>OGUJ01001314.1_pt1 | contig 15266 bp, 14 predicted proteins | sample 1573661 | NCBI WGS metagenome assembly OGUJ01 (sample SAMEA2581933, study PRJEB24529) | metagenome | biome: Human gut stool | place: China | collected 2011
GCGCTGCCGGCGCATCTGGCGGCGCTGATGCAGACCAATATCAACGTGCAGACGCTGCTCACGGAGGCGATCCTCACCGAAAATCGCGATTACGTCTATTACGCCACGATGATGGATCCGCACACCGCCGCGGTGTTGGGGATCGAAGAGATCTACGCGCTGGTGGACGATCTGATCGCCAGCCACGGCGACTGGCTGCCGGCCTGGCTGCACCGTTAATCCTCTTATGCCGCCGGGGGCAACGAACCCGGCGGTGCCTGTCACGCTCTATCAAACGCTGAAGGAGGCGCTGGCGACAGCGACCTGGACCCTATGAGTATTTCAATGACAACAAAGCTCAGCTACGGATTTGGTGCCTTTGGTAAAGATTTCGCTATCGGTATCGTCTACATGTACCTGATGTATTACTACACCGATATTGTTGGCTTATCGGTCGGGGTGGTTGGCACCTTGTTCCTGGTGGCAAGGATCCTCGATGCGATAGCCGATCCGATTATGGGATGGATCGTTAACTGTACGCGGTCGCGATGGGGAAAGTTCAAACCGTGGATCCTGATCGGCACGATAACTAACTCGGTGGTGCTGTATATGCTGTTCAGCGCCCACAATTTCAGTGGCGGGGCGCTGCTGGCGTGGGTGTGGCTAACCTACCTGCTGTGGGGCTTCACTTACACCATAATGGATGTGCCGTTCTGGTCGTTGGTGCCGACCATTACCCTCGATAAACGCGAACGCGAGCAGCTGGTGCCTTACCCGCGCTTTTTCGCCAGTCTGGCGGGATTTGTCACGGCCGGCGTCACGCTGCCGTTCGTCAACGCCGTCGGCGGCGCCGATCGCGGTTTCGGTTTTCAGATGTTCACTCTGGTGCTGATCGCCTTCTTCGTCGTTTCCACCCTCGTCACCCTGCGCAACGTGCATGAGGTTTACTCCTCCGACAGTGGTGTGAGCGAAGACTCCAGCCACCTCTCACTGCGCCAGATGGTGGCGCTGATCTATAAAAACGATCAGCTGGCCTGCCTGTTAGGCATGGCGCTGGCCTATAACACGGCGGCGAACATTATCGCTGGCTTTGCGATTTACTACTTTACCTACGTGATTGGCAGCGCGGAGATGTTCCCGTATTACATGTCCTACGCCGGGGCGGCGAATTTGCTGACGCTGATCCTGTTCCCACGACTGGTAAAAGGGCTATCGCGGCGCATTCTGTGGGCGGGTGCTTCGATCATGCCGGTGCTGGGCTGCGGCGTGCTGTTGCTGATGGCGCTGGGCGGCGTTTACAACATCGCGCTGATTTCGCTGGCCGGGGTGCTGTTGAATATCGGCACCGCGCTGTTCTGGGTGCTGCAGGTTATTATGGTGGCCGATACCGTCGACTATGGCGAATATACGATGAATATCCGCTGCGAAAGCATCGCCTATTCCGTTCAAACGCTGGTAGTCAAAGCCGGTTCGGCGTTTGCGGCCTGGTTTATCGCCATCGTGCTCGGTATCATCGGTTACGTGCCGAATGTTGTGCAGTCGTCCCACACGCTGCTGGGGATGCAGGTGATTATGATTGCGCTGCCGACGCTCTTTTTTGCTCTGACGCTGTTTCTCTATTTCCGTTATTACAAACTGAATGGCGATATGCTGCGACGGATTCAGATTCACCTGCTGGATAAATATCGCCGGGTACCGGAAAATGACGTCGAGCCGGAACGGCCGATTGTGGTACCCAATCAGGTGTAAAAAGCGTGCGAAAACCGTTGACGAAAGAGGGGAGGGATGCTCTCTTTTTGAGCAAAAAACAGTGTCTTAAAAAAACAGAAAGAGAAAACTTTAGTTCTCTATTTTATCTCAATTATTTCTCTTTTTGAGCGTTCTGGACTGTTTGTTTCTCCGATTGTTCTCAAATAAAACTCAGAATTGTCTCTTTTTCGTGCTCTTGCGCTGCTTTTTAACTCTTGCTACTCTTTTTGGGTCTTACATTTTTCTCTTATTTGTCTCAGTGATGGAGCAATGCAATGCGCATTTTTATCGATGATGGTTCAACCAATATCAAAATGCTGTGGGAGCAAGATGGCGAAACTTTCACCCATATCAGCCCCAACAGTTTTAAACGCGGCTGGTCTGCCACCTTCGGTTCGGGGAAGCCTTTTAACTACACGGTGGATGATGAAAAGTACTCATTCGACCTGATCACCCCCGATGCGCTCCCAACCAATAACATTGACTGGCAATACAGCCCGTTGAACTCCATCGCTGTCCATCATGCGCTGCTGACCAGCGGTCTTGAGCCGCAGGATGTTGAAATTGTGGTCACCCTGCCGCTGACCGAATTTTATGATGAAGATGCGCAATATCGCCTCGACAATATTGAGCGCAAGAAAAAGAGCCTGCTGCGCGAAGTTAAACTGAATAAAGGCGTGGTGTTCAATATCACTAAAGTTACCGTGCGCCCGGAATCGATTCCGGCGGGTATCAGCCTGTGTGATGAGCTGAAACCGTCGCATTCGGTGCTGATTATCGACCTTGGCGGCACCACGCTGGATATTTCAATGGTCGCCGGGCAGATGACCTCGGTTTCGCGCATTTACGGCGACCCGAAGCTGGGCGTATCGCTGGTGACCGACGCCGTTAAGCTGGCGCTGGCCCGGGCGAATACCGACACCTCCAGCTATAACGTCGACCAGATAATCATCAACCGCCACGACGAAGAATACCTGACCGACAACATCAACGATCCGGATGCGGTTTCTGAGGTGAAGAAGGTGATCAATAACAGTATCGAACGTCTGACCACGCGTGTCCTGACGGCCATCGATAGCTTTAAAGGCTATTCGCACGCGATCGTCATTGGCGGCGGCGCGCCGCTGGTTGCCGACGCCATTCGTGAACGGATGGGTCTGCGCGAGGATCGTTTCGTGGTGGCTGAAGAGCCGCAGTTTGCCCTGGTGCGTGGTCTGAAAATTATTGGTTAAGGAGCGTCTATGACTCTGGATCGCAGAAAAGTGCTGATTTACCTGCGCCCGGATATCAGCGCCAGCGAGCGCTTCGCGGACGCAAAAATTGAGGCCCATCACCGTGGCGACCGCGGCGATATGTCGCGTACCGCGCTGCTGGCGGGGCTGGCGTTAGGGGAAGTCGATAGCCGCTTGCCGTCGATGCTGGCGGCGTTGCTGGCGGAAGATACTAAACCGGAAACGCTGCGTAAGATGCTGGCCTCGTTCCTTGAGATCCAGCCGGCCTCTCCCGCCCCGGCAGCCGCGCCAGCGGCCGCTCCGGCTAAGGCGCCGGAGCCGCCCGCGCCGGTGAGCAAGAGCGTCTCCGCGCGTAATCTCGCCGGTTCGTTACCGGATTAAGCGCTATTCCCGGTTTGCGCGACCCGGGAAACTCCCCGGCTTGCGCTGCGCTTAGTTTGTATGCCGGGTATGGCGTAGCCGCCACCCGGCATACAGGCGGCTCCCTGGCTGGGGCCATGCCCGGCGGCGCTACGCTTGCGCGGGCCTACGGATCCAGTGCAATGGTGGGCCCAGTGCCGTTTGTAGGCCGGGTAAGGCGTAGCCGCCACCCGGCGCGAAGACGGAACGCCACCACCCGGGATGTCGCCCCTATCCGTGGGCGAGGAAGCGCGCCAGGCGCTGCTGCAGCAGGCGATTTTCGCGGGTCAGCCGCGCGTTCTCATCCAGCAGGGTCAGCGCCACCGCAATTCCCGGCCAGTCCAGCTCCAGCTCGTTACGCAGGCGTACCGCGCGATGCACGATCGTCACCGCGCTGTCGTCGAACAGCCAGGTGTCCGCCTGCGGCTGGTGTGGCTCAATCATCCCTAAGCCGACGATCTCCGTCAGCTCCTCTTCCGACACCCCGGTACGCAGGCACAATTCGGTAATGGTAAACGTCACTGTTACTGTAGCCATCAGGCTTTCCCCCATGTCTTACGCGGATCGAAGCTGGCTTCGGCGGCGGCCAATTGTTGCCAGAGCTCACGCGCTTTTTCATCTGGTTTTGGCGGCATCACTATTTTAATAACGGCGAACAAATCGCCGGTGTGGGTTTTGCTCACGAGCCCTTTCCCTTTGATACGCAGTCGCTGCCCTGCCTGACTGCCCGGCGGCACCGTCAGCAGAATGCTCTCTTTCAGGGTGGGCACCGTCACTTTCGCGCCCAGCGCGGCCTCCCATGGCGCCAGCGGCAGGACGATCTCCAGGTTATGACCGACAATATCGAATAGCGGATGCGGGGCGATGTGGATAACCAGCCACAGATCGCCGTTCGGGCCGCCATTCTCCCCCGGCGTCCCCTGGCCTTTCAGGCGGATACGCTGACCATCGACTACCCCGGCGGGGATCTTCACATTCAGCGTTTTCGGCGTTTCGCTTTCGATCATGCCAAACACGTTGTACACCGGTAGGTTATAGCTGATAGTGCGCGTCTGCTCGGCCAGCGTCTCTTCAAGGAACACCGCCACTTCGATCTCCAGATCGTGGCCGCGCGCCGCGTGTTGACGACGACGCTGATGCGCCTGCTGGCCAAACATGGAGGAGAAGATGTCGTCGAAATCTTGCTGACTGTAGCTCTGCTCGTGGGTCTGTCGCTGGCGACCGAAGCCGGGATCGTTGCGATGCTGCCAGAGCTGATCGTATTCGGCGCGCCGTTGCTCATCTTTCAGGACTTCCCAGGCTTCGGCGAGATCCTTAAATTTGGCTTCGGCATCGTTTTCTTTACTGACGTCGGGGTGATATTTGCGCGCCAGGCGGCGGTAGGCGGTCTTGATGGTTTTCAGATCGTCGGTTGGTTGCACCCCGAGAATGGCATAATAATCCTTCAATTCCATGATTTTATCTCATCTATGCTCAGTGCGGTGGTTACATATTCCCTGGAACAGGCGTCAGTATAAAGCGTAGGGCAAATGCGCCCTGACGGGGAAGAAAAGTGGCGGAAACTTGACGCCGTCGGGGTAGACGGCGCCGTGGATAAGATTAGTCTTTCGCCTGCGGCCGTGGGCGGCGGCGCCATCCGGTGAATAGCACCAGCAGCGCGCCGACGGCGCCAGCCAGGCGCGCGGTGCCCTCGCCGGCGCTGGGAAACAGCTGGCGAATGGTAGGGTCGCTGACCAGCATTGACCCGGCAATCCAGCCGATGAGCATCCCGCCCAGCAGCACCACCGCGGGAAAGCGGGTGAGCAGGACCAGCACCAGCTTGCTGCCGGCGACAATAACCGGAATGCTGATCGCCACGCCGAGGGCGACCAGCGCAATGTGCCCTTTCCCCGCAGCAGCTACCGCCAGTACGTTATCCAGCGACATAATCACATCGGCAACAGTGATGGTGATCGCGGTGCGCCACAGGCTGCCAGAGCTGCTAACCTCGCTCTCTTCTTCCTCATTCCTGACCAGCTTGATGCCAATCCACAGCAGGAGCAGCGCGCCGACTATTTTCAGCCACGGCAGCGACAGGAGATACAAAGCGATCGCCAGCAGCAGAACGCGCGCCAGGATGGCGCCCACGGTACCGATGATGATCGCTTTGGTGCGTTTCTGCGGCGGCAGTTTGCGGCAGGCCATGGCGATCACCACGGCATTGTCGCCACCCAGCAGTAAGTCGATGGCGACAATCTGCAGCATAATCACTGCCATGTCCCATTGTTGAAGAAATGCATACATATCGAGAGAAACCACCTGAAAAAAGAGCAAGAAAAACCGCTGCGCAGGGTACTCCGCCTGGGCCGCGTTGACCACTGGCGCAGACCTGCGCTATCGCGCGGGAAAGAGAGAGCCTGAAAAATAAAGTTACGAATCAAGGCGCCGTTGGGCAAGGCTTCGGCGAAAAAGGGTGATATTTTGTCACCCAGACTCACCTGCCGTTCACTTATCGCAAGGATCCCCACTATGTCTGGCCACAAGAAATACCTCTCTGTCGCCCTGCTGAGCGCTGTCTTACTGCCGGCGATGGCCTCTGCCGCTGACGCGCCGGCGACTTTCACCCCGGAACAGGAGGCGAAAATCGGCAAAATCGCCGCCGACTATCTGGTCGCTCACCCGGAAGTCCTGCTGCAGGCGAGCCAGAAACTGCAGCAAATTCAGGCTGAGCAGCAGGCCAGCGCGGCCACTCAGGCGGTGCTGAAGAACGCCGCCGTGTTGACCCAGGATAAAAATACCCCGACCTACGGCCCGGCCAACGGCAAAGTCACGGTGATCGAATTCTTCGACTACCAGTGCGTCTACTGCAGCCGTCTGGCGCCGGTGATGGAGCAGGTGATTAAAGCGCACCCGCAGACCCGCTTCGCCTTCAAAGAGTGGCCGATTTTCGGCGGCCGCTGGGAAAGCTCGCTGGAGGCGGCAAAAACCGGCCTGCAGATCTATCAGCAGAAAGGGGCGGATGCCTATCTGGCCTACCATAACGGGATTTACGCTACCGGCCATAACGAAGGCAAGCTGACGACGGCGGATATCCAGCAGCAGGCGAAGAAAGCCGGCTTCGATGCGAAGAAGGCCGCCGACGTCGAACCGGTGCTGCAGAGCATAAACGATCTGGCGCAGGAGATTGGTCTGAGCGGCACGCCGGGCGTGATCGTGATGCCGACCACCGGCGCCACGGAAGCCAGCATCACCGTCTTCCCGGGGCTGGCAGACAAAGCCTCGCTGGAAGCCGCCATCAAAAAAGCCGGCGGCTAATCCCCGGCGTATTACCTGTCCAGGCCGCCGACGGCGGCCTTGCTCTCATGCGTCATCGCTCTCTTCCTGCGGCGGCGGTAACGCGTGGCTTTTTAAATCAATAATCTGCCCGATTTGATCGTGGTAAACGGTGAGCAAATTATAGCGGCTCATCTCCGAGATAATCTGTGGCGCGACGTTAAAGCTGCTCGCCAGCTCATCGTCGCGCAGAGCGAGCACCGCGGTATGACGCCGGGTACGGGCGCGGCGCCGGTTGTAGTGATACCAGAGGATCAACAGCCAGCCGTTCAGCGCGGCAATCAGCAGATACACCAGCGCCGTATTCAGGGAGTCCATCAGCGATTCCCAGCGCGGAGAGGGCGGCGCGATGAACTGCATCAGCAAATTGGCGTACAGAAAGAACAGAAAACCGAGCCAGGCCAGCAGCGTTAAGCCGGCGTCGACCAGCCGGGGCAGCACCCGATGTTCGGTTAAGATGAGCGTATTTTCATTCATCACAGGCTTCCTTTTCCCCGGTCCGGACTCACCCAGCGCGCGCGGGAACGTTGACGTTTCACCATCACTTTCGGAAAAGCGACCAGCGTGGTCAGCAGGCCGATCATCCAGTAGACCATCGGGAACCAGATCACCCAGAACAGCGATTTGGCGACCTTTTTCTCATAGCGCCGCTCGATATACAGACTGGCGACGAACTGCAGCAGGCACATCAGGCCGAGCAGCATGCCGGTGAATTCCGGTGGAAACAGGCTATGCACCGCCAGATTGTCAGGCAGCGGCATCAGGCGGCTGAGGATAAACAGCAGAATGGTGATCGCGTAGGCAAAGGCCCACAGCGTGGAGCAGGCATACTCCAGAAACAGCGGCCACATCCGGTGATGCTGCCAGTGAAACAGGCGGCGCAGATTGACCAGAAAGACTTCGGCGCCGCCCTGGGCCCAGCGCAGACGCTGCTTCCATAACCCTTTGAGGGTCTCCGGCATCAGGATCCAGCACAGCGCTCGCGGCTCGAAAAAGATGTCCCAGTGGCGGAGCTGAAGCTTCCAGCTGATATCAATATCTTCAGTGATCATATCCGGGCTCCAGTAGCCGACGTCCGCCAGCGCCTGGCGCCGGAAGGCGGCGATTACGCCGGAGACGGTAAAGACCCGGCCATAGATCCGCTGCGTCCGTTTGATAAGCCCAATGATCGACGAGAACTCCCCAACCTGAATGCGGCCGATCAGCGTGGATCGGGTGCGGATCCGCGGATTGCCGGTGACCGCCCCGACGTGCGGATAATGGATCAACGGCGCGACCAGCCAGGCCGCGGTATCCCGGTCCAGCAGGGCGTCGCCATCGATGCAGACCAGCAGATCGCCGCGGGCGGCGGCGGCGCCCGCTTTGAGCGCCACCGCTTTTCCCTGATTGGCGGCCAGATGGATCACCCGCAGCCTCGGCTCCTCCTGCGCCAGCTGCTGGAGCACCTGGGCGGTGTTGTCCGAAGAGCCGTCGTTAATCGCGATCACTTCAAGATTGGCGTAACGCTGGGCCAGTGCTGCGCTGATGGTTTCCCGGGCGTTTTTCTCCTCGTTAAAGCAGGGGATCAGGATCGAGATCAGTGGATTGCCCGGCAGCGTCGGCGGCGGGGTATCCTCCCCCCACGGCCAGTGACGTTCCAGCTGAAACCAGAAGTAGAGACCCCCGGTGATCCACAACACTGACATAAACAGCGGCCAGAAAAAGACAAAGTCGAGGATAAGCTCGCCGGTAAATACCGCTGCGACACCTAACGGCAGCCCGAATACGAGGCATAAAATGCACAATGCGATAATGCGATCAGTCATGGTCAGGGTACCACCAGGAAGAAAATTGCGGCCTGATACGAGAGATATCAGGCTGGTTGTTAATAAAATCGTCAGGGTAGTAGCCGTAGTTTTTGACGCCGTTCAGCCGCAGCAAACGCATCCAGTCCGCCAGCTGCTGGTCGGGAATGGCGTTTTGCTGGCGTCGATTCCAGTCTCTGGCCTGCAGTTCAAAGATGGTTTTCTTCAGCGCGCCCGGGTGGCGGGCGACGGCCTGCACCAACCGCGTCAGCCAGGCCTGGCTGGCGTCGATCGGCACGGACTCCATCAGCGGCATCGCCATGGGGACCGTCCAGTCATAGGCGGCAAGGAAGTCATCCAGATTCTGCGCAAACCAGGCTTCGCTTTGCGGCTCCAGGATCGGCAGGGCGAAGAGATTACGCGCCGTTTTCACCTGCGGGCCGCGGATGGCCTGCACTGCCTGGCGTAGATCCAGAGTGAAGCGGGTCAGGGTTTGGCTTTTGAAACGCATCCATGCCTGGCGCTCTTGCGGACGTTGGGGCACCGGGGCGGCATCGTGCGCCATACCCGTCTGCCGCCAGGCGGCGACCGCCTCCGGACTCACGTCTTCAAAATCGGTCAGCACGGCGTCGTCGTGAAACAGAATCCCGCTGAAGCTGGCGTGTCGGGCCAGATCTTCGTAGATGTCGGTGATCTGCTGGCGAACCCGGGGATCCCAGGGCGACAGACGGACGTACGGCTGGCGGGCAAGTAACGCCTTCCCGGTTTGCGGATCCCAGCGCTGAACGCGCGGCAGATCTGAGGCAAGATCGAAGGCCAGCACCGGCATCCAGGCATAAACCTTCACATTGCCGCGGGTCTGCAACTGCCAGGAGACGAAGTTAAACAGGTCGGCGCGCATCGGCAGCCAGCGGTTGGGGAAATAGAGCGACTTGACCGTGCCGTCGCCCTGCGGGTCGGAGAAGGCCTGCAGAAAGACGTGGCTGATTTTCATGTCATAGACGCGCTGCACCAGCTTATCGATATTCTTTGCCTGCTGGACGGGATTGGGGTCATAGACATAGTCCAGATCCACATGCATCACCCGAACAGGATCGGCTTCCTGAATTTGGGTCACGGCGCTGGCAAAGGCCTTGAGCGACGGGTTACCGGCGATCAGCAGGCGTGGAATATTGTCCAGATCCTTCACGTTGCCCAGGCCGTCGTTCAGCGTAAACGCCAGCTGATACCCTTGCTGTTTGGCGATAGTCAGGGTGCTGCCGCTGGCGGCGCCGTAGGGCCACACCCAGGCGCGCGGCGTTTTCCCGGCAACCTCATGGATTTTCGCCGTCACTTTCTGCACGTCATCGGTCATTCGCCGGGTAAACTGCGCGTCGCTTTCATAGCGGCCGGTGGTTTTATCCCAGCCGCGGTTGGCGGCGGCAGGCTCGCGGCTGCCCTGCGGATTGGCCGGCAGACCGTAGTGCGAGGCCCAGGTGTGAGCGCCGATCTCCACCAGCGGCGAGCGGCTGAGCTCGCGCACCATCTCCCAGGTAGCGAAGCGCTCGCGCGGCGTCATCAGGCCGCCAAAATTAACGGGCTGACCAGCGGGAGTGTCCACCCAGCTGCCCACCGGCGCCCACAGCGCCGGGACGTTCCAGGCTTTAAGCAGCGGCCATACGCGGGTGTAAAAGCTGCTGTAACCATCGTCAAAACTGAGGAGAAAAGCCTTGGGCGGCAGCGACTTTAAGCCATAATGCGCATCGAGAATGTCCTGAACGCTAATCGCATGGTAGCCGTTATGCAGCAGCCAGGCGATCTGCTCATTGAGTGCGCTGGTGCGCACCGAAAGATAACGCTGGTCGGCGGCATCGTCTTCGACGTCATGGTAGGCCAGCACCAGAAAGCGATCCGCCGGCCAGGGTTGATTGGCCTCCAGTTGGGGGCGCTGCTGCGGGGCGAGGAAGGGGACTTCCTCAGCACGCACGCTGAAGATAAGGCACAGCCAGATGAGAAGCATCAGGCCGTTGCGCAGGGTCGTGTTCAGCATGGTCATCCTTAAAACCGTATATTTGCATCAAGAGTGATGGCGAGGTTGTTTTCACGTTTGCCGTCGTAGGGGCGCTTATCCCAGTTCAGCATCACCCCGGTGTCGACGACGTTGTTCCAGCGCAGGCGCTGCCCGTAACCCAGCACCGTGATCGCCCCGGCGGCGTGATTTTTTTGCCAGTAGCTGCCGCCGCCGGCGAGTAACTGCTGGCTCCAGACGGTGTCATAGCGCTGGTAAAGCGTGTGATCGACGGCCAGCGCCGCGGTGGCGGCGAGGTCCCGTGCCGGACTGTAGTAGGCGGTGTCGGTGCGGCTATTGGCGCTGGCCGACAGACCGGGCTGCAAATCCAGCGTTAACCATGGGGTTTGCCAGAGGCGTTCTTTACCGGAGAGGGTGTACTCCTGGCGGCGGTTGCGATCGGTAAACCGGCTGGCGGCCGCGCTGAAGCGGTACTCCCGGCGTTCGTTTGGAGACCAGCGCAGCCAGCCTTCGCCGCGGTTGGCGCTGACGCCGTTGCGTAACGCGCGCAGCGGCGTCTGCTGCGAAATCCGCTCCAGTTCGCCGCCCAGCTGCCAGCGATCGCTAACGTCATGGGCGGCGGAAAGGCGGACGCCGGGCTTGTTCTCGCCGTGAAAATTGACGCTGGAGAGCTCAAGCTCGCCCCAGTAGTCGCGCGGACGCCATTCAATACCGGCAAACAGCTGGCGACGGCTGCCTTTCCCCTCTTCAAAATTGCCTTCAGCGAAGCGGTGCCCGCCGAACAACCGCCAGCTGTCGGCTAGCGGCGGGCTGTAGATCGCCGTCTCAAAACTGAGGTCGTGCGTGCCGCTCACCGGGTTGTCGGAATGCAGCCCTTTGCCAACGCTCAGGCGCAGCTCGGAGAGATGATGGATCTCGCGCGCTCTGGCCAGGCGCTGGGTGTTCAGATCCCGTGGCGAGCGGGCGACGACGTCGTCAGCCAGCAGATCCATTTGCCGCCACTCCTGCAGATCGAGGGCGACCCAGGCCTGCTGGCGCTCCAGCTGCAGGCTGGCGGGTTCCAGAGACTCCGCCGCTTTTAGCTGGCGTTCGGCTGCCCGTGGCAATCCTCTCTCCTGCAGAAGGGCGGCATAGTCTATCTGCAGGCCCTGGTTTCCAGGGGCCGTCGCCGCCAGGCGCTGCATTCGGGCTTCGGCCTGCGGCAGGTCGTTGGTAGCCGCTAAATAGTGCACGTTAAGCGACTGTGCGGTGAGCCAGTCGTCGTTCGGCTGCGGCGTTGGCGAGCCGTAGAGACGACGGATGTAGGGCGCATTCCTGGTGAGGCGGGCGACATACCGTTGCGCCGCCGGGTACTGACCGGTGTCCAGCAGAGCGTAGAAAAGCTCGTGTTCCTCATTCTGTTGGCTTGTCAGCCACGAAGGATGCTGGTGGATAAGCGTCAGCGCAGGCTCAATTTGCTTAAGAGCGATAAAAGAGGAGATGACCCAGCCGATGGCCCAGTCGGGAACGGTCTGCTGCTGCGCGATCAGGCTTTGGTATTCGCGGATGACCTGCGCGTACTCGGCGCTGGCGTACAGCGCGCCCAGACGATCAATACGCGCCCGGATGATGTCGGGCGCAGCCTGTGGGTCGGGGTGCCAGGCGGCGATCATCGCGTCATACTGCGTGAGCGCCGTGCGGGCCAGCGCGTAACGCGCCTTTTCTTCGCGGGAAGGGGTATCGGCAAGGCGCACCAGTTCGGCGGCGGCGTTCAGCTGCAAGTTACGCTTTTCCGCAGGCGTCAGTTCGACGCTATTCGCCAGGCCGAGAGCAGGGGAATCAATCCGGTTGCGGGTCAGGGTCGCCATCAGGCTGGCCAGCGCGGTTTTGTTTTGCGGTTCACGATCGAGGATCTGCGTGTCCACCAACAGCTGGTCCCAGCTTTTGCCCAACCGCAGGTAGACATAGGAGAGCGTCTGCAGGTGCGCAACGCTCGCCTGCTCCGCCACCAGGCGACGCGCTTCGCTGAGCGCCTCGCCGTCCTTGCGGGCATCGGCGAGCGTTTTGATATAGCCGATACGATAGTCGTCGCTGCCAGGGGCCTGGCTGAGCGCCTGCTGCCAGAGGGTGAGCGAGGTTTGCCACTGCTTCTGGTTGCGCAGGGCCTGCGCCGCGGCGGCGGTGCCCCGTGCGGGAATCGGCATATAGACCTGGTAGCGTCGCCAGACTTTCACCACTTCATCGTCCTGACCGGCCCAGAGGGCCACCTGCAGCCAGTCCGCCACCTGAGAAGGGGTTAAGGCATGCCGCAGCTGGTACTGCTGAAGGTAACTGAGAAAGGGGGCGTACTGGCCTTGGCGCGCTTGCAAGATTTGCTGGTCATAGAGCGAATCCGCTCCCTGAACCAGCGCCGGGAAGAGCAAAAGCAAGCCGATTGATAGCGAGAGTTTCGTGTTGCGATTAAACAATAACGTATTTGAATAAGGTGATCTTTCCATTTCTATTTGCCATATGTTCATCAAGAATCCATTGCACAACACGACCGTCCTTTGACGGTGAGTTAAAGGATGAGGATGGTCCCATTTAGCTGACTGGCACTGCAGGTGAATGACCTATTGCAAACTAATAAACATATCTCCTGTTGATAAATGAATGGGTAATTTATACCCGATACGGCAACCGATAAATATGGATAAATTATGGTCTGCGTTTTAAGATAATTCTGTAAAATCGACTTCATTCGAACGGAAGTGTTCAAGTTGATTTCTTTAACCTACTGATATAAATAAAAAAGAAAGTCAGGTGGAATTTTGTTTAAAAATGGCGGTGTGACTTATATTTGGTTGGGGTTAGAGTTTTTTAGGCAATATTTAAGATGATTTCTGACAAAAATTCTCAATAGCAAAAAAAGCATCTTTTCTGTGGATTTTTTTTATTTATAATCAATCTGTTTATTTCCTGTCAGAACGCAAGGAGGGTTTTCACAGCCAGATTCAGATGCCGCGCTAATGATAAATCACAGGTCTCGTTATTTTCACCGCCATGCGAAGCGTTCCATAGGGGGAGGGAAAACGTCTGGTTGACGAGAATTTGTTGATTAAATGTTAAAGGGACGATTTGTGGCAACTTTAATGATATTGGTTACCCAGGATTACTATCTTTTTCAAGGCGTTAAGAATTTTTTTCCTGATATCATTCAGTTAGATTCTAGCGGAAAAGCGATTTTAGATAATGAGGTTGATGAAGTCTCTCTGCTGGTTGATAGCCGCTCGCCGCTTTGCCATTACGATTATCTCGTGCTGGCAGCGGCGAAATCCAGAAAGCGAATATGTTGTATCGTCCTCGATATGCGCCATCGGGAAGAGCATTTACTGAGCCTGAAATCGTTTTTAAACATGTCATTATCACCCGCGGATATGGCGACATTATTTGGCCTTTTTCTGGAGATGAATAGCAAGCGTCTGACCAAAGAGTGGTTTGACGATCTGCGCTTAAGTTTGTCTGAACAGTTAATGTTACGTTTACTCATGGCGGGGATGACCATGGAGGAGGTAGCCGTCAATCTCAATACGTCACTAAAAAGCCTTTACCGCAAGCGTACTGCGCTTTATGAGCGGTTGGGGTTAGATAATTTTAATGAAGCTTGCTTATTTATCTTTCGAAATAAGCTGCTGGAGCAGACCGAACGTTCGTTATGAAGCTTCGCTGTACAGAGAATGGATGTTATCGCAAGGTATTTGTTGACGAAAATCTAATAAATTAAATAGATATTGATAGGTACAACCGTCGATACCCGGCGGTATCGATGATGGCATTCGGCATATAATTCCGGAGCTCTTTGGAAGTATTTACCGCCAATGCGGTTTGCTATGCACAGCGATTATTATAATGAATATATTCCTTGCGCCGCACAGGAATAGTTTTGTCATAAATTAACACTACCATGGTATTCCGACTCACGCGTCGGAATACCATGAGATATCGTGAAAGCATCAGAGGAGCGAGGTGGATGAGAATAAGGGACAGTATTGCTGAGCGGTTAGAGGCATGCGGGCTCTACCGTCGGGCGGCATCCAGATGGATTGAGGTGATGCAGCGTTGTCTGGACGATGAGGACCGAGAGTGGATCCGTCACCATCGCAATCAGTGTCTGAAAAAGGCGCAACGTCCGCCGGCGCCGAAAGAGGAGTTTGCCGACCTCCACCAGGCGGCGAAAGAGACTCAATATCGTATGGGCATTGCGAAGCCCTATGGCGAAGCATTCAGGCTGCCCGGCAAAGGGAAAACCTGCGTCTTGTTCTGCAGGCGGCGGAATGCCGATGAAAAGATAAGACGGTCGTAATCGCGCTTGAATTCAGAGCGATCATCATGGCGCTCGGCATGCTTATGCTCCTGTCCGAAACGCTTGTTGGATATGAGTTGTTTCCATTCCATATTATTGTATTACTTGATTCTGTAGCGCAAAAATACACTAAAGTAAGCACAAATCAAAATAAAATATGATAAATTACATGTTTTTATCCTCAAAAATTCATTTATTCCATCAAAATTGCTTATTTTTGCAGATTATTAAACTCAGACACAGATAAAAAAGAAGAAGTCATGATAAAAGTACAGATTATCAACAAGGGGCATCAGCCTCTACCGGCGTTTGCCACACCTCAGAGTGCCGGCATGGATTTGCGTGCAAACATCGATGAGGCAATCGTGCTTCATCCTATGGAGCGACGACTGGTGCCAACCGGTCTTTATATGGCTTTGCCAGCAGGTTATGAAGCGCAGATCCGTCCTCGCAGCGGTCTGGCTTTGAAGCATGGCATTACC
>OGUJ01001337.1_pt1 | contig 15016 bp, 7 predicted proteins | sample 1573661 | NCBI WGS metagenome assembly OGUJ01 (sample SAMEA2581933, study PRJEB24529) | metagenome | biome: Human gut stool | place: China | collected 2011
GCTGGCAAAGCTCACTCCCGACAGCCTCGATACCACCTTCTGGATCATTGTCGTATTCATCTATTATATTCTCGCCACATTGCTGCCGGTCGATAAAATCATCGGAAAGATATATCCCCTGTTTGCCGTAGCTTTGCTGTTTATGGCAGTGGGCATCCTTGTGATGCTCTATGTCCATCATCCGGCGCTCCCCGAGTTGTGGGACGGATTGCAGAATACCCATCCGGATGCAGCCGCATTGCCTATCTTTCCAATCATGTTTGTCAGTATTGCCTGTGGGGCCATCTCCGGATTTCATGCTACACAAAGCCCGTTGATGGCCCGTTGCATGACTTCCGAGCGTCATGGCCGTCCCGTATTCTACGGTGCCATGATTACCGAGGGAATCGTCGCCTTGATCTGGGCCGCTGCCGCCACTTATTTTTATCGTGAGCATGGTATGGAGGAAAACAACGCTTCTGTCATTGTGGATGCCATCACGAAAGGGTGGCTCGGCGCAGTGGGTGGCGTGCTTGCCATTCTGGGAGTGATTGCTGCCCCTATTACGTCGGGCGACACCGCGTTTCGTTCGGCACGTCTGATTGTTGCCGATTTCCTGAAACTGGAACAAAAAAGCATTCGCCGCCGTTTGTATATTTGTGTCCCGATGTTTATTGCCGCCATCGGGCTGCTGCTTTATAGTTTGCGTGATAAGGACGGATTCGACATGATCTGGCGCTACTTTGCCTGGGCCAACCAGACCTTGTCGGTATTTACCCTCTGGGCCATTACGGTCTATCTGGCGTGTGCCCGTAAGATGTATGGATTGACGCTGGTTCCGGCCCTGTTCATGACAGCTGTCTGCTCCACTTATATTTGCATTGCTCCCGAAGGATTGGGATTGTCACACGCCGTTTCGTATGCGATAGGAGGTATTTGCACGCTGGGGGCGGCCGTTTGGTTTGCTGTTTGGAAAAATAGATTTAACTCGAATCAGGAGTTAAAGAAGTTATTACATAATTAACACTCGTATGAAGAAAGTAAAGAAATCAACCTGGGTTACTGTCGCCCTACTGATCTACGTGTCTGTGACAGCAGCTTATCTGCTGCCTCGCAATAATGAAGTAAGCGATACAGAGAAGTATCTCACCCTGGCTGCTTCGTATGTCATTGTTCTCGTTCTTTGGCTGGTGCTGAGGAAAAAGGAACAGATGCAGCAACGCCGCCGGGAGGAAGAACATATGAACAACCTGAAAAAATAGAAATGTTATGAAGAAATTAATGTGGATGGTATGTCTGCTTGTTGTTTCAGTGACGGCACAGGCACAGTTTGAGAAAGGAAAGTGGATTGTGAATCCCTCGGTGACGGGGCTGGGACTCTCTTACAGCAAGTCGGAGAAAACACAGTTCGGATTGCAGGCGCAAGGCGGAGCCTTTCTGGTGGACAATGTGGCGTTGATGGTTACAGCCGGTGCCAACTGGAGCAAACCTGAGGATAAATACACGCTGGGTGTCGGAGGAAGATATTACTTTGATAAGTGTGGCATTTATTTAGGTGCCGGATTGAAGATGAACCGCTATAACTGGAAGGTGGGAGACACCACCGACTTTGCGCTTGGTGCAGAGGCCGGTTATGCTTTTTTCCTGACACGGACAGTGACCATAGAGCCGGCTGTTTACTATGATTTGAGTTTTAAAGACAGCGATTGGTCGAAGTTCGGACTGAAAGTCGGCTTCGGCTTCTACTTCTGATTTTTCCTTTAAAAGGAACTCACCACAGAGGGCACAGAGTAACACAGGGTGAATTTTAAGTCATTGATTATCCATATTGATAATCTGTGTATTCTGTGGTGAAAAGACTTTTGACAGCCCCTTTGTGGTGAGTTCCCGATAAAATTGATTAGAGAACCCTTACTTGTTTTACAAGTGGTTCAGTTTCTCCTGCAGGAATTGTCCCGTATAACTTGCCGCACAGGCAGCCACTTCTTCCGGTGTCCCGACTGCCACAATATTACCGCCTTTGTCTCCGCCCTCCGGTCCGAGGTCTATCACGTAATCGGCACATTTTATGACATCCATGTTGTGCTCGATGATCACGATGGAGTGTCCGCGACGGATCAGCGCATCAAATGCGTCGAGCAGCTTGCGTATATCGTGGAAGTGCAGTCCGGTGGTCGGTTCGTCGAAGATGAACAAAGTCGGGTCCGCTTTCTCCTGACTCAGGTAATAAGCCAGTTTCACGCGTTGGTTCTCTCCTCCCGAGAGGGTGGACGATGATTGTCCCAGCTTGATATATCCCAGACCGACATCCTGCAGGGGGATCAGCTTTTTTACGATCTTCTTTTGCCCGTGTTCCGTGAAGAACTCGATGGCTTGGTTGACCGTCATCTCCAGTACGTCATAAATGTTTTTATCCTGGAACTTCACTTCCAGCGTATCGGCTTTGAAGCGTTTGCCGTGGCACGATTCACACTCCAGCACCAGGTCGGCCATGAACTGCATCTCCACTGTGATGGTTCCGTCGCCTTTGCACTCTTCGCAGCGTCCGCCCTCGTTGTTAAAGCTGAAATAGCCTGCCGTATAGCCCATCTGCTTGGCCAGTGGCTGATCTGCCCAGAGCTTACGGATTTCGTCGTACGCTTTGATGTAGGTTACCGGATTCGAACGGGAGGACTTACCGATGGGGTTCTGATCGACAAACTCCACGTTGCGCAGGTTGCGCAGGTCGCCTCCGATGGATGCAAATTCACCCGGGCGTTCAGTGCATTCATCCAGTTCACGCTTCAGCGCCCGGTAGAAGATGTCACGTACCAGTGTGCTCTTTCCCGATCCGCTGACTCCTGTTACGACGGTCATCACATTGAGCGGGAAGCGTACGTCTACTCCTTTCAGGTTGTTTTCGCGGGCACCTTTTATCTCGATATAGTTGTTCCACGGGCGGCGGTGTTCCGGTACGGGAATGTTTTCCTCGCCCAGCAGGTATTTCACAGTGTAACTGTTGCTGCCTTTCTGTAAATCTTTCATATCCCCCTGGTAGACTACCTGTCCGCCCAGCCGGCCGGCATTCGGGCCGATGTCGATGATGTAGTCCGCTGCACGTATGATCTCTTCGTCATGTTCCACCACCACTACCGTATTGCCCAACTGTTGGAGTTGGCGGAGTACGTGGATCAGGCGGTCCGTATCCCGGCTGTGAAGCCCGATACTGGGTTCGTCGAGGATGTAGAGACTGCCCACCAGACTGCTTCCCAGCGAAGTGGCCAGGTTGATGCGCTGGCTTTCGCCGCCCGAGAGCGAATTACTGAGCCGGTTCAGGGTGAGATACCCCAATCCCACATCGATCAGGAAACGGATGCGGCTGTTGATCTCTGTCAGGATGCGGCGTGCCACGGCTTGGTCGTGTTCGTTCAGTTCAAGCGAATCGAAGAACTTCTGCAATTCGGTGATGGGCAGGTCCACCAGTTCCGAGATGTTTTTGCCACCTACGCGCACGTATCCCGCTTCGGGTTTCAGGCGGGTACCGTGGCATTTCGGACAAAGCGTCTTTCCACGATAGCGTGCCAGCATCACACGATATTGAATCTTGTACTGGTTCTCTTCAAGCATCTTGAAAAAGTCGTTGATGCCGTGGAAATATTGGTTTCCTTCCCACAACACCCGGCGCTGTTCATCGGTCAGCTCGTAGTAAGGGGTGAAAATCGGGAAGTTGAATTTTTCTGCATTGTGAATCAGTTCTTCGCGCCATTCACCCATCTTCTCGCCCCGCCAGCAGACGATGGCTCCGTCGTAGACCGACAACGAACGGTTGGGCACTACCAGATGTTCGTCGATGCCGATCACCTTGCCGAATCCTTCGCATACCGGACAGGCACCGATCGGTGAGTTGAACGAAAACATCTGGTCGTTCGGTTCTTCAAATATGATGCCGTCGGCCTCGAACTTGGTGCTGAAGGTGTGAAGCCGGGTCGATCCGTCCGGTTGATAAAAGCGAAGCATACACATGCCATTGCCTTCGTACATGGCTGTTTCGGCCGAGTCGGTCAGGCGGCTGACGGCATCCTTGGTTGTTGCCACCGTCATTCGGTCGACGAGAAGGTAGACCACGTCGTCTTTGCCGGCAGCGTATTCGTCGATACGCACCATCTCACCGTTCACTTCAAGACGGTTGAAACCTTGTTTCTGGTCGATCTCCAATTGCTGTTCAAGTGTGCGTCCGTCGTGCAGGAAAATATGCGTCAACACCGTGTAGCGGGTTCCTTCGGGATATGAGAGCATGCAGTTTACAATGTCCTCGATGGAGTGTTTTTTCACTTCTTCACCGCTGACAGGGCTGTAGGTTTTGCCCACACGGGCATAAAGCAGGCGCAGGTACTCGTAGATTTCGGTCGAAGTACCCACCGTGGAGCGCGGGTTGCGGCTGTTTACCTTCTGTTCGATGGCGATGGCAGGCGGAATCCCTTTGATAAAGTCACATTCCGGTTTGCTCATTCGGCCCAGGAACTGGCGGGCATAACTGCTGAGGCTTTCTACATAGCGGCGCTGTCCCTCGGCATAGAGGGTGTCGAAAGCAAGCGATGATTTTCCGGAACCGGAAAGGCCGGTTATCACCACCAGTTTATTGCGGGGAATGTTTACGTCAATATTCTTCAGATTGTTGACTCTGGCCCCTTTTATGGAGATGTATTTACTGTCAGTCATAAGCGTTTTCGTTACTTGGACTGCAAAGATAACGAGTCGGAAACGTTTAACCTAACAGAGAAAGGAACTTTTATCTTAAAAACACCTTGCGAATAGTGAATTGCTTGCTTAGCCGTTGCAAATGAGGAGCAAAATTGTATCTTTGCACCACATTTTTATGAAACCGATTATGAACCTGAGAAAATTGATTCTTCTTTTAGCTCTCTTCCTTGCAACAGGAGTGGGGGCACAAATCCAACAACAAAGCCCTTATCCGAAGAGAGAATTCCGCGGAGCGTGGATACAGGCAGTGAATGGTCAGTTCCGTGGCATACCTACCGAGAAGCTGAAACAGACACTCATTGATCAGCTCAACTCTTTGCAGGGAGCAGGTATCAATGCAATCATATTTCAGGTGCGCCCCGAAGCGGATGCCTTGTATGCTTCGCAATTGGAGCCGTGGAGCCGTTTCCTGACCGGTGTGCAGGGACAGGCACCTTCGCCTTATTGGGACCCGATGCAGTTTATGATTGACGAATGCCATAAACGGGGAATGGAGTTCCATGCGTGGATCAACCCTTACCGGGTAAAGACATCGCTCAAGAGTGAACTGGCAGCCAATCACCTGTACAATATCCATCCTGAATGGTTTGTCACCTACAATAATCAATTGTATTTTGATCCGGCATTGCCCGAGAGCCGCCGTCACATCTGTATGGTGGTGGCAGACATTGTTTCGCGTTACGATGTGGATGCCATCCATATGGACGACTACTTTTATCCTTATCCGGCAAAGGGTGTCGACTTCCCCGATGATGCGAGCTTTGCCCGTTACGGCGGAGGATTCACCAACCGTGCCGACTGGCGCCGAAGCAACGTGAACATACTGATCCAGAAGATTCATGAAACCATCCGTGGCTTGAAACCCTGGGTGAAATTCGGTATCAGTCCGTTCGGTATTTACCGTAACGAGAAGAACGATCCGTTGGGTAGTAAAACAAATGGTTTGCAGAATTACGATGACCTGTATGCCGATGTATTGCTCTGGGCGCGTAATGGCTGGGTGGATTATAACATCCCGCAGATATACTGGCAGATAGGTCACCCCGCTGCCGATTATGAAACCCTGGTGAAGTGGTGGGCAAAGAATACGGAGAACCGTCCTTTGTTCATCGGCCAATCCGTAATGAATACGGTTCAGAATGCCGATCCGAAAAATCCGTCCATCAATCAGTTGCCTCGCAAGATGGCTCTGGAAAGAGCTTATCAGACTATCGGCGGAAGTTGCCAATGGCCGGCAAGCGCTGTGGTGGAAAATGCCGGGAAGTATCGGGACGCACTTGTGCAAGAGTATCATAAGTATCCTGCTCTGGTTCCTGTCTTCGATTTTATGGACGATAAGGCTCCGGGCAAGGTGCGTAAAGTGAAAAAAGTGTGGACGGAAGATGGCTATATGCTTTTCTGGACTGCTCCGAAAGCAAAAGACGAGATGGACCGTGCCGTGCAATATGTGGTTTACCGTTTTGATGGAAAAGAGAAAGTGAACATTGATGACGCTTCGCATATCGTTGCCATTACCCGAAACAATTTCTATAAACTTCCCTACGATGACGGAAAGACCAAATACCGTTATGTTGTGACAGCACTCGACCGCTTGCACAATGAATCGAAATCGGTAAGTAAGAAGGTGAAATTATAAAGTAGTTCACCACAGAGTAACACAGAGCTTTTTTTTTAGACATAAGAACAAAAGAACAGGCTATTCTTTATTTGTTCTTATGTTCTTTTGTCTGAAAACTCTGTGGTTCATCAATGTGTCATCCTGTGGTTCATCAATCCTCTCCTAATATAATATCAGTCCTGCTATTCCGCAGGCAATAATCATCAGAATCGGGTTGGCATTGTACTTTTTCGTTCCGATAAAGGCCACTAAGAAGATGATAATGCTGATTACAAATGTATAAGTATCCCCTGTCGGTGAACCGAAATTCTCCGTATTCATCAAGACCAGTGCTGCCGACGCCAGCAGTCCTACTACGGCAGGTCGGAGTCCGCTGAAAACAGCTTCTACGGCAGGATGTTTTTGGTATTTCAGAAAAAACTTACTGATGGTGAGCATCAGGATAAAAGAGGGGAGCACTACTGCAAACGTGGCGATGACAGATCCCCAGACACTGCCCGTAGCCGTAAAACCCACATAAGTGGCGGCATTGATACCAATAGGTCCGGGAGTGGATTGACTGATGGCTACAATGTCGGTAAACTCCTGAGTACTAACCCAGTCATAGCGTGTCACGACTTCACCCTGAATCATCGAGAGCATGGCATATCCGCCTCCGAAGCCAAATAGTCCGATCTTGAAGAATGTATAAAAGAGTTGCAGGTAGATCATAATGTTTAAATGTCAAAGTGGATGATTAGCGATGTGACTGTTTCCATTTTCCCCAGCAAAAGCCGCCTACGCCTGCCGCGATAATAATCCAGATAGGAGAGAAGCCCAGTAACCAGATAAGCAGGGCAGAAACAACCGGAATCCAGATTGTATACCGGTTGACTTTGGCAGATTTCGCCATACTGAAAGTGGGTGCCGCAATCAGTGCGACCACTGCCGGGCGGATACCTTTGAAGATACGTTCTACGATGGGGTTATCTTTGAAGTTATGGAAAAACATGGCAATGGCCAGTATGATGATAAACGACGGGAGCACCGTTCCAAGGGCAGTTACAAGGCTTCCGCGTATACCGCGCAGTTTATATCCGATAAAGATGGAAATGTTTACCGCCAGGATGCCCGGTGCCGACTGGGATATGGCAAGCAGATCAACGAAGTCATCCTTGGAAATCCAGTTCCGTTTGGTTACGATTTCGTTTTCTATCAGAGGTACCATGGCATAGCCGCCTCCGATAGTAAAGGCACCAATCTTGAAAAAGATGCCGAACGCTTCAAGATAAATATTCATTTGATATGTTACTCTTATTCTCTTTTCTCTTACTCTTGTGGGTCTTCTTCCTTATCCTCTTTGCCGCCCTCTTTAGAGTACTTGCTGGGACTCACATTGAAATGTTTCTTAAATACTTCACGGAAATACTTGACGTCACTGAATCCCGTCATCTCGGATATTTCGGTGATGGAGTGTTGTCCGGTCTTTAATAATGTTGCAGCCCGTTTCAGGCGGATCAGTCTGATATAATCTCCGGGAGCCTGATCGGTCAATGCCTTTAGCTTATTATAGAAGCTCGTGCGGCTCATATTCAAAAGGTTGCAGAGTACATCTACATTGAAGGCGGGATTGTCTATGTTTTCTTCGACACTCTTCTTGACCGTAGCAATGAATTTCCAGTCGAGATCTGTTGCACAATTGGGAGAGGCCTCTTCCTCTTCGCTGACTTCAAGGTTGGCATATTTGCTTTTCAGCAGTGCGCGGTTTGTCAGCAAGTTGGCAACGGTTGCTTTCAGAATGCCGATGTTGAATGGCTTGACTATGTATTCGTCTGCTCCTATTTTCAGTCCTTCCAGGATATTCTTCTCATCATTCAGCGCCGTAAGCAGGATGATGGGAATGTGTGACGTTTCAATGTCATTTTTTATGGCGGCGCAAAGTTCGTCTCCCCGCATTTCCGGCATCATGATATCCGAAATGATCAATTCCGGCATATACTCTTTTACGATAGTCAGTGCCTCTTTGCCATTGGAACAAGTTTGGATGGTGTAATTATCCGATAACGTGTGGGTGAGGTAATTACGCAATTCATCATTGTCTTCAACGATCAGTAAACGTTGCAGGTTCTGGTCATGCTGCTTTTTCGCCTTTTCGTAAATGTCGGCGGGAGAAACAGGAGGTACTTGCTCCGTGCTGAGTTCGCGTGCGCGGGTAGCCAGATGTGCTTTATGGAAATGCTTGTTATCCTTCGGGAAAGTCACTTTGATAGACGAACCCTGATGTTCTACACTGTTAAGGTTGATTTTTCCTTTGTGCAGATGAACCAGTTTCCATACAAGCATCAGCCCGATGCCGCTTCCGGTCACTTTGGAGTTGATTGCGTTGCTTCCCCGGAAATGTATCTTGAATAGCTTCTTTTGTTCATTGGCAGGGATTCCGATACCAGTATCATTCACCTCAACGCTCCACGTATCGTTCGTTTCGGAAGCGTAAATGTGTACGCTGCCGTTTTCGGGAGTATATTTCAAGGCATTCGAGATGATGTTTTTCAGGATTGAATCCATCTTTTCTTTGTCGATCCATACATTCAGGTAACGGAAATTGCTTTCATAAGTGAAGTTGATGTGTTTCACGGCAGCGTATGGACGGAACGCATTGAAGGTTTCCGTCAGGTAAGTATTCAGTTCATATTCCGAAATATAAAGTTCCGACGAGTATACGTCTGCCCGTTCAAAGTTGATAAGGTTAGTGGTGAGGCGCAATAGTGCATTCACGTTTCGTAAAGCCGTGTTCATGTTGCTGATACCGTCTTTGGTCAATGCTTCCCGTTCGCGTATCTCTTCGAGCGGAGCTTTGATCAGTGTCAGCGGAGTACGGATGTCATGTGCCGTATTGATAAAGAAGTGGATCTTTTCATCCGATATTTTCCTTTGTTTCCGGAGGATAATCATGCGTAGGGCAATGATGGCTATCACCGCCAGTACGATGGCATAAATCAGCATAGCCCAAAAACTGAGCCAGATGGGTTGGGCAATACTGATTTCCATGGTACGCTCTTCAAGTACGATGCGTTTATCTTCATTGGATACCGCACGGATGTGGAGGGTGTACTCACCCGGGCTCAAGTTCGTAAAGCGAATGATGTTTTCATTTCCGGGACGGCTCCATTGGTCGTAGAATCCCTCCAGTTTCCACGAGTATAAAATGTTCGACGGATAGTCGTAGTTGATAGACGATACTTTGAGTGAGAATATATTCTGGCTATAGCTCAGTTTCAGCTCCTTGGTGTCATCAATATCCATATTTAGCGGAGAACTTTCTTCGCCGGGATAAACAGTCTGGTAGAAAATCTTCAGATCGCTGAGTACCATTTTGGAATTATACTTTCTGGGTATCTTCATCGTTCGGCTAAATTCGATGGCACCGTCGGAACTGCCGAATATAAAGTTTCCGTTTTTACGCAACGTGCCTGCTCCGGCATTGAAATGACTGGCCATCAGTCCCTGATCCTTGGTCCAGTTATGGAATAGCTTCTCTGCCGGATAATAACTGGTCAGCCCGTTTTCGGTACTCATGACGATGTCTTCATCCGCATCCGAGAGGATTGCGTATATATTGTTGGAAATCAACGCACAGTTATCTCTGTGGTAATGGGTGAAGCTTCTCTTTTCCGGATCGTATATCAATAGCCCCGAACCACTTGTCCCGATATATAAAAGTCCATTCTTTGCTTGGTACAGCGAATAAATATACATAGACTCTACCGGCAGGTCGATGCGTTGATACTTACCGGATTCCTTCTCGAGTAAATAAAGCCCGGTTGCCGTACCTATCCACATCTGTTTGCTGTCTTTTTCGATAATGGAGGTGATGGAGTTGAGTCTTGGATATAGGCGGAGAGTTCTGTTTTTAAAGTTGATGCGCTTCAAGTTGTAATAACCTCCCGACCATACATCGCCATTGGCTGTTTTCATGATAGAACGGATGTATTTGTCCGGCCGGATATTGATTCCATACAGTGAAGACGGAGTAACATACTCGACAGACAGGGTCCGTTTGTTTATCTGGTAAATCCCCGAACTATAGCCGGCAGCCCAGATGACCCCCGGTTCTACCTCACACACAGTAAGGAAGATATGATTCTTATAACGTTCGTCCTTTTCGAAGGAACTCATGAACGAATGCCATGTCCCGTTGGCGGAATTGTAGTAACTGATTCCATTGTTGGTACCATACCATAAATCTCCGTCACTATCTTCAATGATTGAGTTTACTTGGTCATTGATTAGTGATTGTTTGTTGCCAATGGAATGTTTTATCCAGTTATAGCCCGAATAGCGGTTGTTGCGCACCGTGATGCCGATTGGATAGTTTGCAAGCCAGATGCGCTGTTCGTCATCCACATAAAAGTCGGGGATGTTGTTGCCGTTCATTTCGTTGTGTTGGTTGTAGTCGGCTATGATATACGGAGTGGTCAGATAAGAGTTTACATTTATCTTATATACTCCTGCACCGTCTGTTGCAACAAGCAGTTCTTTATTGTTCAGTGGCTTTATGCGTGTGATGCTGACGTCTGTCAGGCTCATTCGGGGTTGGGTACTTTGTTTGGTGTTCATGTCATAGACATATATGCCGCGTTCGAAAGTACCGATGAATAATTTGCGTGAAGGGCGGTGGAAATAAAGTTCGTTGATCTGTATCGGGAGATTGTCCAGTTTGTCACACGGAAGCAGATGCAATGCCCGATTTTTTAGTTCGGCGTGATGAATGCCTTGTTCCGTACCGATAAAGAAATGTGTTTCGTCTATTTGTTCGATATCAGTGATATCTTCTTCAATTTCATTTCTGATCTGCAGGGTTTGCTGCGTATGGGTGTTGTATAGATAAAGATATTCATCGTTGCACAGCCAGATGTTGTTATTCTTGTCGATAAAACTGTAGCTGATGGGAGCGGGGCGGTCTTTGACCACGTCTTCCGGTAGCTTGTAGACAAGTGTGAATTCATCCCGTAACGGGTCGTAACGGAACACCTTTCCTTTCTTTCCTATTTCCCATAAGGTATTTTCGTGGTCCAGATATAGCCAATTCAGGTTAAGCAGTGAATTCAGTTCTTCACCGTTATCCATCAATTTATATCGTTTGAACTCTTTGCCATCATATCTGTCCACACCTTCATGGGTAAGGAACCACATATATCCCTTTTTATCTTTTTGGATGTAATATACCCTCCGGTTGCTTAACCCATCCTCTACACCGATATATTTGTAGGTTTGTGCAGAGACCATAAGAGGCAATAAGAGCAGAAGAAAAAGAATTTTTTTCATACAAGCTGGAATCCTTTAATGATTATTCTTTCGGGGGGCGAATGATTTTACAAAATTAATAAAAAGAGTGGAGAAGTGCAAACTTTACGAAAGTATTTGTTACGGACGCTGAATGACGAAAAAGGGCGGACCTCACATTGAGACCCGCCCTTCTTTATTGTTGCATATCCTGTTATTTAGTCTTTTCTTCGATCCACTTACGTGCATTTACGAAAGCTTCCATCCATGGAGTTACCTGATCGCTGTGTACGCGGTCGGCAGGATAATTGGCGTTTTGCCATGGGAAGATGGCACGCTCCAGGTGAGGCATCATTGCCAGATGGCGGCCGTCTGTGCTGGCCAAGGCAGCTATCGAATAATCGGAACCGTTCGGGTTGCCCGGATATTCGTCGTAGGAGTATTTGGCTACTACGTTGTATTGGTCTTCATCGTATGGCAGAGAGAATTTTCCTTCTCCGTGTGCTACCCAGATACCCAGTTTGCTGCCGCTCAGTGAGCCGAACATAACGCTGCGGTTGGTAGGGATAGTGACTCCGATGAAGGTCGATTCGAACTTATGTGATTCATTGTGCAGCATTTTTCCTTTCTTCTCGTGTTCCGGATTTACCAATCCCAGTTCCATCATCAACTGACAACCGTTGCAAATGCCCAATGACAGTGTGTCTTCACGTGCGTAGAACTTATCGAGCGCCTCTTTTGCTCTTGGATTGAACAAGAAACCTCCGGCCCATCCCTTGGCAGAACCCAATACATCTGAGTTAGAGAACCCTCCACAGTAAACGATCATATTTACATCTTCCAGTGTTTCGCGTCCGCTGATAAGGTCGGTCATGGTGACATCCTTCACGTCGAAACCTGCCAGATAGAGCGAGTATGCCATTTCACGTTCGCCATTCGTACCTTTTTCACGGATGATGGCGGCACGTATACCGCTCGGAGTACGACGTTCCGGAGTGATGCCGTATTGAGACAGTTTGCCTTTGAAGCCCGGCATGAATGCGAATTCAAGCGGTTGCATCTTGTAGTTCTCAAAACGTTTCTTGGCGCATCCGTTCATTGACTGTTTGCGGTCGAGCAGGTAAGAAGAAGAATACCACACATCACGCATATAGTCTATACCGAATTGGTAAGTAGCACCGTCCTTGTTTACCAGAATATGACGTTCGTCCGTCGGTTTACCCAACTTGATGAAGCCTACGCCGGCATCTTCGAGGATTTTCTTCACTTCGTCTTTGTGCTTGTCGCTGATCTGGATAACGATACCCGGGTTTTCGGCAAACAGAATCTTCACGATATCCGTTTCCTTCATCTTGTCAAGTTCGATTTCCAGGCCACCTTCTACGTTGGCAAAGCACATTTCAAGCAGCGTAGTGATTAGACCACCTGCCGAAATGTCGTGTCCGGCAAGAATCAGTCCTTTGTTCACCAACTCCTGTACTGCCAGGAAAGCGTCGCGGAAGTATTCGGCATCCTGTACACAAGGCACTTCGTCACCTACCTTACCCAATGACTGCGCAAATGCCGAGCCACCCAGTTTCAGGCTGTCGAAACTGAAGTCGATATGGTAGAGTGTAGTTTTGGCATTGTTGACAAGGACGGGAGAAACCACTTTCTTCACGTCCGAAACCTCACCGCCGGCTGATACGATTACCGTTCCCGGAGAAACTACTTTCTCTCCATTCGGATACTTCTGAGTCATAGACAAAGAATCCTTTCCGGTCGGAACATTGATCTGCAATGCACAGCAGAAATCGCTCAGTGCTTTAACGGCTGTATACAAACGGGCATCTTCCCCTTCCTGAGAGCGGCAAGGCCACATCCAGTTGGCGGAAAGTGATACGCTGTCCAAACCTTCGGCCAGCGGAGCCCATACCAGATTGGTCAGCGCTTCGGATACGGAAAGGATGGAACCTGCTGCCGGATCGGCCAGTGCGGCCTGCGGAGCATGTCCGATAGAAGTAGCGATACCTTTCTCGCCACGATAGTCGAGTGCAACGACACCGCAGTCGCTCAAAGGCAACTGGATTTCTCCCTGGCACTGCTGGCGGGCTACTTTACCCGTAACCGAACGGTCCACCTTATTAGTCAGCCAGTCTTTACAAGCCACGGCTTCCAGCTGCAACACCCGGGTCAGATATTCGTGAAGTTTGGATGTTTCATATTCCGGCATTGTGTAGTGACGTTCTACGGTCTTGTCTATCATGTAAGTTTTGGGAGAAGAACCGAACATCTGGTCTACAGCCAGGTCGAACGGACGGACACCGTCGGCTTGCTGGAAAGCAAAACGATGATCTCCGGTCGTTTCACCTACCACGTACATCGGAGCGCGTTCACGTTCGGCAATTTGGCGTACGTGTTCGATGGCTTCTTCTTTAATAAGGAGTCCCATGCGTTCCTGGCTTTCGTTTGCTATAATTTCTTTGGCCGACAAAGTTTTGTCACCGATAGGCAGCTTACTCATGTCAATAAGTCCGCCGCACTCTTCTACCAGTTCGGAGAGGCAGTTTACGTGTCCGGCCGAACCGTGGTCATGGATAGATACTACCGGGTTTTCGTCTTCTTCGCAAAGGGCACGAACCACATTGTTGGCGCGTTTCTGCATTTCCGCGTTGGCGCGCTGTACGGCATTCAGTTCGATACCGCTGCTGTAACGGCCTGTATCTACCGACGAAACCGAACCGCCGCCCAATCCGATACGGTAATTGTCACCGCCGATCACTACTACTTTGTTTCCGGCTTCCGGCTGTCCTTTCAGGCAGTCGCGTTGTGTGCCGTAACCTACGCCTCCGGCAAGCATGATTACTTTGTCGTAACCATAAGTTTCATTGTTTTCCGTATGTTCAAAAGTCAGTACCGAACCGCAGATCAATGGTTGGCCGAACTTGTTGCCAAAATCACTCGCCCCGTTGGAAGCTTTGATCAGGATCTGTTCCGGAGTCTGGTATAACCATTTGCGTACCGGCAGGATTTCTTCCCATTCGCGTCCTTCTTCCGTACGTGGATAAGAAGTCATGTAGACGGCTGTTCCGGCAATCGGCCATGAACCTTTACCTCCGCCCATACGGTCGCGGATCTCTCCTCCTGTGCCTGTCGATGCACCGTTGAAAGGTTCTACTGTGGTGGGGAAGTTATGGGTTTCCGCTTTCAGCGAAATGACGCTTTTGATATCTTTTATCCGGAAGAAATCGGGTTTGGAGTGGTCTGCCGGGGCAAACTGTTCAATTACCGGACCTTCGGCAAAAGCCACGTTGTCTTTGTAAGCTGAGATGATTTTGTTCGGATTCTCCTGAGTAGTTTTTTTAATCATCTGGAAGAGGGACGATTCCTGCTCTACGCCGTCGATGATAAACGTTCCGCCGAAAATTTTGTGGCGGC
>OGUJ01001387.1_pt1 | contig 14661 bp, 14 predicted proteins | sample 1573661 | NCBI WGS metagenome assembly OGUJ01 (sample SAMEA2581933, study PRJEB24529) | metagenome | biome: Human gut stool | place: China | collected 2011
AGCAGGACAGAGAATGAGGAAAACGCCGGATGGTTTGCTGAAAAACATCCGGAATTTGACCTGGAATGGGAGAAACAGATTTTCCCGTCTGATATAACCGATGGTTTCTATATTGCTAAATTTATCCGGAGGGGCAGATAATGGAAAAAAAAGATATCGCTTCGTATTCATTTGAAGAGTTACAGGAAGAAATGCTGGCGATTGGAGAAAAAGGATTCCGCAGTCGACAGATTTATTCCTGGATCCATGAAAAGCTGGTGGATGATTTTGAAGAAATGACCAATCTTCCAAAAACTTTACGCCAGAAACTGGAAGCAGCATACGAAATACGAAGAGTCGAAATGGAAAAAAGACAGATTTCAAAGATTGACGGGACCAATAAATTCCTGTTTTGCCTGAAAGACGGGAATATGGTAGAAAGTGTTCTGATGAAATATAAACACGGCAACTCGGTATGTATCTCCTCTCAGGTGGGATGCCGCATGGGCTGTGCTTTCTGCGCCTCCACACTAGGGGGCAAGGTGCGGGACTTAACACCCGCTGAGATGCTGGATCAGGTGCTTTTCACCCAGATGGACTCCGGAGCCCCGGTCAGCAACATCGTGCTCATGGGCATTGGCGAACCGCTGGATAACTTTGACGAAGTGATGAAGTTTCTGGAGAACATCACCTCGCCCGAGGGCGTGAACATCGGGATGCGCAACATCAGCCTTTCTACCTGCGGTCTGGTGCCAAAGATCGACCAGCTGGCCGAGAAAAAGCTGCAGCTGACCCTCTCGGTGTCGCTGCACGCACCCAACAATGAAATTCGCAGCGGCATGATGCCGGTGAACGATGCCTATCCCGTGGAAGTGCTGATGCAGGCCGTGCGCCGCTATCAGGATACCACCGGCCGCCGCGTGAGCTTTGAATATTCCATGGTGCGCGGTGTCAACGATTCCGATGCCTGCGCCAAACAGCTGGCAAACCTGATCCGGGGCATGGGTGCCCATGTGAACCTGATCCCCATCAACCCGGTGGACGGCAGCCCGTACTCGGCCACCGATGCAGCCAACGTGCACCGCTTCCAGCAGAAGCTGGAGAGCCTTGGCGTGAACGCTACGGTGCGCCGCCGCCTTGGCAGCGAGATCAGCGCCGCATGCGGCCAGCTGCGCCGTGACGAAATGAACGGGAAAGCGTAAATATTAAAGGGAGAAGCCTATGAAACTTGCAGGAAAAACGGATGTCGGCAGGGTCCGGCAGGATAATCAGGACGATTATCGCGCAGGAGAACTGCCCGGCGATGCCGCATGGCTGCTGGTATGCGACGGCATGGGCGGTGCACGCGGCGGCAGGGAAGCCAGCCAGAGCGCGTGCGATGTGATCGAGCGCTGCTTTCAGGAGCAGTATGCTTCCAAGTGCCTGCCCGGCGAAGAGGAGACCTTTTTGAAAAAGAGCCTGCTCAGCGCCAACCGCTTTGTGTTCCAGAAGGCCCTGCGTGAGGAATCGCTGGCGGGCATGGGCACCACGGCTGTGTGCGCACTGGTGCGCGGCGGCAAGGTGTTCCTGTGTCATGCAGGCGACTCGCGGGCGTACCTGTACCGGGACGGCAGGCTTGCCCAGCTCACCCACGACCACTCCTATGTGCAGGAGCTGGTGGACTGCGGCACCATTACCGTGGAGGAAGCCGAGCACCACCCTCAGAAGAACATCATCACCAAGGCGCTGGGCGTGGACTACCGGCTGGACTCGGAGTTCACCACCGCACCGCTGCAGAAAGGGGATATCCTGCTGCTGTGCTCGGACGGCCTGACCAATGCCGTGCCCAGAGAACAGCTGGAACAGCTGCTGCGCACCGGCAGGTTCTACGACCTGCCGGACCTTCTGATCCGCACGGCCAACGAGAACGGCGGCCCGGATAACATCACCGCGCTGCTGCTGTGTGTGGAGGAGGTGCGCTGATGGACAACCTGATCGGCAAAAAGCTGGACGGCCTGTATGAGGTGCGGGAGCTGATCGGTTCCGGCGGCATGGCAAACGTCTACAAGGCGGTCATGCTGGGGCACAACGGCCCGGTGCCTGCCGGTACCGTGGTGGCGGTAAAGGTGCTGCGGCAGGAGTATATGCACGACCCGGACCTTGTGCGCCGCTTTAAAAATGAATCCAAGGCCATCTCGCTGCTGAACCACCCCAACATCGTAAAAGTGTACGATGTATCGGTGAATGATGATCTGCAGTATATCGTGATGGAATATGTGGACGGCATGACATTGCGCGAGTACCTTAACCAGCGCGGCGGCAGGCTGACCAACCGGGAGACCGTGCACTTCATCTCCCAGATCTTAAAGGCGCTGGAACACGCCCATGCCAACGGTGTGGTGCACCGGGACATCAAGCCCCAGAACATCATGCTTCTGGACAATGGTCAGCTGCGCATGATGGATTTTGGCATTGCGCGCATCTCCCGTGCCGAGAACCAGCTGCTGAGCGGCAAGGCCATGGGCAGCGTGCATTATATCAGCCCGGAGCAGGCCAAAGGCGATGAGACCGACTGCACCAGCGATATCTACTCGGTGGGTGTGATGATGTACGAGATGCTCAGCGGTCATCTGCCCTTTGATGCAGACGACATGGTGGAAGTTGCCATCAAGCAGATCTCCGATCAGCCGAAGTCTTTGCACGAGATCGCGCCGGAGGTGCCGAATGCACTGGTGGAGATCACCGAAAAGGCCATGGCAAAGCTGCCGCAGAACCGCTACGCATCCGCCCGCGAAATGCTGGATGCGCTGGACACCTACGTGCACAACCCCTCCGTGATGTTCGAGTACAAGTATATTACAGAAGATGCTCCCGAAAAGGTGGTGAAACGTACCATGAACCAGAACCGTGCAAACCGTCAGGCCGAAAAGCCTGCGCCTCGCGGCAAAAAGGCCGCACCGCGCAAGAAAAAGCGCACCATCTTCCTGCCGGCACTGTTCGGCATTACCATTGCATTTGCACTGGCGTGCCTTGCGCTGTGCTGGATGATCCTGAACGATTCCTCCAACCTGATGAACAACAAGGCCGATATCACGCTGGGCGATTATATCGGTATGACGCAGGACGAGGCTGCTGCCACCGAGCAGGTGGTCTCCGGCCAGATCAGCGTTACCTGGGAGCAGGAGTACAACAGTAACTATGCGGCGGGCTATATCTATAAGCAGTCGCCGGTGTCCGGCCGCACGGTGCGCGAGGGCCAGAATGTGACCCTGACTGTGAGCCTTGGCACCCAGTACGTTACCGTGCCGGACCTGACCAACTATGTGCAGGCCGATGCAGAGCAGCAGCTCAAGGAGCTGGGTGTCTCGGTGCTGGTAACGCAGGCTGTGGATACCTCTGTGGCATCCGGCGCGGTGATCCGCACCGACCCGGCGGCGGGCAGTCAGGTGGCTGCAGGCAGCACTGTGGTGATGTATATCAGCCGCCCGCAGGTGGCAACCACCACCAAGGTGCCCTCGCTGACCGGCATGAGCACCGCTGATGCCCGCACCCTGCTGGTGCAGAACCATCTGGGCCTTGGCAGCCAGACCGAGCAGTACAGCGACCAGCCGGTGGGCACTGTCATCAGTCAGAACCCGGCGGCAGGCTCTACCACAAAGCTGAACGGCCGCGTGAACATTGTGGTAAGCGCAGGGCCGGAGCCTGCACCGGAACCGGAAGCACCCAGCGACAGCACCACCGGCGGCGACTGGTGGAGCGGCCTGTTTGGCAGCAGCTCCTCTTCTTCCAGCACCGAGACCGGCACCGAACAGGGCACAGCGGGCAGCGGCGACCCTTCGCAGAAACCGCTGACCGACTGGTGGTCCTCGCTGCTGAGCTGACGGAGGCGTGCATGAAGGGATATATCACAAAGGGCATCGGCGGCTTTTACTATGTGAAAACGCCGGAGGGCATTGTGGAGTGCAAGCCCCGCGGAATTTTCCGCAAACAGAAGATCACGCCGGTGGCGGGCGATGAGGTGACGCTGGAGACCGAGAATGGTGCAGCCGTCATTGCCGAGATCGCACCGCGCAAAAATGTGTTCGTGCGGCCTCCGATGGCAAATCTGGATGTGCTGTTCCTTGTGGCCAGCACCACCCAGCCCACGCCCAGCACGCTGGTGCTGGATAAGCTTGCCGCCATTGCGGTGGACAAGGGCGTGCAGCCGGTGATCGTGTGCACCAAGGGCGACTTGGCCGAGGCGGAATTCCTGCGTAAGGCCTACGAAAAATCGACCCTGCCGTTCATCCGCATCGATTACGAGACCGGCGGCGGGCTGGACGAGGTGAAGCAGTGGATCGGCGGCAGGCTGTGTGCGTTCTGCGGCAACTCCGGCGTGGGAAAATCCACCCTTTTGAACCATCTGCTGCCGGAAGCAGAGCGCGAGACCAGTGCCATCAGCCAGAAGCTGGGCCGCGGCCGCCACACCACCCGTGAGGTGACGATCTTTGAAGCCTTTGGCGGGCGCATTGCGGATACGCCGGGCTTTGCCAGTCTGGAAGCGAACCGCGCCGGGTTCATCCCCAAGGAAAATCTGGAGCATGCGTTCCCGGAGTTCGGGCCTTATCTGGGCCAGTGCCAGTTCACCGGCTGCTCCCACCGCAGCGAAAAAGGCTGTGCCGTGCGCGCCGCACTGGCCGAGGGCAGGCTCTCCCAGACCCGGTACGACAGCTACTGCGCCATGTACGAGGAAGTCAAGGACGTGAAGGATTGGCAGCGCCCGAAAGTATAAAGGATAAGGAAGAGATTCATGTCACGCTGTGTGATCATTTCGGCCTGCCCGGTTTCTCCGGAGCTGGCAGAGGCCCTGCGGCCGGACGACTTTATCATTGCCTGTGATGCAGGCTACCGCAACTGCGCACCTCTGGGGCGTAGACCCAACATCATCGTGGGCGACTTTGACACCGCCCCCTGCCCGGAACAGCAGGACGACGATATCATCGTGCTGCCCCATGTAAAGGACGATACCGACACCGAGTATGCCGCAAAGCTGGTCTCGGAAAAGGGCTTTGACGAGGTGCTGCTGCTGGGAGGCCTTGGCGGCAGACGGGTGGAGCACACCCTTGCAAACCTGTGCACCGGCCTTGGGCTGGAACAGCGCGGTGTGCGCACCACCCTGCTGGATGAGCGCAGCCGCATCACCTACGTGATGCCCGGCGAGACCCGCCGCTACCCGAAGGAGAAGTACTTCTTCTTCTCGGCCTTCCCGATGGAGGGCAGGGCGCAGGGCGTGTGCGAGCGCGGCTCCTACTATGAGCTGACCGATGCGGAGCTGACCGCCAGCTACCCGCTGGGCGTCAGCAACGAGTACGCTGCCGGGTCGGACTGCATCACCATCTCCACCCGCAGCGGTGCGCTGGTGGTGGTGGAGACCATCGCAGACTGAGCGCTGCTTCCCTTGCCGGAACGTTCCGGCCCCTGCCTGCATAGGATGGGCCAGAAAACGGAAAGGCGGGGAGCATATGCAGGTAGTTGTGATCCGAAGCCCCAAGGCGCTGCGCGGCATTCTGCGCAGACTGTTCGGCATTCAAAAACAGTAAAAAAGATCCCCTCGCTGCTGGTCGGCGGGGGGATCTCGCTTCATAATACTCCTTTTTATTGCGTCAGGGCGTTGTAACAGGCATCGAACGCCTGCATAAAATCGGTGATCTCCTGTTCCGTGGTCAGGTGGCTCAGGCTGATGCGCCACGAGGACAGCGCGTTGCGCCGGTCATGGCTCACGGCAAACACGGCGCGGGAGGGCAGGCCGTCCGAAGAGCAGGCCGATTTGACCGAGACGCATACGCCCTGGGCATCCAGCTCCCGCTGGAACACGGTGCCCTTCACGTTCTGTACGCTCAGGTTTAAAATCTGTGGCACGGCGGTGTCCGGGCTGTTGATGCGCACCTTGGGGTATTGGGCAAGCCCGGTGCGCAGGCGGGCGTTCAGGGCGCGGATGTGCTCCACCCGGGCGGGCAGTTCGCTCACTGCCTTTTCCAGCGCCAGCGCCAGCGAACAGGCCAGCGCCACGGTGGGGGTGCCGCTGCGGTAGATGGTGGTGCTCTCGCCGCCATGGATGAGCGGCTCCAGCGCAAGGCCGCGCCGCTTGACCAGCACACCGATGCCGTTCAGCCCATAGAACTTGTGGGCGGTCAGGCTCATGGTGTCGATGCCCGCAAAGCTGACCGGAAGCTTTCCGATGGCCTGTGTGGCATCCACATGGAAGTGGCAGTGGGGGCAGGCCTTCAACATTTCCGCGATCTCGGCCACCGGCTGCACCACGCCCAGCTCACTGTCCACGGCAGTGACGGCCACCAGAATGGTGTCCGGGCGCAGCAGTTCTTTCAGGTGGGCAAGGTCCACCGTGCCGTCCTGCCGGATGTCCACAAGGTCGATCTCGTATCCCTGCTCCTGCAGGGCGGTCAGGCTGCCGCTCACCGAGGAGTGCTCCAGCGGGGTGGAAATGATGTGTCTGCCATGGTGGCGCTCCAGCCGGGCGATGCTCTTGATGGCAAAGTTGTTGGCCTCGCTGGCACCGGATGTATAGATGATCTCGGCGGGCTGCACATTCAGACTGCGGGCAATGCTCTGGGTGGCGGCATCGATGGCAGCCTTTGCGGCAGTGCCTGCTGCGTGGCGGGAATTGGCATTGCCCGGGCAATTGCGCTCCACCTCGCAAAAGCGCTGTAAAACCGCTTCGTCTACCGGGGTATTGGCGGAATAATCCAGATAGATCATAAACTCTCCTGATAATTCTCTTATAATACAGATTACAATGGTAGGCTATATTATAGTGCGCTTTGGGCCGGATTGCAAGAGAAGCGGCGCAAACTTCCGGGCTGGAAATACAGGAGAATTAAGCAAAATAGTTGCACGGCGGCAAAAAGTCTGCTATAATCTCTTGAAGGACTGCTTGCTGCGGCCTTTTGCGGGGCTTTTGGCGGCGGTTTGGAAAGAGCCTGAATGAAAGGGGGAGCGCACCATGCTGCACAAGAATCATCGACTGCGCTGTATTGCACTTCTCATTTCCGGGCGGGATCATTGTTCCCAAATTTCAGGGGCATTGCCGTTTTGCTGACGGCGGTGCCTCTTTTTTTGGGCTGCGAGTTCTGTAGGAGGCAGAAAAACTTCATGAGTGAAAAGATCGATTACTCCAAAGGCATTTACGACGCGCGCCAGCTGGGCGCAGGCCGCATGTTCATTCTGGGCGTGCAGCACATGTTTGCCATGTTCGGCGCAACGGTGCTGGTGCCGCTGCTCACCGGCCTGAGCGTTTCCACCACCCTGCTGTGCGCAGGTCTGGGCACCCTGCTGTTCCACCTCATTACCAAAAAGAAGGTGCCTGCATTCCTCGGCTCCTCCTTTGCGTATCTGGGCGGCTTCTCCATCGTGGCCCCCATGCTGGCAGATGCAGACGGCAACCTGACCGTGGTCAACACCAAGATGCTGCCCTACGCCTGTGCCGCCGTTGCCTTCTCCGGTCTGGTGTATCTGGTGGCCAGCCTGCTGATCTCCACCTTCGGCATCCGCCGCATCATGCGGTTCTTCCCGCCGGTGGTCACCGGCCCCATCATCATCTCCATCGGCCTGATCCTGGCTCCCTCTGCCATCAAAAACTGCCAGACCAACTGGCTGCTGGCCTTTGTGGCGCTGGGCGTGGTCATTATCTGCAACATCTGGGGCAAGGGCATGGTCAAGATCCTGCCCATCCTCATCGGCGTGCTGGTGTCCTACGCAGTGGCACTGGTGACCGGTGCAGTGGACTTCCAGCGCATTTCTGAGGCTGCATGGGTGGGCATCCCTCTGCACAAGGAGGCCATGGGCCTGTTTGCCATCGACGGCAGCCCGGAGTTCATCAGCGCACTGTTCACCATCATCCCCATTGCACTGGCAACCATGATGGAGCATGTGGGCGATATCGCCGCCATCAGCGCAACCGTGGGCCACAACTATATCAACGACCCCGGCCTGAACCGCACCCTGCTGGGCGACGGCCTGGCTACCACCATGGCCGGCCTGCTGGGCGGCCCGGCCAACACCACCTACGGCGAGAACACCGGCGTGCTGGCTCTGAGCAAGATCTACGATCCGCTGGTCATCCGCATTGCGGCTGTCCTGGCCATCATCCTGAGCTTCAGCCCCAAGTTTGAGGCTGTCATCAACACCATCCCCACCGGCATCATCGGCGGCATCAGCTTTGTGCTGTATGGCATGATCTCCGCCATCGGTGTGCGCAACGTGGTGGAGAACCGCGTGGACTTTACCAACAGCCGCAACCTGATCGTGGCCGCTGTCATTCTGGTGTGCGCACTGGGCTTCAACTCGGTGGGCGGTGTCAGCTTTGCCGTTGCAGGTGTCACCATCAACCTGTCCGGTCTGGCTGTGGCCGCGATCGCAGGCATCCTGCTGAACGCTATCCTGCCCGGCAACGACTACGAGTTTGATGCTGCCGACGGCTCCGAAGCCGCTACCAGCAGCAACCTGCAGGTCTGATCTCCCATAGAAGAAGGAAGAACAAGGCAGAAGCCGTCCTGTGTGTGCAGGGCGGCTTTGCTGTTTTTAAGGTACACAGGGCAAAGCACACAGTTTTTGAGGATGGTTTTTAGTGACCTTGCCGGAATTTATCTGTAAGGCAAAATAAATAGGAATTATTCTTAAAATTATCCTTGACTAACTAGGAACAATTCGCTATAATAGAGCCATGACAAGGGCCGGTGAGTACCAACACCGCCCAGCCTGTTTTCTAACTGATATAAAAAGAATGATGGAGGTCTATTCTTATGAAGAAGTACGTTTGCACCGTTTGTGGTTATATTGCTGAAGGCGAGATCCCGGCACAGTGCCCCGTCTGCAAGGCTCCTGCTTCCGCTTTTGTGGAGAAGACCGGCAACACCTATGTCACCGAGCATGTTGTGGGCATCGGCAAGGCCGAGGGCGTGCCGCAGGAGATCGTGGACGGCCTGCGCGCAAACTTTGAGGGTGAGTGCAGCGAGGTCGGCATGTATCTGGCAATGGCTCGTGTGGCTGAGCGCGAGGGCTACCCCGAGATCGCTGAGGCTTACAAGCGCTATGCCTACGAGGAAGCAGACCACGCATCCCGCTTTGCAGAGCTGCTGGGCGAAGTTGTCACCGACAGCACCAAGAAGAACCTGATGATGCGTGCCGAGGCCGAGTGCGGCGCATGTGCAGGCAAGATGGATCTGGCCAAGAAGGCAAAGGCCCTGAATCTGGATGCCATCCACGACACTGTCCACGAGATGGCAAAGGACGAGGCCCGTCACGGCCGCGGCTTTGAGGGCCTGCTGAAGCGCTACTTCAACACCGAAGTCTGATAAGGTTTCCCCGGTTATCCATTCTGACCGCTGCATGGCTTTGCCGCTGTGCAGCGGTTTTTTGTTCAACCTACGGAACTGTTCCGTTGACAGGCACAGCGGCGGCGGGTTATAATTTATCTCGTGTTCAATGAACTGCGAAAGGGGAGACGGGGGAATGAAAAACGGACACACCACCCGGCAAAAGGCCCCGGCGGGCCGCTACGCCCTGCTGGACGAGCTGCGCGGGCTGGACCTGATCAGCATGATGCTGTATCACGCCTGCTGGGACCTGATGTTCCTGTTCGGCGTCTGGATGGACTGGTACGCGGGAATGCCGGGGCGTCTGTGGCAGCAGGCCATCTGCTGGGTGTTCATCCTGCTGTCCGGCTTCTGCGTGCCGCTGGGACATCACACCCTGAAACGCGGCGCACAGGTGTTTGCCGCCGGGGCGCTGGTCACGGCGGTGACGCTGCTCTTCATGCCGGAGGATCGGGTAGTGTTCGGCGTGCTGACCTTTCTGGGCAGCGCCATGCTGCTGACCGGCCTGCTGGAACCGCTGCTGAAAAAGATCCCGCCCGCCGCAGGGCTGGCGGTTTCGGCGGTGCTGTTTGCACTGACTTATCATCTGGACGAGCGTTGGCTCGGCTTCGGCGGGCTGCGCCTTGCGCTGCCGGATGCATGGTACGCGAATTACTTTACAGCGTTTTTCGGCTTTCTGCCCTTCGATTTTTATTCCACCGATTATTTTGCCCTGCTGCCGTGGCTGTTTTTGTTCTGGGCAGGGTACTTTCTGCACGGCGTGGTGGGTCGGGCACGGATGGAACCGCTGCGCCGTTCGGTCTGCCCGGCACTGGGCTGGATGGGGCGGCACTCGCTTTTGCTGTATCTGCTGCACCAGCCGGTGATCTACGGCGTACTTTCGGCCGCGGCAGTTCTTTTTGCATAAAAGGCTTGACACAGCCGGGAAGCTGTGGTATTCTATCGGTGGTTAGAAGATACTAACCAAATGGAAATGCGTCTGCGTGGTTGGACGCATTTTCATGGAACATGAAGTTAGAGATATCTAACTAATATTGATTTGAGAGAGGACGATCTTTATGAGCAAAGTAGCAGTCGTATTCTGGAGCGCAACCGGCAACACTGAGACCATGGCAAACTGCGTGGCAGAGGGTGCAAACGGCACCATCGTGCCCTGCAGCGAGATGAACGCCGCAAAGCTGGCTGAGTTTGATGCAGTGGCTTTTGGCTGCCCCGCAATGGGTGCTGAGCAGCTGGAGGAGAGCGAGTTCGAGCCGATGTTCTCTGATCTGGAGGGTTCTCTGAACGGCAAGAAGATCGCCCTGTTCGGCTCCTACGGCTGGGGCGACGGCCAGTGGATGCGTGACTGGGTGGAGCGTGCTCAGGGCGACGGCGCACAGGTGCTCAACGGTGAGGGCCTGATCTGCAACGAGGCCCCGGACGATGATGTTCAGGCTGCATGCCGCAAGCTGGGTGCAGATCTGGCTGCATGGTAAGCAGGAGGCCCCGTCCCATGCAGGATACCCCGAAGAACTTGGATCAGAAGCGCGAAGCGAAAAAGACTGGCTGAGTTTTCCAGAATAAACACCCTGCCCGCAGGCCATACTGTGGACAGAGAGGTGATAAATATGGAAAACATCGGCGTTACCTGTGATGTCTGCGAGTGCAGCCACAATGTGAGCGGCTGCAAGTGCGACCTGCCCCAGATCAAAGTGACCGAGCAGTGCACCTGCGATACGCAGCAGGTGGAGACCCCGCACTACTGCCAGAGCTACGAGAAAAAGTAATTTCTAAAGCAGCAAAACAGCTCCTGCCAGAGCATTTCCGGCAGGAGCTGTTTTGGGTCACGGAGGTCAGCGCAGGGCCACATTGCAGGTGGCAAGGCTGCGGATCAGGGTGCCCACGCTCTCCTTCATCCGGATGCCCACGAAGCCCAGCGTGAATGCGGCCTGCACATTGGCCAGATTGTCGTCGATGAACACGCATTCGCTGGCCTTCAGACCGTATTTGTCCAGCAGGGCCTGATAGATGCGGGGGTCGGGCTTGTTGATGTGCACCTCGCAGGAGGCTACGCCGCCGTCAAAGCGGTCCAGCACGCCGCGCTCCTTGAGCAGGGCCAGCACGTCCTCCGGGATGTTGCTGAGATAGTACACGCTGTAGCCATGGTTCTTCAGGCGGCGCACCAGCTCCTGCATCCGGCGGCGCGGGCGCAGAATGTGCAGCCAGTCGTCCAGCACGCCCTGCACCTCAAACTCGCGCCCGGCGGCCTTGGCGTTGCGCAGCATGGCCTGATTGCCGTCAAAGCGGGAGACAAGCCCCGCATCCAGCTGCTTCCACTCCTTGCTGCCAAAGGTCAGGTCGTACACCTGCTCCTCGATCTCTGCATTGCAAATGCGGTCTACCAGATAGGCGCGGGGGGCAAAATCCACCATGACACCGCCCAGATCAAACACGATGCTTTTATACATTTAAAATTTCCTCTGTTTCTCATGGAATGCTCTGCCCACAGTATACCACAATCTGCCATGCGGTTTCCACTGCTTTTTGCATGATGTGCCCGGCGGCTGCATAAGCTGTGGCAGAAAGGGGAGAAGGGCATTGACCATCCGGGAACTGTGTGAAAAAGAGGTGGTGCAGCTGGAGCAGGGGGTCTGCCTTGGCCGGGCCGACGACCTGACCTTTGACCCTGCCACCGCCCGGCTGCAGAGCCTGATCCTGCTGGGGCGGCCAAGGCTGTTCGGATTGCTTGGCCGGGACGATAGCCTGACCATTCCATGGCAGGAGATCGAGACCATTGGCACGGATGCGGTGCTGGTGCACACGGCCCTGCCGGAAGCACCGCCGCAGCCGGAACAGCTTAAATGGTGGCAAAAGCTGCGCGTGAAGCTGGGTTTGTAAATTTTTTGCAAAAACAGGGTGGACTTTTTTGTGGAAGTGACTATAATAATCGCAGAAGCTTTGTGCAAAAAGCGTAAAGAAATGTGCTTTTGCGTATGATCTGAGGTTTCAAGGATGAGGAAAGGAACAGGAATTATGAAAACTCCCAAACCGCTTTTGGCGCTGCGGATGGTATTCCCGCTGGCGGCATCGCTGATCGTGCTGCTGCTGGGCGAGGGGATCGCCCGCGGGAGCCTGAGCGCAGACGTTTTTGCAAGTTTTATCTTCCCGCACATCGGGGCTTATCTGCTGGCGTGGCTGCTGCTGTTTCTGGTGTGGCTGCTGCTGGACTGGGTGTTCCGCTGCCCGCCGCTGTCCACGCTGGGCATGGCGGTGCTGGGCTGTGCGCCCTGCGCGGTGAACTTTTACACCCTGCAGCTGCGCGGCGAGCCGTTCCTGCCGTGGGATCTGACACAGGTGTCGGAGGCTGCCGGTGTGGCATCCGCTGCGGGCCTCAAGATCCAGCCCAGCATGGTCGTGACCATCATCGTGGTGCTGGTGCTGACGGTGGGCAGCTTTTTCCTGTTCCGCGGCCGTCACAAACAGCGCTGGCTGCCCCGGCTGGCGGGCAGCGCCGCCACCGCAGCGGCCCTCTGCCTGCTGGTGTTCGGCGTGTACCTGCAGCCCGCTGTCACGCAGGTGCTGGGCATTACGCCGGATGCATGGATGCAGGACCGCTACTACCGCTACTACGGCGTGATCACCGGCTTTATGACCAACCTCACCAATCTGGAGATCTCGAAGCCCGAGGAATACTCGCAGGAAGCGGTGGATGCCCTGCTGGACAATGTGGACAAGAGCCAGAAGTTTGCCACCAGCCCGCTGTACTCCACCAGCTACAGCGCCGTGACCCCCAAGGATGAGCAGGTGAAGCAGCCCACCATCATCTATGTGATGGACGAGTCCTACTGGGATGTCTCGGAGCTGGAACAGTACGGCATCACCTTTGATACCGATGTTTCCAAGAACCTGCACGCCTTGCAGCAGACCAGCGCCTATGGCCGGGCCTACAGCCCCAGCTTTGGCGGCGGCACCTGCGATGTGGAGTTTGAAGCCCTTACCGGCTACTCGGTATCCTTCCTGCCCAGCGGCAGCAAGCCCTACCAGCAGCATGTGACCAAGCCCATGTTCGCCATGCCCAATTACCTCAAGCTCAAGGGCTACCAGACCGCAGCCGTGCACTGCTTCTGGGCAAAATACTGGAGCCGCGACAAGGCTTACCCCAACCTCGGCTTTGACGATTTTATCAGCCTTGAGGATATGCATGGCGTGACCAAGGTGCGCAAGCACTACTGGACCAACGGCCTTGTCACCGATGATTCCATGGCCGACCAGATCATCCAGCAGTACGAGAGCATGAAGTCCAGCTCGGACAAGCCCATCTTCCTGCACGCTGTCACCATGCAGAACCATACCAATTATAACAAGGACAACTACCCGGACGACGAGCGGGTGAAGGTGCTGTCCCACCCGGCGGGCCTCAAGCCCAGCACCGTGGGCGCGCTGGAAGATTTTGCTACCGGCATCCGGGATGCAGATGCCATGATGGGCAAACTGACCGAATACTTCTCGCAGGTGGACGAGCCGGTCATTCTGGTGTTCTGGGGCGACCACTATAACCCCATCGATTCCAATTACGATGTCTACACCACTACCGGCTATGCCAGCGATTCCAGCGCAGACCCCCGCCTGCACCAGACCACGCTGCTGATGTGGTCCAACTACAGCCAGCAGCAGGTGGACCTTGGTACCATTGCCGCTTACGATATCTCGCCGGTGATGATGGACATTTACGGTCTGGAAGAGCCGCTCTACTTCCAGTTCCTGAACCGTCAGCTGCGTGTGGCCAGCCGCACCAATACCCGCGGAACCACCATGAATCTGGACGGCACCACCACGCAGGAGCCTACCGAGTTCCAGCAGCGGTGGTGCGCAGAGCACTGGCTTTTGCAGTACGACCTGATGTTCGGCAGGGGATACGCCCTGCAGCGCATGGGCCTTGCGGGCCTGAGCGGCGTGGACACAGGCAAATGAGCGAAAAACAGACGATTTCTTTGTAAAAAACAGAGAAAAACTCTTGCAACCGGCGTTTGTTTGTGATATTATAACAAGGCATTACACACGCATCACTATGCCCTTTTGTGCCCAAATGGGTGGAGGGCAGTCCCGAACCGTCCGATACGGCCCGGGATCACGGTGTGCGGAGGCAAAACAATATCTGGAGGTATTTTTACTATGGCAGTCGTTTCTATGAAGCAGCTTCTCGAAGCAGGTGTGCACTTCGGTCACCAGACCCGCCGCTGGAACCCCAAGATGGCAAAGTACATCTTCACCGAGCGCAACGGCATCTATATCATCGATCTGCAGAAGACCGTGAAGAAGCTGGACGAGGCTTACAACTACGTGAAGGAAGTTG
>OGUJ01001391.1_pt1 | contig 14641 bp, 10 predicted proteins | sample 1573661 | NCBI WGS metagenome assembly OGUJ01 (sample SAMEA2581933, study PRJEB24529) | metagenome | biome: Human gut stool | place: China | collected 2011
TGTAAATAATTATGATATATTATATATTAATGAAATGAGGCATACATATGAGTGGTATTAAAAAATTTAGAAGGCTTAGGGTACAGTGGAAGATATTGTTATCAGTACTTGTAGTTTTAGGGGCATTCAGCGGATATATGGTATTTGCAAATGCTGATTCGAGCGTAACGGTTACAGTAAAAAGCTATAAGACCATTCTTAATCCAGGAGAGGATAGCAATGATGTTGTAGCAGATATGACAGGAAGAGATGAAAACAACATAGTTGGACAGGATTCGCCTGATAACTACAAGCCTACAGAGAGAAATCTTAAATGGACTGTATCAGATTCCAATGTAGTCAAGTTTATAGTAAGTGACAGTGCAGGAGTTAAACCAGCAGATACAGCTGATGGTGTTAAATCACCACTTATCCGTGCTTATAAAGCAGGTAAGGCAACATTGACTGCAACATATTATACAAAGATATATGGTCCTGATGGAAGCATTACATATCAGAAAGCTCTTGGAAGTGATTCGGTTGATGTGATAGTACCATTGAGTGTTAAATTTAAAGCAACACGTAACGGAGTAGAGCTTACAGATGAGCAGAAGAATGAATATCATGTGGGCGATATTATAGAGATTTCGTCTAACACATGTGAAACTAATAAGCTTTTTGTTGAAACAGATAATGATAAGACAGGCAATCTGTTAAAGGATGGCATTGTTGAAAAAGTTTCATCTGATGCATCAAAGGTAACACTTAAGATTGTCGGAGGCGGAAAAACTAATCTTACTGTAAGAACAGCAGATGGAGATGGTATTTCACAGCTTACAGCAAAATATTCTATTGTTTCAAAGGTTGAGTATACAGAAGGCAAGGCAAACGAACAGGGAAATTCAGTGCAGAAGCTTGCAGATGGCACAAAGTATTTTGTCTTATCAACTAAGGATTTTGAAGAGTTTACAGATGAGCAGATACCATCAAATGTAAAATATCCAGCTACTTCTGGTGTTACATATATTTCGGATAATACAGATATAATGACATATAAAAAAGATGGCAGCGTTAAAGGAATATATGCAGGTGTTGCAAAGGCTTACGCAGGTGTAGGTGCACTTGATATGAACGGAAACATGACATGGGCTAACCATGATGAGGTTAATGTTATCGTTCCATTTAAAAAGCTTGGTAAAGATGTGAGCAACATGAATGTTGGTGATACAATTCAGTTAAAAACAACAGCTAATCCAACTGAAATAACATGGTCAACAACAGATAACAGTGTTGTACAGGTAGATCAGACAACAGGACTTGTTACTGCTACAGGTGCAGGACATGCAACTATAATTGCACAAAGAGTAGAAGATGAGTTATCTACTGTATATAAGCAGAAAAACCAGATCACATATGATATTACAGTTATAGATGGTTTTGGAATAAGTCTTACATCAATGAGTGTTAACATAGGAGAAACAAAGACTCTTGAAGCACTTGTTACTAATTCACCAGATAAAAAAGATATTACATATACGGTTACTAACCAGCCAGATGCTGCCGGGGTAGTTCCTACAGATACACTTATTGAAGTTAAACAGTCTGATGATGGTAAGTCATTTGATATAAAGGGTGTGGCACCAGGTATTGCACATGTTACAGTTTCGCAGAATATTAATGGTGTTATAAAGAAGGCTACTTGTGTTGTATATATAACAACACCTGTTGGAGAGATTAGTATTAACCCATCAAGTGTGCAGATAGACAGAGGCTCATCTGAAACTGTACAGGTTATATTTAATCCGGCAGGACCAACTAACAACAAGGTATTATGGTCTTCATCTAATCCAGATATAGCAACTGTTGAAGGTGATAGCTATACAGCTACCATAAATGGTATATCGGGTGGCTCTACAACTATCACAGTTATTTCAGAAGATGGGCTTAAAGTAGCAACCTGTGAAGTATATGTAAGAGAACCGGTTACTGGAATCCAGCTTAATGAAACAACAGTCAGGGCATCCATGGCACTCGGACAGTATCAGCTTGTAGCAACTATATTGCCATCAGGTGAAGGCGTTAACAGAAATGTCACATGGACATCTTCTGATACATCTGTTGCAACAGTAGATGATAATGGTCTTGTTAAGTTTGTAAAGCCAGGATATTGTACTATTGTATGTAAGACAACTGATGGTGCATTTATAGCAACCTGTAATTTTATTATTAATATACCGGTAGAAACTATAAAGCTTGATTATACTGATGAAATAATGAGTATAGGTGGAAGATTAAGAATAACTGCTGAGGTGTTACCAGTAACAGCATCAGATAGAACAGTTTTATGGGAATCTTCCAATACGAATGTATGTATAGTTGACTCTAATGGTCTTGTTGAGGCAGTTGGAACAGGAAGCTGTACTATTCTTTGTAAATCACTTGATGGTAACTTTACAGCGATGTGTAACATATATGTTAAACAGCCGGTAACTCAGGTGGTTCTTAATACAACAGATATAACAGTAAGACAGGGACAGGTATTCTGGCTGAATGCAACTTGTCTTCCTGAGAATGCAGATAACAAGATAGTTACATGGGAAAGCCGTGATGAGAAGGTATGTAAGGTTGAAAGTGATGGTAAGGTTACTGCGGTAGGAGCAGGTACAACATCTATTATCGCAACTAATGTAGATACCGGACTTACAGCATTCTGTGTTGTTACAGTAACACAGCCTGTAACAGGTATTAAGCTTAATTCTGATTATCAGCAGCTGTGGGTTGGAGCTAAATATGCAATTATTCCTACTGTTGAACCATATGATGCTGAGAATAAGAACGTAACTTATATGTCAAGTGACCCTGAGGTTGCATCGGTAGATGAGAATGGTGTTGTTACAGCTCTTAAGGGTGGTTCATGTGTTATAGAGGTCACTACAGAGGTCAATAAGCTTACAGCGGCATGTACTATAGATGTTAAAGAATATGTTTCAACTATTGAACTTAGTGAAACTGATAAGCTGATGAACATTGGTGCAACAGGAACTCTTATAGCTAAGGTTGGTTCAGATACAGCAACAAACAAAAATTTAACATGGTCATCATCAAATAATGATGTATGTTATGTTGACCAGGAAGGCAATATAAGTGCCAATGGCGTTGGCAGTGCAGTTATTACAGCTACAGCGGTTGATGGAAGTGGAGTAAGTGCTTCCTGCATAGTAAGGGTTATTAATCCTGTAACAGGTTTATATGTTGAACCAGATACAGTAAGACTTCTTATTGGTGATTCAGTAAGGGCGACAGCGGTGATTACACCTGATGAAGCTACGATTAAAGATGTAACATGGAAATCATCTAATGAATCTGTAGCAGTGGTAGATGAATCAGGAGAGATATTTGCAGTTGGCACTGGTAAGTGTAAGGTAACAGCTACATCACAGGATGGTAACAATATTACAGGAACATGCTGGGTATATGTAACACCAGTTGTTAATATATCATCACTCAGGATTAACTCTAAGGAAATATACATGTTAACAGGAAGAGCAAGACAGCTATCAGTTATAGTCAGACCAGTTGTTAATAATGATTCATATGAGTGGTATTCGACAGATACAGGAATTGTTCAGGTTGATCAGGATGGAGTCATAACTACAGTTGGACCTGGTACAGCAGACGTGTTTGTAATAAGTAATAACAGCGGTGTTGAGGCTTCTTGTACAGTCCATTCACTTGCAATGAGTACATCTAATATAAGAATTGAACAGTATGACAGATATAATCTTGATGTTATAGGTACAGAAGATAAAATCACATGGAGAAGCAGTAATCCAAGAGTGTGTACAGTATCTTCTTCTGGAGAAGTTATAGGTAGAAGAGCAGGTACAACAACTGTTACAGCTACAGTTAATAATAAGACTTTAAGTTGTGTGGTTACAGTTACTAATATAAGATAATAAATAAACAAAAAGCAGCAGCTATGATAAATATGGCTGCTGCTTTTTTTATAGATAGCTGTTATATATAACTGATATAGCTGATGTGTCATGATAGCTTTATTGCCAAGCAATCCGGTAACATCAGTGAGTGGCAGAATTTACTTTTGCTCATGACATCATATTATATAAATAAAGAAACAGCTGCCAACCAATAAGCTGACAGCTGTTCTTTATTTTAATATGAGGGGGAGATAGAAAGAATTAACTTACTATCTGATTATTAGTATATTCAATATTTGTGTGCAAAGTATGTACAATTTATGAAAGAATAATAAAAACAATAAAAATAAAGAAAATAAAATAATGTAAAATAAAGGCTGCAAAACTTTGCAAGTTTAGTTTTTTAATTTATTGATTATTGAATATCAATATGTTAGAATTTATACGTTAAAATATAAAGGATGGGAATGTCTATATGGGAATTGATAATAAAGATGAATTGGATGATGAGTTAGTGAAATCATTGGAAAGACTTGTAGAAGAAGAAACCAGTGTCGCTAAAGCATTTGTTGATAATCAGAAAGAGTCATCTGCAGAAAACACAGCTGCAAAAGATTCACAAGATACAGACATTGAGATGGGTAAGACTAAGGTTATACCTAAAGTTACAACAGATATGCTCACGAAATCTGCTGATGATGTTCAGAAAACAGGTGTATATAACGTTGATGAAGTGAGAGATAATATTAGAAATATCCCGGTTAAGAATTCAGATTCTGGTGTTAATTTGGATGTTGATTTAGATGTTAATTCAGATGTTAGTTCTGATATTGATTCAGATAAGCATGCTGATTCAGATAAACATGTGGCTGGTGGAACTGCCAGTGATGATAAAAAAAAGAAAATCATAATAGGAGTTTCATGCGGTATAGCGGCACTTCTGGTACTTATAGGTATTATTACCGGTGTAGTTATTCATAACAGAAGTAAAGAATCATATAAATATAATTATGAAAAAGGTATGGAAAGCTATAAGAATAATGATTATGATTCGGCTGTGAAGTATCTTTCAAAGGCAGCTAAGCTCAATGAAGGTAAGAAAAACACAGATCTTAAATATACATTATATGAGTGCTATAAAGAAGAGAATAATACAGATAAGCAGATAGAAACACTTAAAGATATTCTGTCTTATGATGAGAATAATCAGAAGTCAATACAGGAGCTTGCATCTATATATGAACAAAAAAAGGATGGCAATGCACTTAATACACTGATAAAGTCGTATAAAAACAAAGAAGGTTATAAGTATCTTTCGGATTATGTTGTTGAGAATCCTAAACCATCGGTTGAAGCAGGAACTTATGATGATGAGGTTAAGCTGCAATTTACAGAAAGCTCTTCTTCAACAATATATTATACGCAGGATAAATCTGAGCCAACTGAAAAAAGTACAAAATATAATGGTGATACCATTGAGATTAAGAATGGAACAACTACTATCAAAGCAGTAGCTGTTAATTCAATAGGAGTATATAGTGATGTTGTTGAGCTTCAGTATGTTGTTGACTACAAGAAGCCATCAACACCAACGGTTAGTCCGGAATCTGGAACATATGCAGAGGGACAGCAGGTGACTATAAGCAATATCCCAGTTGGAAGTAAAGCATATTACACACTGGATGGCTCGACACCAACAGCAGGCTCGGAAGAGTATATAGAACCCTTTGATATTCCTGAAGGCAACAATGTAATATCAGTTATAATAATAGATTCACATAATCAGGCGAGTTCAGTAGTCAAAAGAAATTATGTGATAAATAAGGCAAAAACATTTTCTTATAATGAATGCCTTGAAATATTAAAAAACAGACTTATTGCGGATGGTGTACTTAAGTCAGATGGTAATACGACCAGTGATGGCAGAAAGGTGACTTTTGTATATCAGCCAAAAGCAACAGTCAATTCGGTTGAGATGTATATCGTAAGGTTTGATGTTACAGATAAATCAAAGACATCTACTGAAGGGTATTATGGAATAGGAATCAAGAATGGAACATGTTACAAAGTAACTAATTCAAACGGCTCTTACAGTTCTTCTGAATATTAACATTTAAATAATGTAAAACGTAAGAGGACTAATAGCTATAAATAGGTTTTGATGTGTGATCAGCACTTCAGATATAATATAACACTGAAAGGGGTATTATAATGTACAAGATTCTTAAGGCTGAAAAATTAGCAGAAAAGATTTTTCTTATGGATGTTGAAGCACCAAGAGTTGCTAAACACTGTGAACCTGGCCAGTTCATTATTGTTAAAATGGATGAAAAAGGGGAAAGAATTCCTCTTACAATCTGTGATTATGACAGAGAGGCTGGAACAATTACTATTGTATTCCAGATAGTCGGAGCATCAACAGAAAAGATGTCACATCTTAAGGCAGGAGATGCATTTAGTGATTTTGTAGGACCTTTAGGATGCCCTTCAGAATTAATCCATGAGAATATTGAAGAATTAAAGAAGCAGAAGATAGTATTCATAGCAGGTGGTGTTGGAACAGCTCCAGTTTATCCACAGGTTAAGTGGCTTCATGAGCATGGAGTTGATGCAGATGTTATTGTTGGTGCTAAGAATAAAGATCTTATTCTGCTTGAAGATGAGATGAAGGCTGTTGCCGGCAATCTCTATATAACAACAGATGATGGAAGCTATGTAAGAAAAGGTATGGGTACAGATGTACTTAAAGACCTTTATGCACAGGGCAAGAAGTATGATAAGTGTATAGCTATCGGACCATTGATTATGATGAAGTTTGTCTGTCTGTTAACTAAGGAACTGGGTATTCCTACAGTTGTAAGTATGAATCCTATTATGGTTGATGGAACTGGAATGTGTGGAGCATGCAGACTTCAGGTTGGTGATGAGATTAAGTTCGCTTGTGTTGATGGACCAGAGTTTGATGGACATCTTGTAGATTTTGATCAGGCTATGAAACGTCAGCAGACATATAAAACAGAAGAGGGCAGAGCTATGCTTGCTGCTCTTGAGGGTGAAACTCATCATGGTGGATGTGGAAACTGTAATTAATTGTTGGTATTCATTAAGAAGCATGGTTACTGTTTGCTTATATACTTGTGAACAGTGACGATTAATCGATGGAAAAGAGGTATAATAATGGATGTTATGAAAAAGGTTCCTGTAAGGGAACAGGCTCCAGATGTAAGAAATAAGAATTTTGATGAGGTTTGCCTCGGATATAATGCAGAAGAGGCACAGGAAGAGGCAACTCGTTGTCTTAATTGTAAGAATGCAAGATGTGTTCAGGGATGTCCAGTATCAATAAACATACCTGAGTTCATTCATAATGTAAAAGAAGGTAATTTTGCAGAAGCATATAAGGTTATTGGAAAGTCTTCAGCACTTCCAGCTGTATGTGGCCGTGTATGTCCACAGGAAACACAGTGTGAAGGACAGTGCGTAAGAGGTATTAAGGGTGAGGCTGTATCTATTGGAAAGCTTGAAAGATTCGTAGCTGACTGGGCTAGAGAAAACAATGTTGCACCTGAGATGCCAACAGAAAAGAAAGGCAAGAAGGTAGCTGTAATAGGTTCTGGTCCTTCAGGACTTACATGCGCAGGAGATCTTGCAAAGATGGGATATGAAGTAACTATATTTGAAGCACTTCATGAACCTGGCGGAGTATTAGTATATGGTATTCCTGAGTTCCGTCTTCCAAAGAAGACAGTAGTTGCATCAGAAGTTGAAAATGTTAAAAAGCTTGGTGTTAAGATAGAAACTAACGTAGTTATAGGTAAATCAATGACTATAGACCAGCTTCTTAACGAAGAAGGCTTCGATGCAGTATTTATTGGTTCAGGAGCAGGTCTTCCTAGATTTATGGGTATTCCAGGTGAAAATGCTAACGAAGTATTCTCAGCTAATGAGTATCTTACAAGAAGCAATCTTATGAAGGCATTCAGGGATGATTATGATACACCTATTGCGAAGTTTAAGAAAGTTGCAGTTGTAGGTGGCGGTAATGTTGCTATGGATGCTGCAAGAACAGCTTTAAGACTTGGAGCAGAGGTACATATTGTATACAGAAGAAGTGAGGAAGAACTTCCAGCAAGAGCTGAGGAAGTACATCATGCTAAAGAAGAAGGTATTATATTTGACCTTCTTACTAACCCAACAGAAGTTCTCACAGATGAGAAGGGCAATGTTACAGGAATTAAGTGCGTAAAGATGGAACTTGGTGAACCAGATGCCTCAGGCAGAAGAAAGCCTGTTGAGATACCAGGTTCTGAGTTCGTTATGGAACTTGATGCAGTTATCATGTCACTTGGTACATCACCTAACCCACTTATTTCATCAACAACTAAGGGACTTGATATTAATAAGAGAAAGTGTATTGTTGCAGAAGAAGATAATGGACAGACATCAAAGGAAGCAGTATATGCTGGTGGAGATGCTGTTACAGGTGCAGCGACAGTTATTCTTGCTATGGGTGCTGGTAAAGCAGCTGCAAAGGGTATTGATGAATATCTTTCTAATAAGTAATAATATATTAAAACTTTAAACTGATTGTAAATAAAGTTAAGCGGGAACACATGTATAAGATATGTGTTCCCGCTTATTATTTACTCGTTAAATAAGTTGTCAATATATTTGTCTGCAATTGTATCTAAGAGATCATCGTTTGTATCAGGAAAGTTTTTACTGATAGCCTTTTTGATATAGTCGCTTCTGTTGAAATATTTCATTTCCTCAGGAATGTCGTCAAGATAAGAAGCCTCTATATCATCCTTGCTTACGTTATCCTTAAGCCATGCTAAGATAGTATCAGTATCCCTGCTTTCAATAGCAGCCTTGCTCTTGATGTTTTTAGAATACTTTAAAGACCAGAAGCCAATAGCTATAAAGCCAATAAAAAGTAATCCCAGAACAATATTGATAAGTATGAAGTTGGAGCTTCCCTTTACAACTAGTTTAAGAATACCAATATCGTTAAGTATAAGTATTATTATACCGGCTGCACCACATACGAAAAATGTAATGGCTGATGATAAGTTGTCTTTGTATTTGTCCTCAGTGCTTTCGTAAAGATTGGCAGAGTGCATAAGAAGTTCATTTCCTTCTGCTTCGTTGCTTCCAAGTTCGTTAATGCCTGTTACACTGTCATCAATACCCGCAGTCTCTTTTTTTAATTCAATCTCATCATCAGAATGAATGTTATGTTCACTCATAATGTCCTCCTTGTTTAGTTGTTTAGTAAAGTATAAAATGTTTTACTACATGTTTGATTTATTATAGAATATAAATGTGAAAAATTAAAGAACATAAATGAAATATGAAAAATATTTCAAAGCAAAATAATAAAGAGAAAACAAAGAATAAGGAAGGTTTAAGATGACGGATATGAATAAAGTTTTGATATTAACAGGTGGTTATGTAGATATCCAATGGGCAAAAGAATGGCTTGCAGATAAAAAATTCGACTATTGTATAGCGGCAGACAGAGGTCTTATGTATGCTGACAGACTTGGACTTGATATTGACTTTTTACTAGGTGATTATGATTCGGTCGATGAACGTGTGCTTGAAAGATATAAAAAAAAGGTTGATTTTGAAGTATATCCATGTGAAAAGGATTATACTGATACTCATCTTGCAATAATGACGGCTGTACAAAAGGGGGCTTCTGATATATATATACTTGGTGCGATAGGAACAAGGATGGATCATACAATGACTAATATCGGAAATATGAAAGCTGCACTGGACTCAGGAGTGAACTGCCACATAGTTGATAAATATAATTGTATATATCTTGTAAATAATGACACTGGCATGCACTTAATAAAGAAAAAGGAACAGTATGGAAAATATGTTTCTATTGTTCCGATGAGTGAAGAGGTTGTTATAACACTTGAAGGTTTTAAATATTGCCTTAACAAATATATTTTAAAGCAGGGATTTAGTATATGTCAGAGCAATGAGATTGAAAATGATGAGGCTTCTATAATAATCCATAAGGGGTTGGCTGCTATATTTGAAACGACAGATTAAAACTGTGCAAAATTAATGAAAAATCTAAAAAAAACATTAAAAATCACTAGGAATGATACAAATATTTACTTGAAATAAATGGTTGATTGTTATAAAATAAACAATAGTTGTTTGCACTAAGCAATGTATATTAAAGAGGAGGTCTCGATAATGAGTAATACTACACAGGCTTTATCAAGAATCGAAGCTATTCTTGATGACAGCAGTTTTGTTGAAATCGGAGCCAGAGTTACAGCCAGAGCTACAGATTTTAACATGCAGGAAAAGAAAGCTCCATCTGATGGTGTAATAACAGGTTATGGAGTGGTTAATGGAAATCTCGTGTATGTATATAGCCAGGATGCTTCTGTTTTAGGCGGAACTATCGGTGAAATGCATGCTAAGAAGATTGCCAGCCTTTATGAGAAGGCAATGAAAATGGGAGCTCCTGTGGTAGGTCTGATTGACTGCGCAGGTTTAAGACTTCAGGAAGCAACAGATGCACTTAATGGTTTTGGTGAAATCTATAAGAATATGTCACTTGCTTCAGGAATTATTCCACAGATTACAGCTGTTTATGGCGAATGTGGTGGAGGTCTTGCCGTTCTTGCAGAACTTTCAGATTTCGTATTTGTTGAAGAAAAAAAGGCTAAGTTATTCGTTAACAGTCCTAATGCATTAGATGGCAATTATGAGTCAAAGCTTGATACATCAAGTGCTAAGTTTATGGCAGAAGCAGGTGTTGTTGATTTTGTTGGAGATGAAGAAACTATCGCTAACGGAGTAAGACAACTTGTATCTATGCTTCCATCAAATAATGCTGAGGGTACAGTATGTACTGATAATCAGGATGATCTTAACAGAGTATGCCAGGATATGGAAGCAGAAATAGCTGATCCTGCACTTGCACTTACAGATATTTCAGATGATGGTGTATTTGTTGAAGCTAAGGCAGAATATGCTAAAGAGATGGTTACAGGATTCATTCTTGTTGATGGCGTTACAGTTGGTGCGGTAGCTAACAGAACAGCTCTTTATGATGAGAATGGTGAAAAGGCAGAAGAATTTGCACCAGTACTTACAACAGCAGGTGCTTATAAGGCAGCTGAGTTTGTTACATTCTGTAATGCATTTGAAATACCAGTTCTTACACTTACTAATGTTAAGGGCTTTGAAGCTACAGTTAAGTCAGAAAGAACAATAGCTAAAGCAGCAGCTAAGCTTGTATATGCATTTTCTAATGCAGATGTACCTAAGGTTAATATTATTACAGGTGAAGCTTATGGTAGTGCTTATGTAGCTATGAATTCAAAATCAATAGGTGCAGATATGGTATATGCATGGCCACAGGCTAGCATTGGCATGATGGATGCTTCATTGGCAGCTAAGATTATGTACGCTGATGATATCGCAGCTTCTAAGGATGTTACATCAACTATTAACGAAAAGGCAGCAGAATATGCAGCTTTACAGTCAAGTGTTGACCAGGCAGCAGCAAGAGGCTATGTTGATACTATTATTAATCCAGAAGATACAAGAAAGTATGTTGCAGCAGCATTTGAAATGTTGTTTGATAAAAGAGAGGTTCGTGCAGATAAGAAGCATGGTACAGTATAATAAAGAGGTGATAATATGAAGAAAGTTAATATCAAAAAGTTCTTAGTGTTATTTTCACTGCTTGTATGTGTATTCTGCATGACAGCCTGCGATTCATCTAATGGTACTATATCAACAACAAGTGCAAAGTTAGAACGTAAGAATATGATTATCCAGGTGTATCAGTCATATTTGGAAGACTGGACAACTGATATGATTACATATCTTGACCAGAATGATTCAGCTAAGATAACATCTGATGCAGAGTCAGCATTACCACTTGCATTGGTTAATGGCAAGCAGTATATTGTGGATCAGGAAGGTCTTACAGCAAAGACTATTGGCTTTTATAACAGCTGGAATAGTACAAGAGGAGAACTTGGTGCACTTAAGAGTATTGGAACTATCAATATAGCACTTAACAAGGATACTGGTAAGTTATGTACTATAACAGTCGATACAGCTTATGAGAAGAATGATAAAGTATCTTTTGAATTTGTTATAAATGATGATTTCTCACTTGAAAATGGTGCTATCAATCCATCATATACAACAGGACAGAAAATGTATAAGGCAGTTATGAACACAATTATAGGTATGGGTACAGTATTTATCGTGCTTATATTTATTTCATTCATAATCGGTTTATTCAAGTATATAAGTGTTTGGGAGAATAAGAATAAAGCTAAGAATAACGCATCAGCAGATGCTCAGGGTGTTAATAATGCAATAGCCCAGATTGTTTCTAATGAAGAACAGGATGAAGAGGTTGATGACCTTGAACTTGTTGCAGTTATAACAGCAGCTATTGCAGCATCAGAGAATACATCTACAGACGGACTTGTTGTTCGTTCAATCAGAAAGGTTAATAGCAGGAGGAAATAATTATGAAAAATTATACAATAACAGTTAATGGTAATGTATATGATGTTACTGTAGAAGAAGGAACAGGAAATGGTGCACCAGCAGCAAAGGCAGCAGCACCTAAAGCAGCTCCAAAGGCTGCACCAAAGGCAGCACCAGCAGGCGCACAGGGTGCAGTTAAGGTTAATGCACCTATGCCAGGCAAGATTCTTAAGGTTAACGCAGCAGCAGGCGCAGCTGTAAAGAAGGGTGACGTATTAGTTGTCCTTGAAGCTATGAAGATGGAAAATGAAATTTGTGCACCACAGGATGGTACAGTTGCAACAGTTGAATGTGCAGCTGGTGATTCTGTAGAGTCAGGTAAAGTATTAGTTTCTATGAACTAATTGATATATATATCAATCTAGAAGTGTAGAAATAATATACGGAGGTAAAAAATGGAATATATTTTATCAACATTGGGAAACCTCGTACACCAGACAGCATTCTTTAACCTCACATGGGGTAACTATCTGATGGTTCTGGTTGCACTGTTTTTCATGTATTTAGCGATTAAAAAAGAATATGAACCTCTGCTTTTAGTACCTATTTCTTTTGGTATGTTACTTGTTAATCTTTTCCCTGATATAATGTTATCTATTGAAGATTCAAGTAACGGAGTAGGTGGTTTATTACATTACTTTTATTTATTAGATGAATGGAGTATTCTTCCATCACTTATTTTCCTTGGAGTTGGTGCAATGACAGACTTCGGTCCTCTTATTGCCAACCCTAAGAGCTTCCTTTTAGGAGCTGCGGCACAGTTCGGTATATTCGCAGCATATATAATGGCTATATTTATGGGATTCCCAGATAAGGCAGCCGCAGCTATATCTATTATCGGTGGAGCTGATGGTCCTACATCAATCTTCCTTGCAGGTAAGCTTGGTCAGACTAAGTATATGGGACCTATTGCGGTTGCAGCATATTCATATATGTCTTTAGTACCTATTATACAGCCACCTATCATGAAGTTATTAACTACTAAGAAAGAAAGAGAAGTCAAGATGGAACAGTTAAGACCTGTATCTAAGCTTGAAAAGATTCTTTTCCCTATTGTAGTTACAATAGTTGTTGTACTTATTCTTCCAACAACAGCACCACTTGTAGGTATGCTTATGCTTGGTAACTTATTCAGAGAATCAGGTGTTGTTAAGCAGCTTACAGAAACAGCCTCTAATGCACTTATGTATATCGTAGTTATTATACTTGGTACATCAGTAGGTGCTACAACAAGTGCAGAAGCATTCCTTAATCTTGATACTTTAAAGATTGTTGCACTTGGTCTTATTGCTTTCTGCTTTGGTACAGCAGCTGGTGTTGTATTTGGTAAGATTATGTGTAAAGCTACACATGGTAAGGTTAATCCACTTATCGGTTCAGCAGGTGTATCTGCGGTTCCTATGGCAGCCAGAGTTTCACAGAAGGTTGGTACTGAGGCAGATCCTTCTAACTTCCTTCTGATGCATGCTATGGGACCTAATGTTGCCGGAGTTATTGGTACAGCGGTTGCAGCAGGTACATTTATGGCGATGTTTGGTGTCATGTAAAAACGGACTAAGAGGCTCTAAGCTCGCATAATACGCGGGCTAAGACCCTCTAAGTCCGTAAGAAGTTGCTGTCGCAACTTTCAGAGGGTTAAAGCTGCTCGCAAAATACGCAGACTAAGACCTTCTAAATTCATTAGAAGTTGCAATTGCAACTTCTATAGTGTTATAGACTTTGTGGGTTAAGACCCTCCAAGTCCGTAAGGAAATTGCCAATGGCAATTTCACTGAAATAGGGAGGTATTAGAGTATATAATACGCAGACTAAGACCCTCTCATAATCAATTTATTACTTTATATATAGAAATATATAGGAGGAGTTTAAGATGGCAGATCAGGTTAAGAAACCATTAAAGATAACTGAAACTGTATTAAGAGATGCTCATCAGTCACTTATTGCTACTAGAATGACAACTGAGCAGATGCTTCCAATCATAGACAAGATGGATAAGGTTGGTTATCATTCAGTTGAGTGCTGGGGCGGTGCTACATTTGATGCATCACTTCGTTTCCTTAAGGAAGATCCTTGGGAAAGACTTCGTAAGTTAAGAGATGGTTTTAAGAATACAAAGTTACAGATGTTATTCAGAGGACAGAATATCCTCGGATACAATCATTATGCAGATG
>OGUJ01001392.1_pt1 | contig 14612 bp, 5 predicted proteins | sample 1573661 | NCBI WGS metagenome assembly OGUJ01 (sample SAMEA2581933, study PRJEB24529) | metagenome | biome: Human gut stool | place: China | collected 2011
AACTCCACGATTCACTAAAAAAAGAGCTTCAGGATCTCGGTGTTACCAAAATCCCAAGCTCTAATAAAATCCAGAAGCGGATAGAAAATCTTGAATCTGAACAGGCTGCTACTGTCCGTGAAAAGCAGGAATTACAGAAAAAGCAGAAGACACTGGATATCATCAGACAGAATTTCACAGCACTGCTTAATTCTCCTGAGATCAGTTCAGACTTACTTCCAGCAAAACGGGAACCTATTTCTGTCACAAGAGATAAATAAGATTGCACTGGCAACTCACTCATTTTCTTTCAAATCTTCCCATGGTTTAAAACCCATTTTCTCCCAGGTGACGCCATACGGTGCACCTCCGGAGGTATTTGTTTTTGGATTATGACAGTTATATAACGAAACGAAAAGACCGGGATTTCCCGATCTTCTCATATTATTTATGGGATTTTCTTTTGCATATACTAAATATGATTAAGGATATTCCCATTAAGGAAAGCCACATAATTACATTCGTATCGTCTCCCGTTTTTACATTTGGAGTATGACTGCTATTATCACCTGATGGTTCTTCTGAAACTGGTGGCGTATTCGTGGTAATTGGTGGTATCGATTCATTTTTAAATTTAGGCTCTGCCGTTACATTCCAAATTATCTGACCATCATAATTACCTGGAACTGTTATGATAAAAGGTTCGCTTTGATATACTTGATTTCCAATTTGTGTTTTTTGTGTCTGCACAAAAAGATACACACCTTTTTCCAGATCTCTGTACATAACTTCTCCATCGGAATTGGTCTTCCCTGATATTCCTTGGATGCCGTTATCCTGTACATATTTTCCCAGTTTTTTTGCAGCTTCTGCCTGAGCAGAAGAATCCTCAAAATCAAATATGACTCCAGACTTTGCAAACTCACTCACTAATGCCCATGAATTATTTTTATATGTTCCAACCTGATACATCGTAAATTCAATATTACTTAGCTTATATACCGTGGTCTCATCTTCAACAGTTGCTTTTAATAATATACTTCCCTGATCATTCGCAGACACAGGTAACGGAATGAGGAGTAAAAGCATACACATCACACTGGCCATACACATATATATTCGCTTATGTTTAATTATTCTGCTCATGTTTTTTCTCCTTCCTGCGTTTATGAGATTTAATGCTCACCCATATGATGATCAAAGCAACAATTCCCCCAATCAATAGAATCAAATTGAATGGAATTGTATGATGAAGACCAACTTCCTCATCTATCTTCTGTGCCTCTTCATACGGAATTCTGGTGCCACGTACAAGCAGTCTGTGTGTATTAACTGCATAAGGAGTGCATGTGACCAGCGTTACATAATCCTTGCCTTTTTCAATTTGTAAAGCATCTGTATCTGATGGCAATACTGTCAGAATCTGATCCACCTGATAGGCAAAGGTATGATGAAGAACTTTAATATAAAATACATCTCCAACCTCCATCTTGTTCAGGTCGGTGAATATCTTGGCATTTGCAAGTCCACGGTGTCCGGATAATACCGCATGACAGCTCTCACCGCCTACCGGAAGCGAGGTGTTTTTCAGATGTCCTACACCTGACTGCAGTACTTTTTCGGATGTTCCATGATAAACCGGAAGAACAACATCAAGCTTTGGGATATCAATATATCCCATCATTCCAGTATCATCAATTTTCAAAAGTTTGTTATACTCATCATCTTCTGTCTGGTTTTCATTGCTTTCTGAAAATGGATCTGCTATGGAACCAATTCCGATCAGGCTTTCGTTGTAGTCCTGTGCCTGCTTGATCATTGCATTTTCCTGTTCTTCCGACAAATGCGAAACTTCCTGTTCATAATCTGTAGCAATGGTTGTGCTGTTCATCTGATTAATGTAATTACTCACTACCGGATACAGGATTAAAGAAAATGCCATCAGATATCCGATTCCTCTTAGTATTTTTACTACTTTCTTCATAATACCTTTCACCTTTTCGTCTGTTTCTTCTGAAATATCCAGTCCACACTGGACATTTCAGAAAAAGCAGACATCCTCCCGGTACAATACCGGGAAGATGAACTGTCTTTTTATCCATTCTTAAACTTCAGAATGTCTTAGTTTTTTGCTTTCTTTTTGCCAAAAGCTTTGCTTGCTGTTAATACACCGAAAAGAACGATACCAGCCAGTGTTACCATGAGGGCACCCTTGCTACCAGTAGATGGAAGCTGTGCACCTGTTTTGTTTTCTACAGCTACTTCTGGAGAAGTTTTTGTATCTTTAATTTCTTTACCTGTTGTTGTAGTTCCATTGTATGTGTAATCAACTGAATAGCTTGTCAGTTTTCCGGTTTTTGGATCATAGTTTGCTTTAATCTCAACCTTGATATCGCTGAGAAGCTTATTGTATCCTTCTGGTGCTTTTGTCTCTCTTAAGTAATAAGTTCCAGCATCAAGACCTTTTACAAGTACTTTTCCGTCAGCATCGGATACAATTTTTGCAGAAGTAAAGCCTGTTGCTTTAGCTTCATCGGCTGTTGCCTGACGGTATACACCTTCTCCTTCGTCTACAATATTAACCTTCGCCTGTTCATCTGCTGCAGTACCTTCTGTGTTTCCCTTGTAAAGCTCAAATTCTGCCTTTGCAAGTGCAGTCTTATCTTCTTTATTATTCTGGTCTTTTAAATAATATTTATAAATTGTAAAATCAAAAGTATGTACATCTACGATGCTTGGCTCAGATGTACCTGTTCCACCTGTTGTCGGGTCATTACTGTATTCAACGACCGCCTTGTTGGTATTTGGATTCATACCGATTACAGCATCTTTGTTTAAGGTTGCAGTGTAAACAACTGTGATTGTCTCGCCTGTATGATTCTTATAGGAATTATAGAAATCATTTAAGGTAACTGTTAAAGTACGTTTAGCCTGGTCATATGCAAGTGCGTATGTATTAGTTCCTGATTTCTTAGCAGTAAGTGTTGTATTTCCAACTTTTACAGATAGTACTTCTTTTAAGTCCAGTCCTTTGGACAAAGTATCGCTAAATTTAAAAGTATAAGAATTATATCCTGTCATGTCCGGCACTTTAGAAGTCAGCTGATAAGTGACAGTATCGCCAATTCCAAAATCTCCAGCTTTCTTTTCATCTGATTCGCTGTGTGGTGCGATGGTATCTTCAGGATTATTCTCATCGTCCAATTCCATCTGATGGCTGCCATCCCATGAAGCATCTACAATAGCACCAACTGTAATTCCGCTTCCACTCTGTGCCGGAATGATTTTCTTGTCTACTGTCGGGTAATTGCTCTTCATGTTAATTGTAGCTGTATCAGCTGTAATGCTAACTAAAGATGCTGCAGATGTATAAGTCTGATTTCCTGGTGCTGTGGAGGTATCTGTTGCTCCTTTTGGATAAACTAAATAGTATCCATATGCTAAATCAGAAACTACTGTAGAAGTTGCTGTCGTATTAACTGTTTTTGTTGCTGTAATATGGTTCTTTGAATCTAAAATCCATCCAAGCACATCTTTAGCAAATGTTTTCGCTGTAGCAGCCTCTCCATTTGCTCCGACCTGTTCTTTAACATAGTTATATGCCGCTTCACTTAAAGCTTCGCCTGTTAAACTTTCAGATCCTGGAATTCTAGTATTATTCTTAAAAAATCCTTCATATGCACTGTTCAGTGTATATGCTACATTCTCGCCACTTTTTGTTGCTGTAAAAATCTGATACAGATCCAGAGTCTTTCCTTCCACTGTATTGTTGACTGTCAGGGTTCCTTTTGGAGCATCTGCTGCATCTGCTGCAAATGCAGTCATGCTCATGGACAGTATCATGGTCATTGCCATCAGAACTGCCATAAATCTTGATACTAATTTCTTCATGTTCCTCTTCTCACTTTCTTTTGATTTTTTATTGGTTCGCTTGGGATTCCTTCAGCTTTTACGGTGGAAGTTCCCCACGCAGCCATATCTCTCTCATGACTCTACTCCCCCTTTCCTACATCGTCTGTTTCCGTTTCCTTCTGCGTCCGGTATAAAGCAGGAACGCTAACAACAAACCACCTGCTACGATGAACATCATGATGCCTTTTCCGCCAGTGTCCGGAAGAAGTGCAAAATGTCGGTTGATAATCGTGAAGGTAAATCCATCATCAGAGCTTTTTATTGTAGTTGTATATCCGTTTATTTCCGTTTCCGTAACAGAATATTCATAATAATGCGTTTTGTCAGCATCATCTTTTATGTAGGCTGGAAGAGTTTCAATCACTTTCTGCCATGTAGATTTTGAAATATCACCTTTTATTTCATAGTTTTCATATCCCGGCACAACTTCTGTTTGTTTTGTTCCTTCCGCATCCGTCCAGCTTCTGGAAATTGTGACCGTAATAGAGTCTGGTCTGAGATTGTCCATATTTCGGAAATCTTTCCAGACTTTGTTTATCGTCAGGTTTACATTCTCATCACATGGATCCTGCGTATCAGACGGTTCCGGTGATGTGCTGTCACCTGTATTGACTGTCGTTTTGGCATCTGACATCAGAACAGCTTTTGCATCTGATATATATGCATTCAGATCTGCTGTTTCAGAAGAATCTTTTGTTGCCATAACTGCATTCTGCAAGGTGTTATACTCATCTACCTGCACGACATGTTTTATCGAGAAGATACTCCATCCATTTTCCTGACTGAACGTATCTGTCAGAAGTTTAGAATTCTTTTTGATCTCATCAAAACTAATCGCCGGTTTTCGGTAGATACGATAATTGTTATTCTCGCCTTCTACACCTGCTTTTGTATTAAAGTCATATGCAGAGTCCAGATCACTTTTTCCGCTGAATGGTCCCACCAGCTTAGATGTTCCACGGACCACATCGCAGTAATACATATTGTTATTCTTCAGCAGTCCTTCATCGTTGTATCCAACAAAACCTCCGCTTCGTCCATCATTTGCAGAACCATCCGCATCATTTCCTGCTCCGCCTGCATAGACATCATATCCTGTACTAATTCCATACACACTGCTGTCCGTGATCTTTGTCCTGTTTGCCTTGATCAGATTGATACTGATATTAGACTTTACATCATTATCTTTTGTTATGATTCCATCTTTATCACAAGGAAGCTTGATGGATGAATCTCCGATCTTGATGATTGCAAGATCTGTCTGTTGATTATTTTCTGTCGACTTTTTAGACAGCCCGACAGAAATATCCAGTCCCAGCAGATTCACATGGAGAAGATTTCCCTCATACAGTGCATCAACCTTCACAATTCCAAGATTGATATGCAAAAGGTTGGAATCCTGGATCTTATCCAGATATAACGCCTGTACAAGCTGATTCAGAACTACGAGCAACGCATCCACCACTGTGGAATCCAGTTTTACATCCGCTAGATAGGCAAAGCTTGTTCTTCCTGCGAAGCCACCAGCTGTTCCACCGGATTCTACCAGTTTCAGGCTGTTTTCCTGATTTTGAGCATCTCCTGCATTACAGCCTGACATTCTGGCAAGATTTGCGTAGCCGATAAATCCTCCCGCAATCTGCTCATCTCCGCCTTTACTCTGAACAGTATAACCTCCAGGTATGCCTGTCACACTGCTGTCATCAATGTGTGAACCGAAAATATCCAGAACGCCGAGGGCACCGCCCAGGAGCTGTCCTGCATTATCTCCCAGCACATCCAGCTTCTCCATTTTTACAACTCCGCTTTTTCCGGAGTATCCTACAAAACCGCCGACGCTGTTTAGTCCAGTTACATAATTTAATCCCATTACGCTGCTGTTTTTGACAGAGCCATTTAACAGGGAACCGCCAAATCCTCCAGCCGTTCCGCTATATGTTACTTCATTATTCTGGCCTGATTTTGTCGCTGTGTTAGCACTGACGCCAAGCCCTGCATCTGGACTTCCTGTGACATTTCCGTAATATACATAACTTCGGAACGCATCCAACACATCGGTTTTTCCAAGTTTTAAAAGATACTGTAATACCGAGGTCTCATTACCTGCACTAATGTTTGCGGCACCGGAAACATCCGCAATACCGAAGCATCCACCGGCATATTCACCGGCTACTACGGAACGAATCTTGTCTGCACGGATTCCGCTTCCCGGCGTATCCTTCTCGCCGAGGACCGCTCCGCAGAGACTTCCTGCAAATCCTCCTGCTGCTTTTGCGTACCCGGTATTGCTTCCATTTTGATAGGTTCCGTTTACGATCACGCCCCAGTCATCCCAGGCTGACACAGATGCACAGCGGATGGTAGAAACAGTAGCATTCAGAACCTTAATCAGTTCTGCCGGAGCATTTACCATAAGAACATCCAGAAGCTTATTCAAAAGTCCCTGCTTTGTAGCTGTATCAATAGCTGCCACACTACCTGGATCTACTTTTCCAGCAAAACCGCCTACATAGGAAGTTCCATCTACACGCCTTAAATTTGTGATACTGCAAGAGGTATTTTCATCTCCCCAGATCTGACCGCCGATCATTCTTCCCACATAGCCTCCGGCAAATCCTGCCAGGTCTTTGTCTGCAATACCGGTTGCTTTGATCCTTGCTCCGGAACGATATCCGTCCACATGGGACTGTTTTACAACCGGCACAAAGGTTTTTAATGCCGCCAGACCGTCTGCACCGATAATCTTAAGACCTGCCAGTGAAACGTCACCTGTGTTTGCCACAGAACCGGTAAGCATCTCACCCGCAAATCCACCGCTGCTTCTGAAGGCTTCCACTGACTGAAGATCTGTTGCAGTTCCATTTGTCACGGTACCGCCTTCCATACGGCCTACATAGCCTCCGGCAGAACCGCCCTGTGTTGCTTTACTTGCCAGAATGCTCCTTCCTGCTGTGACTGCGTATCCATATGCATACTGAGAAATGATCTCATTTAACTGTTCTTGATCATTGACTTCACCAAGTGCCTGTAATTTATTACCGTAACTTCCATAAGAACCGACAGCACCAACCCATTTGTTCCAGGTATCCGTATCCAGTCCACGAAGCGGTCCATAAACAGCTGTATTCTTTTCTGTCGGATACACCGCCTGAAGAAGCGTCAGCGGATTATCTAGTTTGATAAGACCAAATAAAACCTTCAGACTTCCTGTATCTGCAACATTCGCACACCGCATCAGTCCTGTATAACCTCCGGCATATTCCGTTCCATATACGGAACGGATACGATAGGCCGCACATTCTCTTACGGTTCCTGCATATGTAGAGCCTTTCCAGTTATCCGTATTGTTTCCCCAGATCTGACCGCCATAGTTGTAACCTGCATATCCTCCTGCAAGTCCACGGTAAATGCTGTCATCACTTTCAGCCTGAGCCCTCACAGCACCTCCACAAGGTACACAGGTTGTTTCACTGTTTTTGATCACAGGAACAAATGCCTGTAAAACGCCAAAAAGATTATCTGCCTTGATCAGTCCTCCAAGAGCACTTAATCCATCTACCACATCTGCCGCACTCCCCGGCTCCATGGTTCCAACATATCCACCGGCACTTTCACGCCCTATGATATGTGCAAAATTATAAGAATTACTATTCTGAATCTGAACTCCAAGAAGTTCTCCTGCATATCCACCGGCTTTTCCGGTATCACCATCTCCATCTGTTGCAAGAACATTAAATCCGCCTGTTGCTCCGTAAACATCTGAGCTGTCTATGATAGATGCAACTACGGTCAACGCTGATAACAGATTTGAGGCAGAAAGTACCTTATCCAGAACGCTTGCACCTCCGATAGCCGCCGTACTTCCCATAGCAGCTTTCCCAATATAGCCGCCGGCATAACGATAACCATTTACCGCATATGCACTGTCGCTTCCGTAATAACTGCTACCATCTTCCTGCTGCAGATTCTTTGGCTCACTGACACCTGTATGCTGCAATTTATTTACATCGGAATTGCTGATCTGTACACCAGTTCCGCATCCGATAAAGCCTCCGGCACTTCCGGCATCCGCATCGTTGGTGCTGTCTTTTTCAAGAGTACCTGTAACGGTAACAGTAAACCCTTTTTCTACAGAATTAACACTGGCATTACTGATCACCGGAACAAAAGCATTGACCAGGGATAGTAATCCTGTCAGATCAACCAGTTTTGTAAGAATTGATGATTTAGCTCCAATCTCTGCAACTGCTCCAGCTTTTACAAGACCTCCGAACCCTCCGGCATAACGAAGGCCTTCTACTTTCAGAAGATTTTCTACTGCCGTTCCTTTTCCGGAATCAACAGCATTTGCTGAATTATCTACATGACCGCTCTGCATCTCTCCAACGAAGCCACCTGCATAGCCTTCTGCGTTTTCAAATCCGCTGTCAGCCGTAACTGTCAAACCATCTGCGGTACCAGCAACTTTGCAATTCGTAATTTTGCTGGATGCCGCCTGAAGGACACTTGCCAGCTCTTTCAGACTCAGGATCTTACCAAGGACACTATTCAAAAAATCTCCTGTGGCATCTCCTGCCTCCGCTGCACTTCCGGAGCGCATAATTCCGATATAGCCACCGGCATGATATGGTGCTGTGACTTCTTTTACATTGGTCACATCAGAATTCTTAACCATGACTGCTTTTCCATTACCGATATAACCCCCGGCATCTCCAAGAGCCACATCATCATTTTTTCCGGATGCTGTTACAACTAAGCTGTCTCCCTCAATAGAAGAGTCGGAAATTCTCGGATAAGCCACATCCATAACACTGAGAAGCTGATTTACATTTAAGAGGCCCAGTAACTTAATAGAACCTGTCTGTGCCACATCACCAGGCATCAGCCTTCCTGCAAAACCACCGGCATAGCTGGTTCCCTTTATATAAGAGAGTCCGGTAATATTTGTTGTTGCAATCGCACCAGCCTCACCTTCGGTTGTTCCATCCTCACTATTCGTGTCTGCTTTGAATCCGGAATTGTTGTTTCCATAGTTGATATCTACTGCCTGTCCGTCTCCCACAAAGCCGCCCGCCATATCAGCGGATACCTGAGGGTCAGAACCATTCGAAACATAGGCAATAGAAGTATTATTGAACTCCGGTCTCAGGGCACTGACAACTCCAAGCAGATTCTCTAATTCAATTCCTGTCAGTTTTGATGTAGTGGAATCTCCAGCACTTAATGCATCTCCGGCTTTAGCAAAACCTGCAAAGCCTCCGGCTTTTCCTGATGTTGCAGATGCAGTAACAGTTTTCAGGTTGCTGATCTTAGTGTCCCTTGCTCGTCCACTAATGCATTCTCCAATAAAGCCACCACTATAACCTTTCTCATTGCCAGTAGACACACTATATCCTGACGAAACACCTGAAACAGTGCTGTCAACTGTAAACGTCTCAATCATCTGCCCTACAGAAAGAAGGCTGTCAATTTTCAAAAGCGGTAATCCAAGAAGTTTAATACCACCAACATTAGCAAGAGTACCACTTCCGAAATATCCGGCAAATCCTCCTGCACACTTTCCAGCCGTTACAGAATTCAGATTTGTGACGGATGTTTTCCTTACTTCTCCACCTGTTCCATAACCGATAGCACCTCCGGCACGACCATTCTCCTGATTTGACGCAGTAACTGTAAGTCCCAAAGAGCCTCCGTTTACGGAACAATCTTTACATTCAAAACGCATGTAGTCTGCTGCTGTAACTGTTCCGCCAAGGACATCACTGACACTGGTCATTTTAGCGTAACCTAAGATTCCTCCAGCATTCTCTGTTGCTGAAACAGACATGCTTTCTGATGCAGTAATACTATTAGAATGCTCATTAAAACTGTAAGAAATACTGTTTTTTGCAAGCATACGATTCAAAGCTTTTGTAGTTGATTTTGAACCATCTGCAAGTTCTGAAGTATTAGAAACCTGAACAGCTCCGGCATATCCTACAAGTCCGCCGGCATATTTGCCACTGGCATCTAAGGATATCGTACTTCCGTCAATGGTACATCCGCTTATAACAGAAGGGCGAAGTCCCACCAGGTTCAAAATATCCATATCCGTAATATTACCGTTCAACAAACCTGTAAGAAGTTTTTTCACAAGATCAAGAAGACCTTTATTTTCATCAATAGATGTAACAGCACCAAGGGTTGCTAAGCCGGCAAATCCTCCGGTATAATCTTTTCCGGACACTGTACCAAGAGAAGAAATACTGCAGTTCACGGCATAACTGTTACGCATTTCTCCTATAAATCCACCTGCATAACCACTTTCCTTACCAGAGCTTCCTGTCGCAGATACATTTGCACTGCCATTAATGCTACATCCAAGCATTACTGTATTGACCGGGAAATCAGCTATTTGGATTCCCAGATGATCCAGTGCACCTGCAACAACTGCATTGGAAGCACGACCAATAAATCCTCCTGAGTAATCTGTACCATTAACACTCTCAGTACCATTAACTGAACATCCAGTCATTACAGCACCTATTGTTTCACCAGCAAATCCACCTGTATAATTCTGCCCAGATATCGTATCATTGCCAGATACTGAACAATTGCTGAACACCGGATTCACATAGCCAATTGGAATCAGGTTTCCAACACTTAGAACGCCTCCATTCAAAAGCGTTGTAATCAGATCCCCAAGACCTAATACTGGAATCAAGTTTAATAAAGTACTAAGTGCGTCCGTTACTCCTTTAAGCACTCCTGAAAGGGCTTCATATTTTGTAATACCTGAAATGTACCCGACAAAACCACCTGTCCAGCTGTTTGCATTAGACACTCCTGATAATCCTTCTACATGACAGTCTGATATTTGTACGTTTCCTTTTACAACACCGGCAAAAGCTCCTATTGAAAAAGATTTTGGATCCTTTTCCAACCCACTTGATAATCCCAGGATTTTTAAAACTCTGGTCAACACTACACCAAGCAAACTAAAATCTTTTTTAATAGAATTCGTTGTCGTTGATACAGAAACTCCTGATAAGGTAAGATTTTTTACGACAACCTGTTTTGATGAAATCTGTAATGAACTGTCATATGGGGTCGATAAACTTCTGAAAAATCCAACACCATATTCCGTGTCCGAGCTACTTCCATTTGAATAAGCACTCTGATTAATTGCTGTGTCCTGTACCATCTTTACATTACTGATTTTGACATTAGCACCTTCTGTCATTCCCTTGCGGCCTTCCATATTTCCCTGGAAGTTCTTTATAGGAGTCCAGTTATCATCTTTCCCATTAGAATTAGTCCCTTCTTTGGAAAGATCAATATCACGAAAGATAATATAATTCGCATCCTTACTGTATTTATATCCAGATCCTGCAATATTGGTATTGCTACTTTTGGATGTATCATAGGTAAGGATGTAAGTTTTATTCTCGTCAACCGTTATACTTTCCGGAGTTGTATCATCAGTAAAATCACTTTCGTCACCATCACTTGTAAAAGCATCTATATCATCACTTTCTGACTCAGCTACTTCCTCACTTTCTACCGGAGTCATATCAATCAAATCTCTGTCTTTTACAGTTGCACCTGCTTCAACAGATGCCGCTTCGGAAGCACTGGCAGTACTGTCTGTCGCAGTTACCGTCATATCGGCTGACTCCTGAATAGTACTGCTCACATATACATAACGCTTTGTAGCTGTTGTGCCAGCTATATCCAAGGATGAATTATCCAGATATTCTGTTTCTCCCAGCTTATGGTCACCTTTTTTATTTCCATACAATTCTTTTCCAGACCAATTATATGTATCATTAAACTTTACAATATCCGCATCACCCGGATAATACAGTTCTGTTTTGTATGTCTGTGTATCAGCTGCTGGTTTCCAGGCTGTATATCCACTCAGTGCGCCCCCAAGTATTCCCGGCTTTTTCTCTCTTGTTTCATACACTCGCCAGATTGGCTCTGTCACATCCGTATCTGTTCCGATTGCCCGAAGCTGTGTTTCATTTCCAATCAGAATATAATTTTTATCACCAATCTTTTTTACCACCTGACCGAAATAATTTCTTCCTTCATAGTCGGACGGATATGCGCTAGTAATATCCTGAGTTGTCTCCTCTGTCCCAGCCTTATTTGCAAGAAGCTCCGGTGTTTCTGTTGTAAATGAAGAAGCAAGCACATAATTATGTGTTTTGCTGTAAGTAAGATAGGAACCATCTTCCAGTGTAAAAACCTGTCCCATTCCAACTTTTTCAGCAATATAATCCTCGCTCATTACAGGTTCGCTGTCTGAAGATTCCCCTTTCATCAATTCAAGCTGGTATCGGTTATACACATAAATCGTATCAGTCACTGAATCATATACTGTGTTGCCCGTGCGCTCTGATGATGAAGTGATGCTACCTGTAAAATCTGATGGGAAGTTCCAGACATTTTCATTATCTATTGGAATATCATTCATCAAACAATAGGAAGCGTCTGATGCATAGGTAAGTTCTGCACCATCTGCAAGAACCTTATCCCCTTCACCAACATTTCCATCTTTGTCTCCGGAAAACATCTGTGTTCCTGTACCGATTTGCAGAAGTTGCTGGTAATTGTAGATACATATTTTTCCATCTTCATAATCTGGATTTGCTTCTTCCAAAGTATCTGAGGTGTTTTCATCCTCGATAATTGTTTCTTCTCCATCTGTAAATCCTTGATCTTCAGAATTACCAAATTCCTCTGTTACTTCAGAACTAATATCTGTATTTGGCTCTGATTCTCCTTCAAAAGAATCAGGAATATCACTTTCCGTGATATCAGATATTTCAGATGTATCACTGCTGAAACCATCCTGTTCCGATATATCTGTAATTTCACTATTGGTCTGCACATTCATTCTTTCTGAATCTTCAGCATTCGCAACTACGACTTGCGAAGATAATAATGTAACACACAGAACAACTGCTGTAATTCGTCTTAAAACACTCAATTTCTTGTTCATAAAATCGCCTCAAATCTTCTGTCATGCTTGACTTTTTGTTACTTTTAACCACTCTGGCTGCTTTGCTGCCGCCGTCAAGCACTGGATCAGTTTTTTAGAAAACGCTCCGCATTCACCATTTGAAATCATCCGTATCGCCTCTTCTGGTTCATATTTTCTTTTGTATGGACGATCATTGATCAATGCATCGTAAGCATCAACAATCCCAACGACCTGTGCGCACATCGGAATCGCATTCCCTTTTAAACCGTCTGGATATCCTGATCCATCATATCTTTCATGGTGGTGTCTGCATATTTCATAGCTATATTTGTTCAGCTTTTCCGTTGTTATCCCCTCTGGGAATCTCTGGGTCATCGCTGCACCTACTAATGGATGTTGTTTTACTACATTCATTTCTTCATCTGTCAACTTTCCATTTTTATTCAAAATTTCAATTGGTACTTTTATCTTTCCAATATCATGAATCGGTGCCAAATGGGCTACTGAAGCAATTTCTTCATCCGTAATTCCATATTCCGGATAATTCTTCTGCAATTGAAGATATACCTGTTTCGTATAGAAGCTGATATCGTCTTGATACCCTGATTCAACTAACTGATTATGATTCAATACAGTAGTTAAAAGTGATACCATATCCCAATACTGCTTTGCCATATCCTGTTCTTTCTTTACGAGTTCCTGTTCCATCCTTATAACTGTGTTCTGGACAATCTTCTCATTATGTAAGGTAATAATTGCAGTATTCTCATTTGCATCTATATATTTTTTTGCTTCCATCCAAACATATGCATTCTTATCTTTTCCAGTAATTCTGCGATACGGAAGATCTTTTTCCATACATCCATCAACTAGTCTTTCTTCTAATCCTTCACTTGATAAGAAGTCATGAACCATTTTTTTATCAGAAGTATACACATATCTTTCTATATATTGATTTATGAACTCTTCATAACTTTTTGTTTTCCTTACTTTCTCATACACTTCACGGATATGTGAATATACACACTCGTAGCTTTTTTCTTTCAAGTTCAGTTTTAATACAACATAAAATCGTCCAAAATATTCATCTTCTCCAGGACGGATAACGTCTGAAACCTTTACGCTCTCTAATTTATTATTGTATGTATTCTGCAAACTCAACAATATTTTATGTATCTTGCAGGTATCTTCTAAATTTCTGGGACAAAAACGATCTTCTTCCAAACAACGATTAATTGCCATTGTTTCCTCTACACACGATATAATATCCATTAAAGAAATGTTCTCCGGTTGTTTTGCCAGCATATAGCCACCATTTATACCTTCACAGGCATTGACTATTTTTGCATCTTTCAGTTTTTTTGCTATTTTAGGAACATAATTAGCAGAAACATTTAGCTTCCGTGACAATTCTGATGTAGATACCATCCGTTCCTGTGCCGCTAAGTAACATACAATTCTAATTGCGTAATCTGTCGAATTTTTCAGTTGCATCGTTATCCCTCTAATCTAAACCCTGCGAGGTCTTAGTTTATATCAAAAAAAATATCAAAATTTGATATCTTCAATATTTTTCGCTGATAATCTTTCTCATCAAGTGTGATATTATACGCTATTAAACTTAAAAATATAATGCACAAAGGATGAAAAATTTTTAACGTTTTTTTATTCAAAGTGCTCCATTTGCGATTAATGGTAAGCGCAAAATATTGCTACGTTACTCATGAATTACGCTTGCACCAAAATGATA
>OGUJ01001394.1_pt1 | contig 14582 bp, 10 predicted proteins | sample 1573661 | NCBI WGS metagenome assembly OGUJ01 (sample SAMEA2581933, study PRJEB24529) | metagenome | biome: Human gut stool | place: China | collected 2011
TCCGATCCGGCCTTTCTCGATATTGATCACCGGGAAGGACGCATCCGGTGAGAAGGTCATCGGAGCTTCCTTTTCCACACTGTAGTAGTGGGTGATATCGGAGCTTCCGCACTCCTCGTCAGTGCCAAGGATCAGGCGGACGTTCTTTTTCATCGGGATTCCAAGTTCATTTACGGCACGCATCGCGTAGAGGGCAGCAATTGCCGGTCCCTTATCGTCCGCGGTTCCGCGGCCATAGATCTTTCCGTCTTTTACTACCGGCTCAAAAGGTTCTGTAACGGTCCAGCCGTCTCCGGCCGGAACAACGTCCAGATGTGCCAGAATATCGAGCTGTGCCTCCTTGTCATTCATGTCAACGGTTCCAACATAGTTGTCATAGTTGTTGATGGAAAACCCGTAGCATCCCGCAATATGCAGAGCTGCACGCAGTGCCTCGGAGCACCCTTCCCCATACGGTTTTCCGATACGGTAAGACCCCTTCACACTGTTGATCCGGCAAAGAGCTCCGATGTCCTCCAGCATTTCTTTCCTGTGCGCGTCAATATACCGGCTGATCTTCTCTTTATACATAAATTTCCGCCTCCATATTTCTTTTGTTATAACCCATTTTACAGACAGGCGGGACCGTCTCATCCCGGGCGTTTCCGAGATCATAAAGCCAGCCCCGCTTATACCATACTTATTCTGTGCGCCAGTTATTGGCTGCATGCCTGATCACAAACCCGCACTTACGCGCTTTATTGTCTGCTTCGCAGGCGTTTCGTTCGTTTACCTTATTTCATGAATCCAGCTAAGATCTCATTTACGATCTTGCCGTCTGCCTTTCCCTTTACAAGCGGCATTAAGGACTTCATGATCTTTCCTTTGTCCTTTGCTGTCGGGGCTTCGATTCCAAGCTCTGCGAGAACCTTTGCGATCGTCTCCCTGATCTGATCCTCGGTCATATCAGCCGGAGCAAACTCCTGATATACGGCCAGTCTCTTCTTTGCCTCTTCGATAATATCAGCGCGGTCTGCCGGAGCGGTATCGATCGTCTCTTTGACCTGCTTGATCTCTTTCTTTACGATCGCGTTCTCCTCATCCTCTGTGAGCGGAGCTTCACGCTTGTCGATCTGCGCGTTCTTTAACGCAGAGAGAAGCATGGAAAGGGAATCCTTTCTCTCTTTATCTTTTGCTTTCATCGCCTCGACCATAGCTGCTCTTACAACATCGATCTTACTCATCTTATATTCCTCCTGTCTATGCAGTATTCCCAGTCAAAACAACTGGTTCCGCATGTTCCTGTGATGATATATTTTGTAAACTTGATTAGTTCTTTCCGAACTCACTGAGTTTCAAGTTCGGATTTCTCTCCTCGACCATGCCGACACTCCAGCTGTTGATGAATAACAATAACGGATTGCCCTTGAGGTCACAGATGCGTTTCATGTCAGAAGTACCCTGGAGCTTCGCCACATCCACTTCCTCCGGGTTCTCAACCCAGCGGATGTACTCGAACGGAAGCTGTTCCAGTCTTACATCTACATTATACTCATTCTTTAAGCGGTAGGTCAGGACCTCAAACTGCAGGACACCGACAACGCCGACGATGATCTCCTCCATACCGGTGTTGAACTCCTGGAAGATCTGGATCGCGCCTTCCTGAGCGATCTGGTTGACACCCTTTAAGAACTGTTTTCTCTTCATGGTATCGATCTGGCGGACTCTCGCGAAATGCTCCGGAGCGAAGGTCGGGATACCCTCAAACTGGAACTTCTCGTTGGACGTACAGAGCGTGTCACCGATGGAGAAAATACCCGGATCGAAAACGCCGATGATATCTCCGGCATAAGCCTCGTCAATGATCTTACGGCTCTCAGCCATCAGCTGCTGCGGCTGGGTCAGACGGATCTTCTTGCCGCCCTGGACATGGTTTACTTCCATTCCGGCCTCAAATTTACCGGAACAGATGCGCATGAAAGCGATACGGTCACGGTGCGCCTTATTCATATTCGCCTGGATCTTAAATACGAAGGCGGAGAAATCAGGTCTGAACGGATCGATCACGCCGTCTGTCGTTCTTCGCGGAAGCGGAGAAGTCGTCATATTTAAGAAATGCTCCAGAAATGTCTCAACACCGAAGTTTGTGAGAGCAGATCCGAAGAACACCGGTGAAAGCTTTCCGGCACTTACAAGCTCCTGATCAAACTCATCGCTTGCCCCGTCGAGAAGCTCGATATCGTCCCTCAACTGAGCGTGGAAATCGGAACCGATAACGGAATCCACGTCTGTTCCCTCCACGTCGAAGGTCTCTGTGGCAACCTCCTTCTGTCCGCCCATGGCAGCCGTGAAGGTCGTGATCTTCTTTGTCTGGCGGTCATAAACGCCCTTGAAGCTCTTTCCGCAGCCGATCGGCCAGTTGATCGGGCAGGTATGGATTCCGAGAACCTCCTCGATCTCGCTCATGAGCTCGAACGGGTCTCTCGCCTCACGGTCCATCTTGTTTACAAAGGTAAAAATCGGGATATGGCGCATCACACAGACTTTGAACAGTTTGATGGTCTGCGCCTCGACACCCTTTGATCCGTCGATGACCATGACCGCGGAGTCCGCTGCCATCAGGGTACGGTAGGTATCCTCGGAGAAGTCCTGATGTCCTGGGGTATCAAGAATATTGATGCAGTATCCCTCGTAATTGAACTGGAGTACGGAAGATGTTACGGAGATACCTCTCTCCTTCTCGATCTCCATCCAGTCGGAGACTGCGTGCTTTGTCGCTTTGCGTCCCTTTACGGTTCCGGCAAGGTTGATCGCGCCTCCGTATAACAGGAATTTCTCGGTCAGTGTCGTTTTACCGGCATCCGGGTGGGAAATGATCGCGAATGTCCGTCGTCTCTTTATTTCATCATTTAATGAAGCCAAAAAATTTTCCTCCAAATCTATCTTAAAAATCTATATTTTTCCACTTAAATTTTTACCAGTATTTAAGGCTTTCGTCAAGAAGAAAGCCCTAAAATTCGTTATATTTATAGCAATCTATCGCTCGATCCCAAAGATCTCGTCTAAGATCGCCCCTGCAACCTCTTCCTTCGACATGATCGGAAGCTCAGTCTCCTTATTCTCGCGGATCATCGTCACCACGTTCGTGTCCGTTCCGAAACCGGCACCGACAACCTTCAGATTGTTGGCAACGATCATATCGAGGTTCTTCTTCTTTAATTTTGCCCTGGAATTCTCCAGCATATGTTCCGTTTCCATGGAAAATCCGCAAAGAAACTGGCTGTCCTTTTTGTGCTCACCAAGCCACTTTAAGATATCATCGGTGCGCTCCAGTTCGATCGCCATATCCCCGTCTTTCTTCTTTGTCTTCTCGGTATTCACGAACTTCGGGCGGTAGTCAGCGACAGCCGCGGCCTTGATCACCGCGTCCATCTCATCACTGCGGCTTGTCACAGCCTCAAACATATCTTTGGCAGTAACCACCGGAACAAAGTTTACGAACATCGGCGGCTCCACCTCTGCCGGCCCGGAAACAAGAGTCACGTCAGCTCCGCGGAGAGCAGCCGTCTTCGCGATGGCATATCCCATCTTTCCGGTACTGTGGTTTGTAATATAGCGGACCGGGTCGATGGCCTCCCTCGTCGGGCCTGCGGTCACGAGAATCTTCTTTTCTTTTAAGTCTTTCTCGTACTGGACTTCCTTTAAGATATACTGGAGCAGCACCTCCGGCTCCGGCATCTTTCCCGCTCCGGTATCGCCGCAGGCGAGGTATCCGCTTGCCGGACTGATCACTTCCATTCCGTAGTGTTCGCAAATCTTTAAGTTATCCTGTGTGATCGGATTCTCGAACATTCTCGTATTCATCGCCGGGCTGATGATCTTCTTGCAGGTACATGCGAGAACCGTGGTCGTCAACATATCGTCCGCAAGACCATGGGCCAGCTTCGCGATCACATTTGCGGAAGCCGGGGCAACGAGGACAACGTCCGCCGCCTTCGCAAGGGAAACATGTTCAACGGAAAACTCAAAGTTCCGGTCAAACGTATCCACCAGGCATTTATTTCCGGTCAGTGTCTCGAATGTAATCGGGTTAATGAAATTTGTCGCATTCCGGGTCATAAGCACATGGACATCTGCCTTCAATTTTTTCAGTGCGCTGGCGAGATATGCGATTTTATAGGCAGCGATACTGCCGCTCACGCATAAAAGTACGGTTTTTCCTGCTAACATTTGGAATCCTCCGTTGTAATTTTAGTCAATTTATGGTAAGATAATTCGAACTTTAAAATTATGAGGAACCTGTCTCACACGTTTCTCATATTCACAATGACGGTTGACAAATCCCGCAAATACGGAATCTTTGATCAACTGCACACGTAAAAACAGTATAACACGTTACTTAGATTTGTGGAAGGAGTTTTCTCAATGATTTTAGCAATCGACATGGGAAACAGTAATATCGTTGTCGGAGGTCTTGACGACAATAAAACATATTTTGAGGAGCGCATCACCACCGATGACCGAAAAACGAGTCTCGAATACGCGATCCTTTTAAAGAATATTCTGGAGATTCATAAAGTAAAGAAAAATGATATCGAAGGTTCCATTATGGCGTCCGTTGTCCCGCCACTGAACGCGCCGATCTCTTCCGCCGTAAAGAAGATCACCGGAAAGAAACCGTTTCTTGTCGGTTCCGGCATGAAGACAGGCTTAAACATCAAGATGGATAACCCTAAGACCGTCGGCGGTGACCGGATCGTGGCCGCTGTCGCTGCAAATGCCAAATACAAAGGACCGATCATCATCGCGGACATGGGAACCGCGACAACGCTCGATGTGGTGGACCACGATGGAAATTACATCGGCGGTGTGATTCTCCCCGGTGTAAAGGTTGCCTTAAACTCCCTCGTTTCCAATACAGCCCAGCTTCCGAGGATCAGCTTCGATGTTCCGAAACGCGCAATCGGAAAGAACACCATCGAATGTATGAGAAACGGTATCATGCTCGGCAATGCCGCAATGCTTGACGGTCTTATCGACCGCATGACCGCAGAGCTCGGCGAACCGGCAACTCTCATTGCTACCGGCGGTATGGCAAGATTTATCACACCGCTCTGCACCCACAAGATCACCTATGACCCGGATCTTCTGCTCCGCGGACTGATGATCCTGTACAGACAGAATACGGAAACAAAAGACGCGTAAAGCTTCGCTGCCGAATGAAATTGATGTTCATTCGGCTTTTTTATTCGGAATTGTCCTCCCGACTGTTGCTGTCTATACATTTCGTTTGAAACGAAATATAAACGAAATGCAGAGTTGTAATATTTCGTTTAATGGGATATACTTATGATAGAATTACGTTTGGAGGTGTTCTATGAACTATTTATCCAGCATGGAAACGGCAAAAGCAATGGGAATCACAGTGCGAAGAGTCCAGCAGATGTGCAAGCAGGGCGAAATTTCCGGAGCTGTGAAAAAGGGACATTCCTGGCTGATTCCAGAAAATGCAGTTTGGCCAGATTCAGGCGAAAAGAAAAAGCCCTTGCCCATTGGGATTTCTGATTTCAAGACGGCAACCACAAGCTATTATTATGTAGATAAAACCTTGCTGATCCGTGATTTTCTGGATACGAAACCTATGGTATCGTTGTTTACCCGTCCGAGACGTTTCGGTAAAACATTGAATATGGATATGGTTCGGGTCTTTTTTGAAAAAACACAGGAGGACACCTCCATTTATTTCAAGGATAAGCAGATATGGCAGTGTGGTTCTGATTATACCCGGCATCAGGGAAAGTATCCGGTCATATTCCTGACATTTAAGGATGTAAAATGTCTGACATGGCAGGAGACATTTCAGAAGATCCGTAAGCTGATTTCACTGGAATTTATACGGCACAGTGAACTTGAGGAAAGTACTGCACTTGGAATCTATGAAAAAGAACAGTACCATCGCCTTGCCAGTGACAATGCGAATGAAGTAGACTGCCAGATGGGATTACAAATCTTATCTCTGTTGCTGCACAAGCATTATGGACAAGAATGTATTATCATTATTGATGAATACGATACACCGATCCAGCAGGGACATCATTGCAATTTTTATCCTGAAATCGTGAATTTCATGCGTAATTTCTTTTCCGGCGGCCTGAAGGATAATCCACATCTGGCTTTTGGCTTTCTCACAGGCATTCTCCGTGTTGCAAAAGAAAGCATTTTCAGCGGCATGAATAATTTGAAAACCAATTCAATTTTGGACGACAGTTACAGTGAATATTTCGGCTTTACAACTGAAGAAGTAAAAGATATTCTGCACTACTATGGGAAAGAGGACAAATATCAGGAGATCTGCAGCTGGTATGACGGATACCGATTTGGTCATACAGAAATCTTTAATCCATGGTCTGTGATCAATTACATTACCGATCAGTGCTTCCCAAAGGCGTTCTGGCAGTCTACCGGCAGCAACGAAATCATTGGTGAGATTATCGCTACAGCTACACCCGAGATAACGGAAGGACTTCATAAACTGCTCTGCGGTGAAAAAATCACTACGTATATAGATACCAGCGTGATCTATCCGGAGATCCAGAATAATCCATACACGATTTATAGTTTTCTTCTTGTTGCGGGTTACTTAAAAGTTGCAGAAATTTATCCACAGAATGATGGAAATTTCATGTGTGATGTTGCAATTCCAAATAAAGAGATTGCCTGTGTTTATGAAAAAGAAATTTTGAATCGGACGAATCAGAACAGCGTCGCGATTTCTATCAATCAGGCGATATTCTCCGGAAATGCAAAAAAGCTTCAGTCTTTGCTGGAGAGTTTTATGCTGCAGAGTATTTCTTCTATGGATGGGACAAATGAAAGTTTTTATCATGGCATGATGCTTGGATTATGTGCGATCCTTGGAAACAGGTACCAGATTCGTTCCAATCGAGAATCGGGGCTTGGACGATTTGATATTCAACTGAATCCATTAGTAAAAGGAATTCCGGGATTCCTGTTTGAATTCAAACACACAAATGATGATCATGTGGATCTGGATGTGCTGGCAGACCGCGCACTCCAACAGATAGATGCGAAAAAATACGACATGGAATTGCTGGCTGCGGGTGTCCGGCCGATCATAAAAATCGGGATTGCTTTTCGTGGAAAAACAGCCGTTGTGAAACGCAAATAATGAGAAGGGGCTGCCGCACCAATTTTGGTATGCGGTAGCCCCGTTTTCTATAATCATGTTTCTTTTTTATCCCAGTCTTCTCACAAATTCCTCATACCCAAAGGTTTTCACCACACTGCACTCCCCACTCTCATCCATTCGCGCGATGGACGGCAGGCACATGCCGTTGAAGGTGTTGTTTTTTACCATGGAGTAGATCGCCATGTCCTCGAAATAAAGTCTGTCACCAATCCGGATCTCGTGGTCGAAGGAATAGTCACCGATCACGTCACCCGCAAGACAGGTCATGGATGAGAGGCGGTAGGTGTACTGCTTTTCGTCCGCTTCTCCGGAGTCTTTTAACGGCGGACGGTAGGGCATCTCCAGCACATCCGGCATGTGGCAGGCAGCAGAAGCGTCCAAGATCAGCGTCCTGATCCCGTTATCCACAATGTCCATGACTTCCGTCACGAGATATCCCGCGTTTAACGCCACAGCTTCCCCAGGTTCCACATAGACAGTGACATCATATGTCTCCTGCATATGGCGGATGCAGCGCTCTAAGCGGTCGATGTCGTAATCGTTTCTCGTGATATGATGTCCGCCGCCCATGTTAAGCCATTTGATATTCGGAAGCTTCAGATACTTTCCGAATTTATCTTCCACAGCTTTCAGAGTTGTCTCCAGATCATCCGAGTTCTGCTCGCAGAGAGTATGGAAATGGATCCCGTCAAGCTTTTCCACGAGATCTTCCCGGAAATTCGCCAGTGTCACGCCGAGTCTGGAGCCGGGAGCGCATGGATCATAGATCGCGTGGTCGCCCTGAGTGGAACACTCCGGGTTTACGCGGATGCCGATGCTGACGCCCTTTTCCTTACAGAAGTCCGCGTATTTTTCAAGCTGGGAAAAGGAATTGAATACCAGATGTTCGCAGATATCGGTGATCTCGCCGATCTCAGATTCCTTGAAAGCCGGAGCGAATACATGATTCTCCTTTCCCATTTTTTCATATCCAAGCTTTGCCTCGAAAAGACCGCTGGCTGTGGTACCGTCCAGATACTGCCCAATCAGCGGGTACTCAAAGAAGTTCGAGAATGCCTTCTGTGCAAGGAGGATCTTGCAGCCGGTGTCGTCTTTGACTTTCTTTAAGATTTCCAGATTCTTCCGAAGCTTTTTTTCATCAATCACATAACATGGAGTGGGTAATTCATTAATCTTCATTTTGTTCTCCAATTACTGACTCGTTCCCGATACACATTTCAGCCCTACCAGAAAACGAAGTTCATTTTTCTACTGCCGCATCACAATACAACAACACCTCTGACAACTCGTTCCTGCCAGAGGTGTTTTCTGTACTTGAAACTGTTCCACATTCCGTATTTTTCCCACGGACAGCACGAATCTGCCGAACAGTCATTCATTTTCAATTTTTTATTTCACGATCTGAGGATTCTCATCCACAACCCACGGAAGTCCCCACTTGTTCAGCGCTTCCATATACGGATCCGGATCGAACTCCTCGACGTTAAATACGCCTGCGCCCTTCCAGGTTCCGTCAACGACCATCATGGAACCGATCATAGCCGGTACGCCTGTCGTGTAGGAGATGGCCTGGGAGCCGACTTCCTTGTAACACTCCTGATGGTCACATACGTTATAAATATAGATCGTCTTCTCTTTTCCGTCCTTCACACCGGTAAAGATACAGCCGATGTTTGTCTTTCCGACGGTTCTCGGACCTAAGGATGCCGGATCCGGAAGAAGAGCCTTTAAGAACTGGATCGGAACGATCTCCTGTCCGTTAAAGTTTACCGGGGAGGTGGAAAGCATTCCAACGTTCTCTAAGCATTTCATGTGGGTCAGGTAGCTCTGTCCGAAGGTCATGAAGAAGCGGATGCGCTTTACGCCCGGAATGTTCTTTGCAAGGGATTCGATCTCCTCATGATGTAAAAGGTACATGTCCTTCTCGCCGACCTGCGGGAAGTTGTACTCACGCTTGATCTCCATCGGCTTTGTCTCTACCCAGTGGCCGTTCTCCCAGTAGGAGCCGTTTGCGGATACCTCACGGAGGTTGATCTCCGGGTTGAAGTTTGTAGCGAACGGGTAGCCGTGATCGCCGCCGTTGCAGTCTAAGATGTCGATAGTGTGGATCTCATCGAAATAGTGCTTTAACGCATACGCGGAGAAGACGCTTGTAACGCCCGGATCGAAACCAGTTCCTAAGAGTGCCATAAGTCCAGCCTCTTTGAATTTCTCCTGATATGCCCACTGCCAGGAATAATCAAAGTATGCAGTGAAGCCCTCTTCCTTGCAGCGTTTCTCATAGATCGCGCGCCAGGTCGGATCGTCGGTGTCCTCCGGCTCGTAGTTTGCGGTATCGATGTAGTTCACGCCAGCCTTTAAGCATGCGTCCATGATCGTCAGGTCCTGATACGGGAGTGCAACGTTTAACACTGCATCCGGCTTGTAGCTTTCCATTAAAGCGACCAGCTCGTCCACGTTGTCAGCGTCCACTTTCGCGGTCGTGATCTTCGTCTTTGTAGTTCCCTGAAGTTTCTCCTTTAAGGCATCGCACTTGGATACGGTACGGCTTGCGATCATGATTTCTGTGAATACATCACTGTTCTGACAGCACTTGTGGATCGCTACGGACGCAACACCTCCGCAGCCGATGATCATTAATCTGCTCATATTTATTTTTCCTCCTCTTTTAAAAGATCCTCAACATACTTCGGCAGCATGAATGCTCCCATGTGAAGATGTGTCGTGTAATACCAGGTTTCGATATTTAATGCATCCCATTCCCGGGGCTTGAAATCCTTGATGGGATGATATTTCTTTGAAGCGAAGCCGAAGAGCCAGTATCCGGACGGACAGGTTGGAATATGTGCCTGATACACACGGCTGATCGGGAAAGAGCGGAACGCCTTTCGGTGCATACTGCGGCAGGCCAGCTCGTCCTCATCGTAGAATGGGCTTCCGTGCTGGTAGACCATGATCCCATCTTCCTTTAAGGCGCTGTAACAGCTACCGTAGAATTCCTTCGTGAACAATCCCTCTGTATGACCGAAGGGGTCTGTGGAATCGTTGATGATAAGGTCATACTTTGCCTTCTTGTTTCTTAAAAATCTCAGACCGTCATCATAGTGGACCTCGACACGCGGATCATCTAAGGCACAGGCTACCTCCGGGAAAAACTTTCTTGAAACCTCCACGAACATCTCATCCGTCTCCACGACATCGATATGTTCCACGCAGTCATACTGCAAAAGCTCTTTCGCGACACCGCCGTCGCCGCCGCCGATGATCAGTACGTCCTTCACACACGGATGGACCGCCATCGGCACATGGGTCACCATCTCGTCATAAATAAACTCGTCCTTCTCGGAGAATACGATCTCCCCGTCCAGAGCGATAAATTTTCCAAATTCCTCGGAATCGAACACGTCGATCCGCTGATATTCACTCTCCCCGGAAAACAGCTGCTTTTCGATCTTGATGGACAGCTTGACGTTTCCGGTGTGCAGTTCTGAAAACCAGAATTCCATATCTTGTGACTCCTTGTATCATATTGGCCAAAGCCTGTATGCAGGCAGACAGCCTGTTTTCCTACAGCCAGATCCTGCGCCTTGAAAAATTCATGCTATATGTTTGCCAGCACCATCAGATGATCCACCGCCGGATCTTCTGTTCCCTGCATGGAGCATCCCTTTTTCTTCGCATACAGGATATACTGGACCACATCATCCGTGATCATCTCCCCCGGCGCCAGGATCGGGATTCCCGGCGGATAACACATCACGAACTCCGCACAGACTCTTCCGGAAGACGCTTCCACCGGAACAGAGACCTTCTCGGAGTAGAACGCTTTCTGCGGGGACATCACGACCTTCGGGGAGATATACTCACCGGAGAGAAGTCCCGCGCTGTCCTTTTTGTAGAGACGTTCCACATCATCGAGAGCCCCCACAAGACGCTCGATGTCCTGAATCCGGTCTCCGATGGAGATGTAAGCCAGAATGTTGCTGATGTCACCGAATTCGATCTGGATATCATACTCGTCGCGCAGAAGATCATAGACCTCGATTCCCGCAAGTCCGATGTCTCTTGTATACACGGAAAGCTTCGTCACATCGTAATCGAAGATGCTGTCGCCGTTCACAAGTTCTTTTCCGTAAGCATAGTAGCCGCCGATGGAGTTGATCTCCCGCCTTGCGTACTCTGCCATCTCAACGACCTTCGCGAAGGATTCCTCACCGCGGAGAGCCAGATTTCGTCTTGAGATATCAAGGCTGGAAAGGAGCAGATAGGAGGCGCTTGTGGTCTGGGTCAGGTTGATGATTTGGCGCACATAGTCGGTGTTCACTCCCTTATTTAAAAGAAGAAGCGAGCTCTGGGTCAGGCTTCCGCCGGACTTGTGCATGGATACCGCCGCCATATCGGCTCCCGCTGCCATTGCGGAGATCGGAAGATTCTTTCCGAAATACAGATGGGTTCCATGGGGCTCGTCCGCGAGGACCTTCATGCCTCTCGCATGGGCAAGCTGTACGATCGTTTTTATATCAGAGCAGATGCCGTAATAGGTCGGGTTGTTGACGAACACCGCAACCGCGTCCGGATTATCCTCGATGGCCTGTTTTACTTTTTCGACCTGCATTCCCAGCGAAATACCGAGTCTCTGGTTCATCTCCGGATTTACGTAGATCGGGATTCCGCCGCAGAGCACCAGAGCGTTGATGACGCTCTTATGTACGTTTCGCGGCAGGATGATCTTATCTCCGGCTTTTACCACCGAGAGGATCATGCTCTGGACCGCAGATGTCGTTCCGCCTACCATCAGATAGGCGCTGGCCGCTCCGAATGCCTCCGCCGCCAGCTCTTCCGCCTCACGGATTACGGAGACCGGATGACAGAGGTTGTCAAGCGGCTTCATCGAGTTTACGTCCAAAGATACACATTTCTCTCCTAAAAGCTGTACAAGTTCCGGATTTCCGCGTCCTCTCTTATGTCCCGGCACGTCAAACGGGACAACTCTCTTCTTTTTAAATGCCTCGAGTGCTTCATAGATCGGGGCTTTCTTTTGTCTCTCTCTGTCCATGGTTTTGTTCCTCATGCATTTTATTGATTGCGCATCATCTGAATAATAAAAAAACAGATGACGCCAAAACCATCATCTGCTCAAAACGATTCTATTCCATTGGGGTCTGGGGCGCGTCACTCCGCTCCCGTCTGCCTCTGACCTTTATCGTTTTTTCCTCCAAGTCTGCAATCGCAAATATATTGTCCCTGCACTTATTGACCGATTCACAAGATGATGTGTTTTTCAAACACTGATTATAAAGTAATCAACTTATAAATTTGAGCTTTTAACTCAATCAATAATGTGGGCTTAACCCCACGCGGCGCTTGACCCGCCTGTCCGATGGGCTTAACTTCCGTAGTCTGTTCTGCGGGAGTGGTCATTACATACATTTGCATGAAAACGATAAATGTCTCTTCACACTATTTCTATCATACATGAAAAAACATAGAACTGTCAAGTAAAAATTTCGTTACGTGTTTGACAAAGCAAATAGAAATCCGGAAGGATTCCAAAGCCTGCGGATCCCTTCCGGATTATTCTATAGTTCGTACAAGAGCATCGCTCTGCGAGAATGCACCATGATTCTTACGGGAATACGCCAGCTTCTCTTACCGGAATCACGCGCCAAGTCTCACGGAGGTTCGGCTTGAAACTCGCTTTACTGCTTGTTTCTTCCGTCCCAGACACCGTTTTTATCTACATAGTATCCGTCCGGTGTCCTTTGTCCGGCGTACATAATCCCTCTCTTTCCATCGGAAATCGGGTTAAAATAGTACCAGACTCCATTGAGAAGCATCCAGCCGGTCTGCATGCCGTGTTCCAGATCCATATAGAACCAGCCGCCGTAATCCTCATCTCTTAACCAGCCTGTCTTAGCATAACCCGTTTCATCAAAGGCCCACCATTTTCCGTTGATCTGCTCCCAGCAATGCGAAACACTACCGGAATCACGCACGCTTCCCTTCGGATAGGTATTATCTGCAAAGCGTAACCACCAGCCATGCTCATCCAGCATCCAATGGCTCTTTCCGTCATTGGCAAAGCTGTTTGTTTCTCCTGTGATAATTCCTGTTATACTGTCGATCGTTCCTTTGACTGAATCGTGGCTGACTGCACCGCTGCCGGAGGTTTTATCCTGTCCGGAGGACTGGTTGTTGCGACTCGGTCTTTCCGGCTCATCCGAATCATCGGAATCATCCGAAGAATCCGAACGGTTCGCATTACTCGGTGTCTGCTTATCTGCATTGCTTGGTGTGACAGGTTTTGCCGGATCTGTTGTTCCTGGCTGACCCGGTTTATCCGGCGTTCCAGGATTTACGGAAGATCCGGATCCTTTTTCATATAATAAAGCGAACGGTGAGAACGAATCGACCGTAAATTTAATGAATTTCTTTCCATCAATGATCGTCGGTTCGCATTCTACTTCTTCCGGGATACGGGTTGTCAGCAAATCATTGATATCCGCATTGCTTTCCCGGTCTAGTCCCTTAAAGTGAATGATGTGGAACTCGGAATCTGCTTTCGCATCATTCGGCACCGGCCAGTAAAGATCGATCTTCTGATCTGCTCCCATCGTGACATAAGCATTTCCATTGCTTGTATCTACCAGATCCAGATACCGGAACTGATAGGCATATTTTCCATCCGCATTCTTGTTCTGATTGATATAGGCTGTCAGCAATGCATCATCCAGGCTGTGATCAACCAGCAGACGGACGCCGTCTGCATCAACGCTGACTCCGCTGTCCCCGATATAATATTTGGTATCGTTCTGGGCGGTGGCTGCAAGCATGATGTCCGAATCATCAGAATCAACCGTCGGTGTAGTGTCCGAGATCACACGATATGTCTCATCATTATTACCACGAACCTTCAAAGATCCTGTTCCAAGTCTGATCGGTCGCGTGAGTGTTCTGCCATCTGTCGTCGTAAAGGTTGCTTTATAAATCGCTTCATCCAACTGTCCCGGATAAAAACTGATCTTATAATTGCGGAACTGATCATTTACCAGTGCCTTAAACTCTGAATCCTCCATAACAGATCCATCTGCACGGGTAAACTGTACTCGTGCAGGAACGGTCTCATCCGTACCATCAATCTGGCTCGCCTTCAGCTTATAGATATAAACTCTGTGGCCATTTTCCATAACACGGCTCATCGTCTCATCCCCGTACTGTTCCAGGCTCCAGCTTCTTGTCGTACCATTCTCATCATCATAAGTCAGACGTAAAATGTTGCTTAAATCAACCGGCTTTTCATCAGTACTTCCGAGCATTGCATTTACGTCATCCGGCAATGTCAGATAGAATCCGATTTCCGGTAAGTAGATCGGAAGAGCGTCGTGTAGGGAAA
>OGUJ01001407.1_pt1 | contig 14474 bp, 7 predicted proteins | sample 1573661 | NCBI WGS metagenome assembly OGUJ01 (sample SAMEA2581933, study PRJEB24529) | metagenome | biome: Human gut stool | place: China | collected 2011
AGCAAGTTTCAATTCTGAAGTATCCATATGAACCTCTGTATCTCCATCTACCTCACAATAAAAACCAGCCAGCAAATCATCCACAACACCCCAAGGCTGAGATTTATAATATTGAATATTCTTCACACGAATACCAGCTTCTTCCATGACCTCTCGTGCAACAGTTTCTTCCAAAGTTTCACCAATTTCCGTAAATCCAGCAATTAATGCAAATGGAGTGAATCCTTTACGGTATTTTGTAAGCAGGATCTTATCACCATTTTTAACACCAACGATCACAGCAGGCACGATTCTTGGATAGATCAAGTGACCGCAAGATGGGCATTTTAAAGCACGTTCTGTGGAAGAATGAACGGTCTTGTGTCCACAGCATCCACAGAAACGGTTTGTGCGGTACCAGTTATAAAGATGTAAACCAGTGATCGCCGCAAACGTGCGGTATTTTGGACCAATCTGTAAATTGCGAAGCTCACGTACGGTATTGAATTCGTAATCTTCAGGAATTTCTTCCGGAGCTTCATTTAATAAGAAGTAGTTGTCATCATCCACAGAGAAAAGATATGTAAGAGTTTCTTCTGTAACATGAGTGTCATTCACAAAATCACTCAATCTAGGGAATGATAAAAATAGATGTTCCTCATTTAAAAGAGTTGGTCTTGCAAGTTTCTTACCATCACCGGTATAGATCATTTCATCCAGAGAAAATAGATTTTCCTGCCCCATTTCTTCTAAGTCTTCTTTCTTTAATAAACGATGAAGAAGACCGTCCTGTGTAAAATATAAAATAATGCTGTCAGCATCTGGTTTTTGATCTGGATGATATTGATTGTTTAGTTTATGTGGATAAATATCTTGTATCATATGTAATAAAATTCCTCGTTTCCATTAAAATTCAAATAAAAAAAGCACTTTTATCATAACAGAATGAGGATGAAATGAACAGAAGAAAAATAAATAAAGACAAAAGATAAAAATAATGATATACTGATAAACGATTAAGCTATAAGATTAAAAAATAAATGGGGGGGGGTATATAAGTGGAGATGAACAAACTATGTAGTTGTATTGTTCCATGTTTTAATGAAGAAAAAGTTATACCAATCTATTACGATGAAATGCAGAAAGTTATGAAGCAAGAAGAAAACATTGAATTTGAAATTATTTTTGTGGATGATGGAAGTAAAGATGGTACATTAGAGATTATGAGAAAATTAAGTGAGCAGGATCCTAAAGTACATTATATTTCATTTTCCAGAAATTTTGGAAAAGAAGCTGCTTTATATGCAGGGTTAGAACGTGCAAAAGGTGATTATGTTATTACCATGGATGTAGATCTTCAAGATCCACCATATTTAATTCCAAAGATGATTCGATGTATTGAAGAAGAAAACTATGATAGTGTGGCAACAAGAAGAGTGACAAGAGAAGGAGAACCTGTTATTCGTTCTTTTTTTGCAAGGCAATTTTATAAACTAATCAATAAGATTTCAGATTCAAATATAGTAGATGGAGCAAGGGATTTTCGTATGATGAAACGAAAGATGGTAGATGCTATTTTGACAATGCCAGAATATAACCGTTTTACAAAAGGAATCTTTGGATGGGTAGGATTTGAGACAAAATGGCTGGAATATAAGAATGTAGAACGTGCCGCGGGGGAGACGAAGTGGTCTTTTTGGAAGCTATTTCGTTATGCCTGTGAAGGAATTATGGCATTTTCAACAGCACCATTGATGGCAGTATCATTGATGGGTGTGTTTGTATGCATTTTTGCATTTTTATTTCTGATATTTGTAATCGTGAGAGCTGCAGTATTTGGAGATCCCGTTGCCGGATGGCCGTCATTAGTATGTATTATCAGTTTTTTAAGTGGTATTCAATTGTTAGGAATGGGAGTTGTTGGTATGTATCTATCTAAGACATATCTGGAAACAAAACATCGACCGATTTATATTGAAAAGGAAAGTCATTAATAATAATGAAAGAGGAATCGTTTAAATGAAATTAACTACAAAGAAACAGCTTATGGCAAGATATACGATCTTATTTGCAATTATAAGTCTGATTGTATTTTATCTATTCTACAAAAATGGAGTGACATTCATATGGGGAGCAAAGGGACAGGATGGATTATCACAACACATCAACGCGCTGATGTACTGGGGAGAATATATCCGCAATTTCTTCTTTAATATCATCCACGGACATTTCAGATTCCCAATGTGGGATATGAGCATTGGATTTGGAGCAGACATTCTAGGAACATTAAATTATTATGCGATCGGTGATCCACTCAATCTGATTTATGTATTTTCCAATAAGTCAAATATAGAATTATTGTATAACTTTATGCTTGTATTTCGTCTATATCTGGCGGGAGTAGCATTTATCGCATTTGGACATTATCTGAAAAAAGATGGAAATGGAATCTTAGCAGGAAGTATTGTGTATATTTTTAGCGGAACATTTTTTTCATTTGCGATACGTCATCCGTTTTTCCTAAATCCAATGATCTATCTTCCATTATTATTGATGGGAGTCGAGAAGATTTACAGAAAAGAAAAACCATATTTATTTATACTTATGGTAACGGTCGCAGCGATTAGTAATTTCTATTTTTTCTATATGCTGACAGTTGCGGCAGTGGTTTACGCACTGATCAGATTTCCAGAATATAAAGAAGCAGGATTTTTCAGAACTCTTGGAAGATTTAGCGGGTGGTATCTGCTTGGAATTGGTCTTTCTGCAGTAATCTTGTTGCCTGTATTAATCGCATTTTCAGGAAATGCGCGAACTACTTCGGATGTAAATTATTTTAGTATTTTCTTATATAAGAAATCATATTACAAACAAATATTCTTACAGTTTGCGGGTTTCCAGAAGATTTATAAAGGAACAAATCTAAACTATGCAGCTTTAGGATATTGTGCAATTATTGCACTGTTCCTGAAAAGGGATAAAAAGCGGTTTTCATACAAAGTAGCAGTGGTACTTGGTATTGTCAGTCTGTTATCACCAGTGTTCGCCTATATTTTGCATGGATTTTCTTATCCGATGAATCGATGGACATTTATACTGGCATTGATTGTTGGAATGACAGTCACAGAAATCTATCCAGATCTATTTGTACTGACGAGGATCCAGAAAACAGGAATTCTTGCAGGAGCCGTTTTTTACATAGTATTCGCACTTTCCTTAGGCGATAATATGGTAAAAGGGAAATATGAATTAGCAATACTTGCAGCTACAGTACTTGCATTGTTTGTACTTAATGAGTGTAAAATGTTTGGACAGGAGAAATATAAACATTTCATTTTGTATGCAGTATTGATCTTAACAGCAGGAACTTCTTCATATGTACAGTATTCTCCAAAATATGGAGAAACAATCTCAAATTATGTAAAATCCGGGCAGGCATATGAGATGTTGTGTGGAAAAGAAATGCGGTTGATACAGCCAGATAAATATAAGATACAAAATGGTGTGTATCGTGCAGAATCTCTGGATAACAAGGTAACAAACTGGAGTTTAAATGCGCATATTCCGGGAATTACGAATTATTATAGTGTGACAGATAAGAATGTCTCAGAGACTATGCAGGAATTCGGATTAAAATCTTATCAGTATAAGTTCAAATTCCGCAAACTTGATATGAGACAAGGTCTGATGGATTTATATGGAGTTCGTTATGTAATCTGCACCAAAGAAACAGGAGCTAAATTATTATCAGATTATCAGTTGTTAAGATCAAAAGATGGGATGCAGTTGTATGAAAATAAAAATGTATTTCCATTTGGATATACTTATGATGGATATTTGTCATCACAAACATATAAAACTCTGAACCCAGCACAGAAAGAACAAGCATTACTTCAAAGTGCGATTCTGGAAGACGACAGCAAGAGTGCGGATAAACTAAAGAAGATGACAATCCCAGAGAACGTAACATGTCATGTTGTTGGAGAAAATTATCGCATTCATAGTGAAAAAGAAAAGGAAAAAATCATTCAGATTAAGATTCCAAAACAATATATCAAGGCGAATTCTTATATTTATCTGCAAGGAGTCAGTACAGAAGCATTGGATGGAAAAAGCAGCAGACATGTATTAGGAGTTGGGATGAACAAAAGTAACTTCCAGCTTCTTTATGGAGGTAAACAGGTTCATTTATTTAATGCAGAGAAGAATTCCAGTTACGATATTGGGAAAAGAAATTATTTGGTCAAGATGAGCAGAGATGCAGTGAAAGATCGGGAAGATACATTGACATTAAAATTTAAGTTGAAAAGTGATTATTATATTGATCGGATTTCGATTCTTACAGTGGATCAACAGACAGAGATAAAACAGATTCAAAAGAGAAAAAAAGCAGATCATCTGACCAATATTTCATATGATGGAGGAAATCATTTTTCAGGAGATATCAAGGCATCTCAAAATGAGATACTTTGTATACCAATAACATATCACAAAGGTTGGAAAGCATATGACAATGGAAAGCAAGTGAAGAGTGAGCAGGTCAATGGAATGTTTGAAGGAATCTATTTAAACAAAGGAGATCATCATATTACATTAAAATATGAAACCCCAGGCCTTAAGATTGGCGCAGTTGTGTCGTTATTTAGTTTGATCATATTATTTATCATAAGTAAAAAGAAGAAATTTCAGTAATTAAGAAAAGCTTTTATTTACCAAAAAGAAAGGTAAATGAAAGCTTTTTTCTATAAAAGAGGAAACGGAATGTATGAAATAAAAAAATGACCAATGTTCAATAAATTATTGACTTTTATCAAGGAAGTGCATATAATAACCAATGATTCAAAGAGGTATGACCTCTATTTAAGTAATAAAAATGCAAGGAAGGAGCAGCTGTGATCATGTTAAAACGAGAATGGCAGAAAATTTCAAAGAACCCCTGGATGATTATCATTTTGATCGCGATCATTACGATTCCTGCAATTTATACATCTGTATTCCTTGGTTCCATGTGGGATCCATACGGAGATGCAGATCAATTACCAGTAGCGGTAGTCAATCACGATAAGAAGGTAAATTACGAGGGAAAAACATTACAAGTAGGAGATGATCTGGTAAAGAATCTAAAAGATTCAGGATCACTGGATTTTCATTTTGTAAGTGACAAGAAAGCAGAGGAAGGATTGAAGAGTGGAGAATACTATATGATCATTTCCATTCCAGAAAATTTCTCAAAGAATGCAACAACATTAATGGATAAGAATCCAAAACAGATGAAACTGACATACAAGACAAACCCAGGTACGAACTATGTAGCATCCAAGATGGATGACAGTGCCATAGCGAAGATTGAGAAGTCAGTCAGAGAAAAAGTAACAGAAACTTATGTAAAGACCGTATTTGATCAGATCAAGACAGCCGGAAGCGGTTTCCAGAAAGCAGCAGATGGATCCAAAAAGATCGAAAGCGGAGCGAAGAAGCTGAAAGCTGGAAATGATACGATCGAACAGAATTTAAAGAAATTAGCATCCAGCACATTAACATTTCAGAATGGAGCAAAATCACTTTCCGTAGGGCTAAAAACATATACAGCAGGTGTAGCCAAAGTTGACAGTGGAGCAAAATCTTTAAAATCAGGAACAAAGACATTGAAAAATGGAGTTGCAGCTCTGCAGACAGGAGCAACTCAGTTATCCAATGGCTCTAAATCCTTAAAATTAGGAATCTCCCAGTACACAAATGGAGTCAGCACAGCACAGGTTGGAAGCAAACAGCTTGCAGCGAATAATAAAGCATTAAATGCAGGTGTTGAGAAATTATCCAGTGGAAGTAAGGATTTAAAAGATGGAACTGGAACATTATCAGCAGGCCTTAAAAATCTGTTGGGTCAGACAAAAGAAACATCCAATGGACTTGGAACTCAGTTAAAAGAAAATGAAGCGAAGAAAGATGGAATTATAAGCAAACGAAGCGATTTCGATACACAATTAGAAGCATTCAATACAAAATTAAATGAATTGAATCAAATGCTTTCTGCTGGATCAACCGCATCAGAGACATCAACACAGAAAGCAGACAATGAAACAGCTAAGAAGGCAGCAAGCAGTGCAGCAAATGCAAAGTTAAGTGTATCTGATTTAAACAGCAAAGTAAGCAAGTTAAAGAATTCATCTGTACTTGATAAATTAAGCGAAGAAGATAAAAAAGCATTATTAGCTGAAATCGACGAGGTAGATAGCGCAGCATCTGATGTTGAAAATAATGTTGATGAAACATATACAAATGCACAGAAAGCGGCAGATACAAAAACAACAGCAAAAACACAGTCCGCAAGTAGTGAACAGCAACTTGCAACGGTAAAAGCATATGTTAGTTCTTTAGCAGATTCATCTAAGCAACTTGCAGAATCATCCCAGACACTTTCTGGATATGAAAAAGCAATGATGAATGGCTTGTACGAAGGCTTAAATGAAGTAAAAACAACATTAGACCGTCAGGGAACAACTCAGGATACAATGGGTATGATCCAGGCGTTAACTCAGTTATCAGAAGGTGCTACAAAAGTACAGACAGGAATGACAACCTTAGAATCCGGAATCAACGACAGCACAAGCGGATTAAAGATTGGAATTGCAAACTACACAGCAGGAGTTGAAAGTCTGAACACAGGACTTACAACATTAACAAACAACTCCAAAGCATTAAATAGCGGAGCAACTCAGCTGAATAGTGGAATTGGTCAGGTAAGCTCAAAACTTCCAACATTTAAGTCAGGAACAGCAAAACTTTACAAAGGAACAAAAACACTGAAATCAGGAACAGCAACCTTAGTTGCTAACAACAATACATTAAACAGTGGAGCTGGACAGTTAGCATCTGGAGCTGGACAGATCGCAAGTGGATCAAGTCAGTTAGCAGCAGGATCTACAACTCTTGGAAATGGAATCGGAACACTTCAGAGTGGAAGCAAGACATTAAAAGATTCCTTACAAAAAGGAGCAGATCAGGTTAACAGCATTAAGGCAACCAAGAAGACAAACAAAATGTTTGCAGCACCAGTAAAAGCTAAGAATGTAGAATATTCACACGTTGATAACAATGGTCACGCAATGGCACCATATATGATGTCCGTTGGATTATTCGTAGCATGTATGGCATTTACATTAATGTATCCTTTAATGGAGAAAAACGAAGAAGTCAAGAGTGGACTTCAGTGGTGGTTAAGCAAAGTCACAGTTATGGCAGCAGTATCCATTGCGCAGGCAGTGATCATGGTTGCAGTTTTAATGGGAATCAATGGACTCGAACCACATTATGTAGGAAAAACATTTGGAATGGCCGTCTTAGCATCCATGGCATTTATGTCATTGATCTGCTTTGGTGAGATGTTATTAAACCGTGTCGGAAGTTACGTCATGTTAGTATTCATGGTCGTACAGTTAGGTGCAGCCGGAGGAACATATCCACTGGATATGGCACCACACTTCTACACAGTATTACACAAATATATGCCATTCAGCTATACAGTACACGCATTCCGTCACACACTATCCATGGATGGACGGATCGGACAGGATATTGCAGTATTTGTTGGAATCTTAGTTGTGTCAACATTAGCAACGATCATCTTCTACCGATTCAGAATGAAGAAACAGGTTGGAGGAACATTGGAACCTAATGGAGCGCCACAGCATTAGATATAAAAATAATTAAATAAAAACTCTAATGAACAAAAGACTAGGACAGTCAGTTTTGGATTGTATAGATATACATCTTCCAAAACTGACTGTCCTAGTCTTTTTATTGTTGTTGTATGCATGAAAAATGTGTATAAAATGTGAACAAATACATTGAATAAAGATTAATGCAGGAGTATAATTAAAAAAGTATAGTAATTGTAAATAGGGATAATAAGTTAATAGGGAGCTTTCACTTATGAAGAAGACTAAGATTCCACGGAAAAAAGTACGTGGAAAGAAAGCAACTGTAACGATTAAAATTAAATAATCTCAAAATGCGCTAAAAGAGTGATAAAATTGATCACTCTTTTATGCATTCTACACAAAAAAGTGTTATAATAAACAAAGCAATATGCAGATTCAAACATGAAGAAAAGGAGGACGAATTTCATGCAAAAAGGATGGAAAGTATTCAGCCACTTAAATGGAAAGAGCAGAAAGAAACTGTTAGCATGTCTGCTCAGTATATCCATGATACCGGTCAACGGATTTACGGTAATGGCGGCAACAGCAGATCAGGGGAATCAGGCAGCGGTGACACAGGAAGGTACAACCACACCAACAGTTACAAGTGGGATTTCATTTGCGGCAGAATCCCAGAATGTAACAGTAGGAAATTTCAAGTATTATGAATTCCAGGGAACGCAGGCAAAAGATTTCGATAAAGTCAACTTCAAAATTTCTGATCAAACAGCATTAAAGATTGAACAAAAGACTTTCAAACAAGCAGATGGAACAGAAGTTGTGAAGTATATGCCGATCGCATTAAAAGACAGTGGAACAGTTACTGTAATAGCAACATTTGAAAAGAATAAAAAGCCATTAGATGGAGTAAGTGCTCAGTTTAAATTTAATTTAAGCAAAGATGATAATATCATTCCATTTACTTCACAAACGATGTATCAGGTATTTAGTGGAAAGGAAGAAGGTGCGCTTACTAAAGCAGACTTAGCAGCGAAGACAGAAATCAATCTTTCTGACAAAGGTCTGACAGATACAGAAGTAGCATATCTTCAGTATGCAACTGGTTGTGAAAAATTAGATTTAAGCAAGAATACAAATATAAGTAAGATTGATGCATTAAAATCTATGACGAATCTAAAAGAAATCAATTTGGAAGGTACAAAGGTTTCTACAGTAGATAGAATTGCTTTGATTAAGAAAGATCCGATTACAGTAGAAAAAGGAGCCAAAACAAATGATCCTATTCTTCCAAAAGGAATTTTAAAAGGATGCAAAGATGTTAAGTATTCTGAGGAAGTAGTAGCAGGAACAACAGCAAAATTAAAATCAATCCAGGTTCAGTCAGATGGATCCATAAGTCTGGAAGCAGTGGATACAGCAGAAGCAGGAACGACGAATTTAAAAGTTGAAAGCACAACAACACCAACAGTATTTGCAACGATTCCAGTAAATGTGACAGCCAAAAGTGCAACAACACCAGAGTTTGATAAAAATGATCCAAATGTAAGTGTAGGAGCATTTAAGAAACAGATCAAGTTAAATAATCTGGAAAAAGATGATGTAGTAACGATTACATCAAAAGATACAAAGATCTTAAATATCCGCACAGAAATGGCACAGGATGGAACAAAGACATACTATCTGGAACCAAAAGCAGCAGGAAAAGCAACGGTAGAAGCGGTAGTAGCAAGAGCAGGAAAGACATATACAGCAACGATTGAGATTCAGGTAGCAGCCGTAGGAAAAGATATTATTCCATTGACAAGTTACAAAGTATACGATGCATTAGAGGCAGATGCAAATAACGATGGAATGATCTCAACAGAAGAGATCAAAAATGTAAAATCTATTAATTTAGAAAATAAAGATCTGACGAATGCAGATTTAGCAGGTTTATCCGAAGCAGTTAATTGCACAAAGATCGACCTCGAAAACAACAAAAACATCACAGACATCAGTTTCATAAAGAATTTAAAACAGTTAAAGACACTCTATTTAAGAGGAACAGCTGTGACAGATTTTACAGCATTAAATGATCTGAAAGCACAGTTAGAATCATTATATCTGCCAACAACAGCAAGCACAGCGACAAGAATGTCATTCTTAAGCGACAGCTTGTATCTAAAAGAAGGACAGGAATTAACAATACAGCAGTTTACAAAAGGTGTATTCGTAGATAGCAAAGAAGCATGCACGATCACATCATCTAATCTGGCAGCAGTATCCATTACAGGAGATAAGATCAAAGCCGGAACAAAAGGTCAGATGGCAACACTGACATTAAAAGCTGGAACAACAACAAAAACGATCAAAGTTTACACAACAGATGAAACAGGTAAGATTCCTACACAGGCGGTTGTATTAAACAAAACATTTGTAACATTAAATCCAGGCAAGACAGAACAGCTGAAGATCACATATTTACCAGATTATGCAACAGCTTCAATCGGAACAGTAAAATGGACATCTTCTAACGAAGCAGTTGTAACAGTTGATGCAGCAGGTAAATTAACAGCTAAGGCTGCAGGAAAAGCAATTATTACGGCAATAACATCTGACGGAAATGTAATGTACTGCATCGTAACAGTAGAAAATATCAAAGTCAGCAAGATTACGATCACAACAACAACATCTAACAAGATCGCAACTGGTAAGAAAGTAACATTAAAGGCGACCGTAACACCATCCAACGCATACAATAAAGGTGTTACATGGAAATCAAGCAATACCAAAGTTGCAACAGTCAGCAGCAGCGGTGTCGTTACAACGAAGAAGAAAATGGGTGGAAAAACAGTAACGATCACAGCGACAGCCAAAGACGGAAGTGGTAAGAAAGCGTCATATAAGATCTATGTCAAGAAAGGTATCGTAAAGAAAGTCTACATTTCTGGAGTTAAATCAGTAAAAGCTGGTAAGAAGTTATATCTGAAAGGAAAAACAAGCGCATCTTCAGGGGCAAATAGAACATTAAAATGGTCAAGCAGCAATACAAAATATGCGAAAGTTTCTTCCAAAGGAACTGTAACAACATACAAAGCTGGAAAGAAAAAATCCGTGAAGATCACAGCAAGAGCAGTGGATGGAAGCGGAAAGAGCAAGACGGTTACAATTAAAATTAAATAGTAAAGTAATCTCTGATATTTATTGAAAGAAAAAGCAGTTAGAAATCAAAATTTAAGATTTCTAGCTGCTTTTCTTCTAAATTGCAAAAGTAGTAACGAAAACTTGCAATACCCCTCTTATATTAAATCAAATGATAATGTTTAAATGCATGATAAATCCCATCATCATTTACGGAATCTGTAACATATTCCGCAATTGCTTTTAATTCATCACAGGCATTTCCCATAGCAATTCCATGGCCAGCAGCTTTAAACATGGAGATATCGTTATTACTATCTCCAAATGCGTAGCAGTCATCTGTAGAGATGTTGAGATGATCAGCAACATATGTAAGACCAGTCCCTTTATCAGGATTTTCAACATGATCCCATGTAAACTCATGCGCCATATAAGGAGCAAGGTCAAAAGCAGTGATCATAAATCCATAATGTGGATGAAAGTCAACATTATGATCGCGGAAATAAGAACATTTTTCCCCTTCAAAGGTGCCATAGATATTGTTTTCTTCGCAAATCCGTTTGATCTGTTCGACCACTGTTTTAGGAACTGTTTTGTGATAGATCGTTTCGCCATCAAGAAGGATGTGAACTCCGTTAGAACAAAGATAACCGTCGCAGCCAATATCGAGAATCTCTTTTTCAAAATAAACAAGAGGTCGTCCAGTGTTGATCAGGACTTTATGACCATTTTCCTGTGCTTCATGGATCGCTTTGATCGTAGATTCTGGAACCAGACGCTGTTCTTTACTGTACAAAGTCGCATCGACATCCAGAAAGATTAGTTTGTTGTTTTCACTCATATTATCATTCCCCATCTAAATATTTATAAAAATTAAGAGCCGGATACAAATAAAGATTGATGGTCCGGCTCTGTGCTGTAAGGATATAGTTGATTATTCTTCCACAGTTACAGTCTTCATAACTTGTGGTTCTAATGGTTTATCGGAATAATCTGTTGCAACTTCAGCGATCTTATTTACAACATCCATTCCTTCGATAATCTTACCGAATGCAGCATACTGTCCATCTAAATGTGGGGCAGCTTTGTGCATGATAAAGAACTGTGATCCAGCAGAATCAGGCATCATGGAACGAGCCATGGATAAAACACCAGGAGTGTGTTTTAAGTTATTGATCACACCATTCTGACTGAATTCTCCTTTGATCGTATGTCCAGGACCCCCTGTCCCTGTACCTAATGGGCAACCACCCTGGATCATAAATCCGTTGATGATACGATGGAAAGTTAAACCATCATAGAAACCGTCTTTTACAAGATTTACAAAGTTCTCAACAGTGATCGGAGCGATCTCCGGATATAATTCTGCTTTCATTACATCACCATTTTCCATAGTGATCGTTACAATTGGATTTGCCATAATATGAAATTCCTTTCTATATTTTATAATCTTTTGCCGTTTACGGCTATGCTTTGATTATAATGGAAATACTAAAAAAAGTACAGCAGTTTGACCAGAAGAGTTACAATCCAAAATATGCATATTTTTTCACAAAAATTACAAAAAAGTTAAGAATATGAACAAAATTTAATGAAAAAGCTTTTATTTCTACAAAATGCGAGTATAATAGCATAGGAACACAGTATGATTTTAAAATCATACGATAATAAAAATTTGGGAGGACATCATGGATTTATATTTAGATTTTGATCATAATTCCAGAAGGCGCAGAAGGGGGCGCAGACGTGGAAGAAGAAATCGTTCCAGAGCTCCATTTGTCATTGGAGTCATCATTTTACTAGTGGTCATTGTGGCAGGAGGTATATTTGCTGGAAGAAAATATATGGCTTACAGGCAGCAGAAAGCAGAAGAGGCCAGAAAACTTGCAGAGGCAAGAAGAGTCGTCACAGTCATGATCCCGGAAGGATATTCCATTGATATGATAGCAAAACGGCTAGAGAAACAGGGAGTCTTTAAAGCAGATGAATTTATAAAGGCTGCGAAGAATACAAATCAGTATAAAAACGATTTTATTAAAGACATTGACCCAAAGAAGGGAACAAAGTACAAATTAGAAGGTTATCTGTATCCGGATACTTATAAGATTTACAAAAGTTCCAAACCAGAAGATCTGATCCAGAAGATGCTTGATAATTTCGATAAGAAATATTCAGCACTTGCGAAGTCTTATAAAGGAAAGCGTTCTATGGCAGAGATCATGACGATCGCATCAATGATCGAACGTGAAGCAAGCAATATGTCAGAACGTCCGATGATCGCAGGAGTTATTGAGAATCGCCTTGCAGCGAAAATGAGACTTCAGATCGATCCGACCGTTTTGTATACCACAACAAATGGATTATATAATGCGAAGAAAGTTTATTACAAAGATCTGAAAGTGAAAACGGTTTATAATACTTACGTTATAAAAGGGTTACCGGCAGGTCCGATTTGTAATCCGTCAGACACGGCGATTAAGGCTGCGATGCATCCGAAGAAACATGCTTACCTATATTATAGAACTGACGGAAGCAAAAAAGGAACCCATGTTTTCACAAAAACATTTGATGAACATAAGAATGCGAAAAGCACAAGCACAAAAGATAAAAATAGTACAAATAGCACAAATACAACGAATTCAAAATCTTGAGTATTTTACTAAGGATTCAAAAAGATTGTTATTTTTTTGGCGTACTAAAAAAAATACCTAAAAATAGACAAAAATCTCTTTAAAAAGTTGTGCAAATAATGTAGAATAAAGCTGTATACAAAAGTTATATGTATACAGCTTTGTTTATGTTTTAAGCAACTTGTGAAAGTTGTAGTGATATTTTTTACGCCCATATGCTAGGTGGACGTAGAGATTAACAATGTGTGAATATATTCACACGAGATTTTTTAGGAGGAAGAGAACATGGCAAGAAAAATGAAAACCATGGATGGTAACACAGCCGCTGCACACGTATCATATGCTTTTACAGAAGCTGCAGCAATTTATCCTATTACACCATCCTCACCAATGGCAGAATCAACTGACCAGTGGGCAACACAGGGAAAGAAAAATATTTTCGGACATCCTGTAAAATTAGTTGAAATGCAGTCTGAAGGAGGAGCAGCAGGAACTGTACATGGTTCTTTAGCAGCTGGTGCATTAACAACTACTTATACAGCATCTCAGGGTCTGTTATTAATGATCCCTAACATGTATAAGATCGCTGGTGAACAGATGCCTTGCGTATTTGATGTATCTGCTCGTGCACTTGCATCTCACGCACTGAACATCTTTGGTGACCACTCTGACGTTTATGCATGTCGTCAGACAGGTTTCGCAATGCTTTGCAGCTCTAGTGTTCAGGAAGTTATGGACTTAGGAGCAGTAGCTCATTTAGCAACAATTAAAGGACGTGTTCCTGTATTACATTTCTTCGATGGATTCAGAACATCTCATGAAATTCAGAAAATCGAAATGTGGGATTATGATGATCTTGCAGATATGGTTGATTATGAAGCAATCGACAAATTCAGAGCTGAGTGCTTAAACCCAGAACATCCAGTTCTTCGTGGATCAGCTCAGAACCCAGACATCTTCTTCCAGGCAAGAGAAGCAGCTAACTCAACATATAATGCTTTCCCTGCAATCGTTGAAGATTACATGAATCAGGTTAACGCTAAGATCGGAACAGATTATAAATTATTCAACTACTACGGAGCTG
>OGUJ01001448.1_pt1 | contig 14164 bp, 9 predicted proteins | sample 1573661 | NCBI WGS metagenome assembly OGUJ01 (sample SAMEA2581933, study PRJEB24529) | metagenome | biome: Human gut stool | place: China | collected 2011
CCAAAAGCTGATTTGAAAATACCACAGCAAAATGACCAGGCGGGCAACCGACGGTCAAACTGGTAGTTGCAGTTATCGTTTCAAGGTATCCTGATACCATTCGTAAGTGGGTTTGATACCCTCCTCTTGCTCAAAGCGTTCTTCCAATGCTCCGTAAAAATATAACTCCAGTAATTTCTTCAAATCCGGCAGAGCCTTCCTTCCGTGAAGCAGTCCATCTTCACTCAGGTATTCTTCATTCCAATCAAATTCCTCGTGGTCAAACCAGACTAAAGACCAGGTGAGTGGGTCGTTTTCATCAATCTCCTCCTCTGGTATGGACAAATCAATGCACAGCGGCCCCCAACCACCTCCCCAATCGCCAATGGGAATCAAATTTCGAAAGCAGTCCTCCGGTAGTTCACAAAATCACGGATCTCTTGCAAAATTTCTATGTTTTTTGACACTTCGTTCATAGATTGTGGGCAGTCGATTGCCAACCAGAGTGGGCCAAGGTCTCCTTTGTCTTCAATAATAGAGCATAGAAAATTGTCATTGCGAATGTTTTGAGGAAGCCGGAATGAAGTCAGAAAAGCCCTGTAGAGAGAGGGCAGCTTGACCTGATGCGCTTGCTCAAATGTAGCAATGTCCTGTTCAGTAATGGAAGATGACACAAATTCCTTGCCAGGGAACCAACCCCGCTCTTGTAATTTTTGACATGCGCTTATCACAAAATTTCTTTCTTCCAAAGGTATCATGGTGTCCCTTGCTCCTTCCTTGGGAGTCCAAACAACCTCCAATTTGTCTTTTTACTTACTTTACCATATTTTTATGTCTTAATCAATGTGTAGTGAAATGGCCAGAGTTGGAACCAATCAGTCAAAGATAAAAATGGAGAGGCGGGACCCGCCGTTGTCAGCCAGGACAGACTCTGCTAGAATAGGAGAGAGACCGACCGGGGCTCTCTGGAGAGGAGGAATGGAGATGGAGGGATGGGACCTGCGGGCGCTGGCGGTGCTGGAGCGGCTGAACGCTGCGGGACACCGGGCCGTCCTGGTGGGAGGCTGCGTCCGGGACAGGCTGATGGGCCGGACGCCCCACGACTATGACGCGGCCACCTCCGCCCGGCCGGAGCAGATCCGGGAGGCCTGTGCCCCCATGCGGGTGGTGGAGACCGGCGTGCGGCACGGGACGGTCACCGTTCTGTCCGGCGGCCTGCCGGTGGAGGTGACCACCTTCCGCCGGGAGGGGCGGTACACCGATCACCGCCGCCCGGACCGGGTGGAGTTCACGGGGGATCTGGGGGAGGATCTGGCTCGCCGGGACTTCACCATAAACGCTATGGCCTGGGAGCCCTCCGGCCTGACTGACCCCTTCGGAGGCCGGGCCGACCTGGCGGCGGGGGTCATCCGCTGCGTGGGGGAGCCGGAGCGCCGCTTCGGTGAGGACGCCCTGCGTCTGCTGCGTGCTCTGCGGTTCGCCCCCCAGCTGGCCTGCGTCTCCCGGGAACGGGTGGCGGAGGAGCTGAAGCGGCTGGTCTGCGGCCCGGCGGCGGGCCGGGTGCTGCTGGACTGCCCGGAGGTCCTCACCGGGCAGGTGCTGCCCGAGCTGGCTCCCGCCGTGGGCTTTGACCAGCGCAATCCCCACCACAGCTACGACGTCTACACCCACTGTGTCCGGGCTCTGGAGCGGGTCCCGGCGGAGCCGGGGCTGCGGCTGGCGGCCCTGCTCCACGACGTGGGGAAGCCGGGGTGCTGTACCGTGGACCGGGAGGGGGTGGGCCACTTTTACGGACACGCCGCCGCCGGGGCGGAGCTGGCGGACGCCTGCCTGCGCCGCCTGCGGCTGGACAATGCCCTGCGGGAGCGGGTGGTCACCCTGATCCGGCGCCACGACCTCCAGCTGGAGCCGGAGCCCCGGCTGGTGAAGCGGTGGCTGGGGCGGCTGGGACCGGAGCTCTTCTTCCAGTGGACCGCCCTGGCCAAAGCGGACGCCGGGGCCAAATTTTCAGACCGGGCTCCGGGGGCAGCCCGCTGGGAGCAGGTGGAGGCATTGGCAAGACAGATCCTGGCCGAGAGGCCCTGCCTCACCCTGCGGGACCTGGAGGCGGACGGAAACGACGCCCTGGCCCGGGGCCTGCGGGGGCCCGCGGTGGGCCGGGCGCTGGCCGCCCTGCTGGAAGAGGTGATGGAGGGCCGTCTCCCCAACCACCGGGCCGAGCTGATGGCCGAGCTGGACCGTTTGGCGGGGAGGGAGCGCTGAGCGCTCCGCCGCCCGCTGGGGGCACAAAACAGGACCGGGGGACAGCGCGGGCTGTCCCCCGGGGCATTTATCCCAGCATCACATCCAGCAGCATCATCACCAGGAAGCCGCACATGACGCTGGCGGTGCCCACATGGGAGTGCTCCCCCAGGTGGGCCTCCGGGATCAGTTCCTCCACCACCACATAGATCATGGCCCCCGCGGCGAAGGAAAGGACCCAGGGCATCACCAGGGAGACGCTGCCCGCCACCAGTACAGTGAGCAGGCCGAAGATGGGCTCTACCACGCCGGACAGGGCGCCCGCAGCGAAGGCCCTGCCGGTGCCCAAGCCGTCGGACCGGAGGGGGAGGGAGATGGCGGCCCCCTCCGGGAAGTTCTGGAGCCCCATCCCGATGGCCAGGGCCACCGCCCCGGCCAGGGCGCCGCTGCCGGTGTCCTGGGCGGCCATGGAGAAGGCCAGCCCCACCGCCATCCCCTCCGGGATGTTGTGCAGGGTGACGGCCAGTACGATCATGGTGGTGCGGCTCAGATGGGCGGGCAGCCCTTCCGGATCGCTGCTGCCGATGTGGAGATGGGGGGTGAGCCGGTCCAGGACCATGAGGAAAGCCCCGCCCAGCAGGAACCCGCCGCCCACCGGAAGGGCGGGGGACTGCCCCATCTCCTCCGCCATTTCCATAGAGGGGATGAGCAGGGACCAGACAGAGGCAGCCACCATCACGCCGGCTGCGAAGCCCAGAAAGATCTTCTGGGTGGCGGGTTTCAGATCCTCCCGGAAGAAAAACACCATGGCGGCTCCCAGCACGGTGGCCAGACAGGTAAAGCCGGTGCCGATGGCGGCAAAGGTAAGTTCTCGGATCAGCATAGCGACCTCCTGCCCCAGGGACTGGGGCACGTTCAGTTTATGTAGAGCGGGGCCATTCTATTTGGGCGTCCCCGCTCCTGGGGCGGGTCAGAACAGAAACCCGGGCTCCAGGCCGGGCAGGAGCTCCAGCTCCCGGAACATCCCGGCAGTGAGGGCCTCAAACTCCGCCGGGTCCGCCGCCTTGCGCAGCTTTTTGGCATAGCTTTCCGGGTCCCGGAAGAGGTGGATGAGATAGGACCAGAGCTCCTTCATCCGCAGCATGGCGTTGCGCCGGCTGCCGAAGTCACGGGCATAGCCCTCATAGAGGGCGTCGTGGAACGCGCGGAGGGTGTCCCGGTCCGCGCCGGGCCCGCCCTTGGCCTTGGAGGCCAGCGCCGGGTCGGCCACCAGCCCCCTGCCCATCATCAGACCTGCGCCGGGGAAGCGGACAGAGAAAGCTCGGCAGTCCGCCGCTGTCACCAGGTCTCCGTTGTAGCACAGGGGGGTGCGGCTGGCGGCCAGGATGGCGGGGAACAGCTCCGGCCGGGCGGGGCGGCGGTACAGGTCCTCCCGCACCCGGGTGTGGACAATGAGCTGGGCGATGGGATACTTGTTGTAGATGTCCAGGATGGGCCAGAACTCCTCCGGGTCCTGGATACCCAGACGGGTCTTGACAGAGACGGCAGTGGGGGAGGCGGAGAAGATGTCCTCCAGCAGGTGGTCCAGTTCCTCCGGCCGCCCCAGCATCCCGGCCCCCTTCCCCTTGGCGGTGACGGTGCCGGAGGGGCAGCCCAGGTTCAGGTTGACCTCCCGGTAGCCCATCCGGGCCAGCTCACCTGCCGCCCAGAGAAAGTCCGCCCCGCTCCGGGTGAGCAGCTGGGGCACCGCATCCAGGTCCCCGTCCTGCTCCGGCAGGATGTCCCGCAGCTCCCGGCGGGTGAACACGTGGTGCTGGCTGGGGGAGAGAAAGGGCATGAAATACCGGTCCACCCCCGGGAAGAACCGGCGGTGGGTCCGGCGGAACAGGGCTCCTGTGATCCCCTCCATGGGGGCGAAAAAGCAGCGCATAGCCTGCAATTACAGACCCGCCGCAGCCAGCAGGGCCTGAGCATCTCTCTCATCAGGGCGGGTGCGGACCGCGTCGAAGTTCTTCAGCAGAAGCTCTGCCTGTCCGGCGGAGACGGGGTCCTGAAGCATGGCCTCATAGCGGCGGCGCACTCCCTCTCCCATGCGTCCAGGACACATGTACCAGCCAATCACGGTGGAGTTCTGGGGAAGTTCGCCCTCAAGGCGGCGGATGATCTGAGAAAAATACGCCTGATCCGCACCAAAGCCGGCGGTGCCGAAGAGAAAGATCTGCTTGCCTGCCAGTGAGGGGAGAACAGCCCGCAGACGGTCGGAGCAGGTGCCCTTGTCCGTCCAGAAACCCAGATAGACCAGCTCGGCTTTCGAGCAGTCCAGGGACCCGACTGGACCGCATGGGACGTTGGGCAGGGCATGGGAGAGGGCTTTGGCCAGATATTCTGTGTTTCCTGTGGCGCTGTCATATAAAATGATCTGCTTCATCATCGGGCTCCTTTTTATTCTAAGCAATAGGGACTGATCCTCATGGTGATTATAGCATCCCGGCGGGGCTCTTGTCGACAGCAAGAGAAGGAAAATCATAGCGGTAGGGAGGGAAAATGTTCATGGTAAAATCTTCACAAAATGAAGGAGGCCAAAAATTAAAATTTCATAAATATGCAAGGTATGTTTTGACTTTTGGACAAAAACACAGTAAAATAAAAAGGGGGCTTCTGCCCGATTTTCCGCGGCACGGGATGGCCGCCCCCAGAATTTTAGGATGACAAAACGCAGGAAAAGGAGAATAGAATGATGAAGACAGGTTTGCGGCGCCTGTTGGCGCTGGCCCTGGGAGCGGGGCTGCTGACCGCGAACACCTACGCGGCCGCCACTACATTCACCGATGTGCCCACCACCTACTGGGGCTATTATTACATTGACCGGGCCGCCACAGAGGGGCTGGTGTCCGGCATCGGAGACAACCAGTATGGACCGGAGCAGACCCTGTCCAACGCCCAGTTCGTCACCATGATCTGCAACATGTTCTATAAGACGGCGGTGGCCGCCAACCAGAACAGCTCCGGCCAGTGGTGGTATCCCTACATGGCCGCAGCCTACTCGGCGGGCATCCTGAGCAACACCACTGTTGCCCAGCGCCGCGCCGCCGCCGGCGGCTGGACCGAGGCCATGGTAAACGCAGAGATCAGCCGCTATGACATGGCCCAGATCATGGTCAACGTGGCCGGCTCCAAGGGGTGGGAGAACCCCAGCGCACTGGATCTGATGGCCGCCCGGATCAGCATCAAGGACTGGAGCACCATCCCCAGCAATTACCAGAATGCGGTGGCCGGGGCTTATGCCAGGAAGCTGCTCAGCGGCGATGAGAACGGTAACTTCAACGGCGCCGCCAGCACCACCCGTGCCCAGGCAGCTGTGGTGCTCTGCTCCCTGTATGACGCCTCCACCACCATCCAGGTGCCCACCTACGTCAACTCCAACCGGCTGGTGAGCGGCAAGACCCCCTCCGAGTCCAACGTGTATGACGACTTGGTGGCCCTGAAGAGCGACTATCCCGAGAACTACCTGTGGGATATGACCCGCAGCTACACCTCCAAGGAACTGGGCACCGCCACCGGCGTGGAGGCCTTTGCCTACATGCTCAGCGACAAGGTGTTCGGCGCCATGGCCGCCAGCAAGCTGAAGGACCCCGCGGACCTGCGGGTGGGCGACGTGGTCAGCTTCGACTCCGGCAGCGACTTTGGAGTGGTGGTCTCTGTAGACCGGAATGACTTCACCTATGTCACCTGTGACAACAGCGGCTGGATCACCTGGAAGGAGACCGCGGACCTGGACGACCTGGACAGCAGGGATACTGTCTACACCCGCTATCTCACCAAGGCCTCCGGCGACGACACCCTGAGCAACGGAGAAAAGGCCACTGAGTCCAACGTGGAGGACCTTCTGGACGACCTGATGGACGACTATGAAGACGGCGACGACTGGGATATGAGCGACCGCTACACCTCCAACGTGTTCGGCTCCGCCAAGGGCGACGAGGCCTTTGCTTACACCATCAGCGACGAGATCTTTGACGAGCTGGATTACAAGAGCGTGAAATATGCCGAGGACCTGCGGGCAGGCGACGTGATCTATGACAGCTGGAATGAGCTGTGGGGTGTCGTGGTGGATGTGGACACCAAGAACGAAGTCTGCACCTACGGCAGCATTGATTCCAAGGACAGGATCGCATGGGATTTCGAGGCTGATTTCGATGACCTGGACGAGATGTACACCCGCTATCCCAGCAGCTCTTCTTCATCCTCTGACGATGAACTGACCAACGGCAAGAGCATCACGGAGAGCAATGTTGAAAAATATCTGAGCGAGTTCGAGGACGACAGGGATTACGGCGATGGAAAAGAGTGGGATGACGATGATGAAGACTTTGCCTGGAGCCTGAGCGACGAGATCTTCGGTGATGTGGACTATACGAAGCACAGCAAGACCAGTAAGCTGAAGATTGGCGATATCATCTATGATGACGACGAAGGACTGTATGGCGTGGTCATAGATATCGATGAAGACCGTGAACGGGCCTACTATGTGAGCGTGTACTCTGACGGCGAAATCGACTGGAATTTCTGGACCTATTTTGACGATATCACTACGATTTATACCCGCTATCCCGACAGCACCTCTTCTGACGACACCTTGAGCAATGGAAAAAAGGTTAATGAGAGCAATGTAGAGGCCCTTTTAGAAAAGAAGCTGAAGGATATCGACTCCTGGGACATGAAGGAATACTATGATTCCAAAGTGTTTGGAGATGATCTGTCTGGAGCCGAAGGGTTTGCCTGGATGCTCAGTGATAAAGTATTTGGAAATTTGGACTATGAGCGTTTGAGCGACAAAAAGGAGCTCCAGGCAGGGGATGTGATCGAGTTCAAAGACGATGATTCCTATGGTGTCGTGACGGATTCGCAGGGAGATAGTGACTACGATTTCTTTTATGTGACTGTAAACAGTAAAGGAAGAATTCAGGAAGACCAAAGGGCAGATTACGAAGATATTTACCGCGTCTACACCCGCTACCCCGACTGATACGTGAACGACAGACCTGACCTCACAGGCGCGCGGCTCAAAAAACCGCGCGCCTGTTTCATCTCCTTCCCGTCCATTTTCACGCCCCATCTCAGGGGCGTCCCTCCACACGGGCCAATAGGCCGGGCGAGCCTGGGACCTGCCCCTGCATGGAAGCTGGGAACAAATATACCCCGCATGGTGCGCATGCCCTGATCCCGATGTAGGGGCGGGCTGGCCCCGCCGGCCCCAAAGGTATCCCGCCCTGTCACCAGCTTTCCTCAAAAAAGAGGTATATTTTTTTCCAAAAAGCTGGTAGAATAAACCGAAAACATACACAAGGAGTGAGCTTATGGTCCATCTTTACTGCGGAGAGGGCAAGGGTAAGACCACTGCCGCCATGGGGCTGGCCCTGCGGATGGCGGGCCGGGGAAAGCGGGTGGTGGTGGCACAGTTCCTAAAGGGGGCGGACAGCGGCGAGCGTTATGCCCTGGCCATGCTGCCTCAGGTCACCCTGCTCCCCCTGCCGGAGCGGGTGAAATTCTCCTTTCAGCTCACCCCGGAGGAGCGGGAGGCGGAGCAGGCCCGCTATCTGGCCTTGGTGGAGCAGGCCCGGACACTGGGGGCACAGCCGGACTGCGGACTGCTGGTGCTGGACGAGGTCTGTGCTGCGGTGAACACCGGCCTGCTCCCACTGGAAGAGGTGATCTCCTGCCTGGACCGTGCGGCGGGGGAGGTGGTCCTCACCGGGCGGGACCCCGACCCGGCCCTGGTGGGACGGGCGGACTACATCACTGAGATGGGCAAGCTGCGCCATCCCTTTGACCTGGGGACGGCGGCCCGGCCTGGGGTGGAGTACTGAGGGCAACATCGCCATAAATGTGAAAAAATCGTGAAAAACTCCCGCCGGACAGTTGCAATATTTCGTGCAAATAGGTATAATATTTCCGCGACTGTCAAAGGAGGCCTGTGGGGGCCCCCGGAGGGCGGCGGCGACTTGGGCTTGTTTGAGACATGCCGGTACGTCCGGTGCCGCCGTGTTTCAGACAAGCCCCAGGATTGAAGAAAGGAATGAAGTAAATGGCAACAAAGTATGTGTACCTCTTCTTTGAGGGCAACGCCAACATGCGTGAGCTGCTGGGAGGCAAGGGCGCCAACCTGGCCGAGATGACCAACATCGGCCTGCCCGTGCCCCAGGGCTTCACCATCACCACCGAGGCGTGCACTCAGTACTATGAGGACGGCCAGAAGATCAACGACGAGATCCAGGCGCAGATCATGGAGTATATCGTCAAGATGGAGGAGATCACCGGCAAGAAGTTCGGCGATCTGGACAACCCCCTGCTGGTCTCTGTCCGTTCCGGCGCCCGGGCCTCCATGCCCGGCATGATGGACACCATCCTCAACCTGGGCCTGAACGAGCAGGTGGTGGAGGTCATGGCCCAGAAGTCCAACAACCCCCGCTGGGCCTGGGACTGCTACCGCCGCTTTATCCAGATGTACTCCGACGTGGTCATGGAGGTGGGCAAGAAGTACTTTGAGCAGCTCATCGACAAGATGAAGGAGGAGCGCGGCGTCACCCAGGACGTGGAGCTCACCGCTGATGACCTGAAGGAGCTGGCAGGCCAGTTCAAGGCCGAGTACAAGGCCAAGATCGGCGTGGACTTCCCCACCGACCCCAAGGAGCAGCTGATGGGCGCCATCAAGGCCGTGTTCCGCTCCTGGGACAACCCCCGCGCCAACGTCTACCGCCGGGACAACGACATCCCCTACTCCTGGGGCACCGCCGTCAACGTGCAGTCCATGGCTTTCGGCAACATGGGTGACGACTGCGGCACCGGCGTGGCTTTCACCCGCAACCCCGCCACCGGCGAGAAGAAGCTGTTCGGTGAGTTCCTGACCAACGCCCAGGGCGAGGACGTGGTGGCCGGTGTCCGGACCCCCATGCCCATCGCGGAGATGGCCGAGAAGTTCCCCGAGGCCTTTGCCCAGTTCGAGGGCGTCTGCAAGACCCTGGAGGACCACTATCGGGATATGCAGGACATGGAGTTCACCGTGGAGCACGGCAAGCTCTTCATGCTGCAGACCCGTAACGGCAAGCGCACCCCCGCCGCCGCTCTGAAGATCGCCTGCGACCTGGTGGACGAGGGCATGATCGACGAGAAGAAGGCCGTGGCCATGATCGAGCCCCGCTCTCTGGACACCCTGCTCCACCCCCAGTTTGACGCCGAGGTCCTGAAGAAGACTCCCGTCATCGGCTCTGCTCTGGCCGCCTCCCCCGGCGCCGCCTCCGGCAAGATCGTCTTCACCGCTGAGGACGCCAAGGAGTGGGCCGCCCGGGGCGAGAAGGTGGTCCTGGTCCGCCTGGAGACCTCTCCCGAGGATATCGAGGGCATGAAGGCTGCCCAGGGCATCCTCACCGTCCGCGGCGGCATGACCTCTCACGCCGCCGTCGTGGCCCGCGGCATGGGCACCTGCTGCGTGTCCGGCTGCTCCGCCATCGTTATGGATGAGGAGAACAAGCAGTTCCAGCTCGCCGGCAAGACCTTCCACGAGGGCGACTGGCTGAGCTTGGACGGCTCTACCGGCAAGATCTATGACGGCGCCATCCCCACTGTAGATGCCTCCATCGGCGGCGAGTTCGGCCGGGTCATGGCCTGGTGCGACAAGTACCGCCGCCTCCAGGTCCGCACCAACGCCGACACCCCCCACGACGCCGCCCAGGCCCGCAAGTTCGGCGCCCAGGGCATCGGCCTGTGCCGCACCGAGCACATGTTCTTCGACGAGGACCGCATCCCCGCCATCCGGGAGATGATCTGCTCCGACACCGTGGAGCAGCGTGAGGCCGCTCTGGCTGTTCTGGAGCCTATGCAGCAGTCCGACTTCGAGGGCATCTATGAGGCTATGGAGGGCTGCCCTGTCACCATCCGCTTCCTGGATCCCCCCCTGCATGAGTTCGTGCCCACCGAGGAGGCTGACATCGAGAAGCTGGCCAACGACATGGGCAAGACTGTCGCTGACATCAAGGCTATCATCGCCGGCCTGCACGAGTTTAACCCCATGATGGGCCACCGGGGCTGCCGTCTGGCCGTGACCTACCCCGAGATCGCCGCCATGCAGACCCGCGCCGTCATCAAGGCAGCGCTGAATATCCAGGCCAAGCACCCTGAGTGGAACATGGTCCCCGAGATCATGATTCCCCTGGTGGGCGAGGTCAAGGAGCTGGCCTATGTGAAGAAGGTGGTCACCGAGACCGCCGACGCCATCATCGCTTCTGTCAAGTCCGACATGAAGTATAAGGTGGGCACCATGATCGAGATCCCCCGTGCCGCTATCACCGCTGACGAGATCGCCAAGCAGGCCGACTTCTTCTCCTTTGGCACCAACGACCTGACTCAGATGACCTTCGGCTTCAGCCGTGACGACGCGGGCAAGTTCCTGGATGCCTACTACGATAGGAAGATCTATGAGAACGATCCCTTTGCCAAGCTGGACCAGAAGGGCGTGGGCCGTCTGATCGAGATGGCTGCCAAGCTGGGCCGTACCGCTAACCCCGACCTGCATCTGGGCATCTGTGGTGAGCACGGCGGCGATCCCTCCTCTGTGGAGTTCTGCCACCGTGTGGGCCTGGACTATGTTTCCTGCTCCCCCTTCCGTGTACCCATCGCCCGCCTGGCCGCCGCGCAGGCTGCCATCAAAGAGGGCTGATCCCAAGCGATCCTCTGTGAAAAAAGCGCCCCGCTCATATGAGCGGGGCGCTTTTTTCAGCTCAAAGGCGGGAGAGAGCGCAGGGAGTGCCTCAGAACAGGCCGAGGATCAGGATGGTGTACCGCTTCAGGCCCAGCATCCCGCACCCGAGAGCGATGTGGTAGTTTTCTGATGCGCCCCATCCCAGCTCGCGCAGCAATGTGCTGGATCTGCTGACTATGTGGAGTTGGACTCCTCGAAAAGTCCGCGTCCCCAAGGGCTGAAAAGGGACACTGGGAACGCTTTAAGAACAAAAAAGACGCGCAGCGTTTCAACCGTAATTACGCGGTAAGACGGAATTATGGGGCAGGGGAGATTATGAAGGAATGTGACCCGGAGACTTGGAAATCGGATTGGTGATCGAGGCGCTCTCTCAGAAACAAGAGACTGCCAACACCGTCTGCGCTTGGCCTGGTCCGCTGTTCTGCATATGGGGGGTGCAGACCGATAAGCAAACAGTGGGAACTTGGCATTTTGTACACCCGGGATAAATTCCACGCTCCGCCATATTACGAGTTCGCCCTCTGCCACTTGGTGGTGGTAGAGGATTTGATAAAACTGTTTCCGATTATTTAGGTTCAGAAATAGGTGAGTAGATACAATGAAGCGATTAAATGCTGATGCAATTGTCGACAGTAAAGATTCGGGTCCTTTCCAATTTACATTAGATGTCATTTTGAATACGCAGTATGATCCTTTGATATGAACGGCGTTCATTATAGAGAAGCAAAGCTGTTCTGTCAAGTGCTGCAATCATTTTCGAGTTCTCTGCGGTTTGTTTGATTTGAAGCGATGAAAATTTGGTGACTCCCTGCCGGTAAGGATAAAGTCAAAACTGCATCTAGATTAATATCTTGAAACAGACTCAAAAGAAGGGCCGTCTCTTTGCTCGAACCAGGAAAATTACTTCATTTATATATGAACTGTAACATATTTGTGAATTGATTGTAAAAATGCTTGGACACCAATTGACAGAACATTGTTTTCGCAATATGCTACTACACAGATAGTTTAATAATAAACTGTCTGCAATAAAAATGAGGAGACTATTTCACTATGGAAGCGTATGATCGATCCTCGCAAGATGTATGCAGTGAATTGAAAACGGAACCACGATCGGGGTTGACCTCCACCCATGCTGAGGAGATATTGACCCAAGTAGGGGAGAACCGCTTGAAGGCAAAGAGAAAGCAAACCGTTGTTGAACGATTCTTCAGCCAGTTCAAAGATGCCATGATTCTCATCCTGCTGGCTGCAGCGGCTATCTCCTTCTATGTAGCATTGCAGGGCAGCGATCCAACGGAGTTTTTTGAGCCGGCTCTGATCCTGCTCATTGTCATTTTGAATGCCATCATGGGTACGGTTCAGGAGAGCAAGGCAGAAAGATCACTGGAAGCACTTCAAAATATGTCTGCTCCCCATGCGCGAGTGCGTCGTGATGGACAGGAATCCATCATTGACGCCAGCAAACTGGTGCCCGGGGATATCGTTTTGATCGAAGCGGGCGATTACATTCCCGCAGATGGGCGCCTGATCTCGGCTTTCAATCTGAAGGTGGAGGAGTCTGCTCTTACTGGCGAATCCGTTCCGGTTGAGAAGGACGCTCAGGCTGTGGTGGCCTCCAGTGCGCCTCTGGGAGACCGGCTGAACATGGTCTACTCCGGATGCAGCGTGACCTACGGCCATGGTGAAGCAGTTGTGACAGCTACTGGCATGAACACCGAGATGGGCCATATTGCCGGGATCCTGAACAACGAGAAACAGACTCAGACACCTCTGCAGAAAAAGCTGGCCCAGCTTGGGCGGATGCTGGGTGTTCTGGCGATCATCATCTGCGCAGTGATTTTTGCGATCGGTCTGGCCAGTGGCATGGAGCTGATGGAGATCTTCATGGTATCGATCTCTCTGGCGGTTTCTGCCATCCCAGAGGGCCTTCCCGCTATCGTTACCATCGTGCTGTCCATCGGTGTTACCCGGCTGGCCAAGCGCAATGCCATCATTCGAAAACTCCCCGCTGTAGAGACACTGGGCGGTGCTTCGGTGATCTGCTCAGATAAAACAGGTACTCTGACCCAAAACCGTATGACCCTCATTCAGGGCTACTGTGTCCAAGGTGATCTCAGAGAAGATATCTCTTCCGCCAACACGCCTGAGATCCAGACTCTGCTCAAACTTGGGACCCTGTGTTGTGACGGCATAGTCACCATTCAAGATGGGAAAGAAGTGGATATCGGCGACCCAACGGAAACCTGTATCGTTGCTGCCGCTCTGAAAAATGGCTTTTGTAAAGACGACTTGAACAAGGCGTGCCCCCGTGTAGCTGAGGTCCCCTTCGATTCCGACCGTAAGCTCATGAGTGTGGTCTGTCGGATTAGTGGCAAATTAGTTGTCATTACCAAGGGCGGTTTCGACACCCTAGCCTCACGCTGTACTGACGGCTTGACGGAGAAGGCCGCCAACGTGGTAGAGGAGATGAGTCGGCAGGCTCTACGTGTGTTGGCGGTGGCCTGTAAGGTCATTGATGAGGTGCCGGAAGAAGTCACTTCGGAAACTTTAGAGCACGATCTGACACTGATCGGACTGGTCGGCATGATCGATCCGCCTCGTGAAGAGGCCAAGCAGGCGGTGGCTGTTTGCCGTCAGGCAGGTATCAAGCCGATAATGATCACTGGAGATCATGTGCTCACTGCGTCCGCTATTGCCCAGCAGCTCGGCATCATGGAGCCTGGTGACCGGGCTGTGACTGGAAGTGAGCTGGCCAAGCTGAGCGAGGAAGAGCTGGATCAGCAGATTGAAGATATCGCAGTTTATGCCCGTGTGTCTCCAGAGGATAAAATAAGGATCGTCAAGGGCTGGCAACGCAGAGACGCGATCGTAGCCATGACGGGTGACGGTGTCAATGATGCCCCCGCTTTGAAGGCAGCAGATATTGGCTGCGCGATGGGGATCACTGGTACTGATGTTGCCAAGGGCGCCTCTGATATGACGCTGATGGACGATAACTTTGCCACTATCGTTTCTGCTGTTCGAGAGGGCCGAGGTATTTATGACAATATTAAAAAGGCGGTCGCGTTCCTTCTGGGTACCAATATTGGCGAGGTGCTGGTCACTTTTATTGCCATGCTGCTTTGGAATCAGGCCCCCTTCCTGTCCATGCAGCTGCTGTGGATCAATCTAGTCACTGACTCTCTG
>OGUJ01001458.1_pt1 | contig 14070 bp, 11 predicted proteins | sample 1573661 | NCBI WGS metagenome assembly OGUJ01 (sample SAMEA2581933, study PRJEB24529) | metagenome | biome: Human gut stool | place: China | collected 2011
GCGGCGGGGCGGGGGAGCGGGCTCCTCCTCATCCTGGAAGCCGCCGTCCATCCAGGTCTCCTGACGGGTGCGGTCGTTGCTCTCCCCCCGGAGATAGAAGAGGGAGACCCCGAAAAAGGCGGCCATCTTCTCCTGCTGCTCCCGGGTGGGGGTCTGGCGGCCGGTCTCGAACTTTTCCGCCGCATTTTTGGGAAAGCCCAGGGCCTGGGAGAGGGCGGGGCGGCTGAGACCCCGTTCGGTGCGCAGGGCTTCGATGCGCTGTGCCAATGTGATCATAGAAAAGACCTCCTCAGTGGAATGGCTCTATTATACAACAAGAGGGACAGGGGGAAAAGAGGAAAAGAAGGGGGCGGTCATTTGACCCACTCCCGGGCGAACTGGACTGCGGCGTCCACCAGGGGGGAGGCCGCGTCCCGGCGCCAGGCCACCCCCACCTCCTTGACGATCCGCTCCTTCAGCTTGATCTCCCGGACGCCGGAGAGGGTATGGGAGTGGAAGTCCTCCGAGGGCAGAAAGGCCACCCCAAGCCCGCCCTGGACCATGTAAAGGGTGGTGGTGGGGCTGCTGGAGCGGCAGACGATGTCCGGCTCAAAGCCCGCCCGGCGGCAGGCGGTGAGGCACAGCTCCGCGGCCACCTGGCCGGTCTGGTGGAAAATGAAGTGCTCCCCCCTCAGCTCCCGCAGGCTGACCTCCTCACGACCGGCCAGGGGGTGGACACGGGGGACTGCCAGGGAGTAGTGATCCTCCCCCAGCTTGACGAACTCCAGGCTGGAGGCCAGCTGGGACAGGGGGCGGTTGAGAAAGGCCAGATCCACCTTCCGGTCCAGCAGCAGGTCCAGCAGCCGGTGGGTCCCCTCCTGGACGATGTTCACCGAGATGTCGGGGTAACTGCCGCAGAAGGCGGAGAGCATGCCGCCGAAGTTGATGCACTGGAGGCTGGTGATGATGCCCAGGTTGAGGGAGCCCTTGCGCAGCCCGGCATAGAAGGACATCTCCGCCTGGAGGGCCTGGGCGCGCTGAAGGATCTCCCTGGCCCGGAGAACAAAATCCTTGCCCGCCTCCGTCAGGGTGGCACCCCTGGGATTGCGGGCGAAGAGGGCCACCCCCAGTTCCTTCTCCAGCTTGGCGATCTGCTGGGACAGGGCGGGCTGTCCCACGTGGCAGGCCTGGGCCGCCAGGGAAAAATTCCCCGAATCGGCCACGGCCAGCACATAGCGAAGCGTGTAAAGTTCCATATGGTTTCATGCCTCCGATCAATGGGATGGCCGCCAGTCCCCGCGGCGGGCGGAGCGGGCGGCAAAAGCGTTTTTTCAGACCAACAAAATAGAGAGCATCTGTTTTGTGCAAAATGTCAAATCAAAAGGAAAAGCGGGGGCTCGTTCCAGAGTGGAGAAGGGCTGCCAAAGCTCAGTATCCGCTATTTTCCCGGATTTGTCAAGAAAGTTTGGGGCTGCGATATCATTTTTAATGATACCAGATGTCACAAACAAGAATTGGACTTTTTTCGCCGGCGGAGGTAGTCTATGGGCGAAGAAGGAAACAGGCCCCCGGCAAAAGGCTGGGAGCCAGGGAGAACAAAAACTGATGTAGAAAGGATTGAACGATGGTGAACCACAACTACTTCACCCAACGGGATGTGGAACGGCTGGAAGAGCAGGCCGTCCAGATCCGACAGGACATCATCTCCATGATCCACGCCGCCAAGGCTGGACACCCCGGCGGCTCTCTCTCCGCGGTGGAGATGGTGACCGCCCTGTACTTCCACGTGCTGAATATCGATCCCCAGAACCCCCGCTGGGCTGACCGGGACCGCTTCATCCTCTCCAAAGGCCACTCCTGCCCGGTGCTCTATGCGGCACTGGCTCGCCGGGGCTACTTCGACCCCAAGGAGCTGAACACCCTGCGTCAGTACCACTCCATCCTCCAGGGCCATCCGGACATGAACAAGACCCCCGGCGTGGACATGACCGCCGGCTCCCTGGGCAACGGCCTGTCCGTGGGCGTGGGCATGGCCCTGTCCGGCAAGCTGCATCACCAGGACTACATGACCTACGTCATGCTGGGTGACGGTGAGATCCAGGAGGGCATGGTCTGGGAGGCCGCCATGGCAGCCAGCCATCACGACCTGAAGAACCTGGTGGCCATCGTGGACTGCAACGGCGTCCAGATCAACGGCTGGGTCAATGACATCATGACGGTGGAGCCCCTGGCTGACAAGTGGCGCGCTTTCGGCTGGAAGGTAGTAGAGGTCAACGGCCACAACATGAAGGACGTGCTCACCGCCCTGCACACCGCCAAGACCATGCGCCACCCTACTGCCATCCTGATGCGCACTGTCAAGGGCAAGGGCGTCTCCTTCATGGAGGACGACTCCGTCTGGCACGGCTCCGCGCCTGACGACGAGCAGATGGTCAAAGCAATTGCGGAAATCAAGGAAGGGGGCGTTGTGTAATGGCAAAGACTCTTGCCACCCGTATGGCCTTTGGACAGGAGATCATTGAGATCGCCAAGACCAACGAGAATTTTGTGGTTTGTAACGCCGACACCAAGACCTGCGGTCTGGAGAAGTTCGGCAAGTATTTCCCCGAGCGGGAGTTCTCCTTCGGCATTGCCGAGCAGAACCTGGTGGCCGCCTCCGCCGGCATGGCCGCCTGCGGCAACAAGGTGTTCCTGGCCACCTTCGCGGTGTTCGCCTCCATGCGGGCCTGCGAGCAGGTGCGTACCTTCGTCTGCTACCCCAACCTGAACGTCACCGTCATCGGCACCCACGCCGGCCTCCAGGTGGGCGGCGACGGCGCCACCCACGCCGCCATTGAGGACGTGTCCATCATGCGCTCCTTCCCCAATATGACCGTGGTGCAGCCCGCCGACGCCGTGGCGGCCCGGGCCCTGGCCCATGCGGCGGTGGATTTCACCGGCCCCCTGTACGTCCGTCTGCACCGCAACCCGGTTGCCGACCTGTATGACCCCGCCACCTACAAGTTCGAGTGGGGCAAGGCCAACACCGTGGTGGACAACGGCAGCGACATGACTATGATCGTCTCCGGCATCCTGCTGAAGAAGGCGCTGGACGCGGCCGCCATCCTGAAGGAGCAGGGGATCGGCGTCCGGGTGCTGGACATGGCCACCATCAAGCCTCTGGACAAGGAGGCCGTGCTGAAGGCGGCCGGCGAGACCGGGGCCATCATGACCATCGAGGACCACTCCATCTTCGGCGGACTGGGCTCCGCCGTGGCTGAGGTGGTGGTGGGCAACTGCCCCGTACCCATGGAGATCGTGGGCATCCAGGACCGCTTTGGTGAGTCCGGCGACCCGGAGCTGATCTATAAGGACCACGGCATGGACGTGGACTCCATCGTGGCCAAGGCCAAGGCTCTGGTGGCCCGGAAGGGTTAAAAGAGACAGGCACTTCGGACAGGGCGCTGTCCCTGCCCGAAGTGCAGAAAAATGTGAGAAAGGATGAACCCAACTATGGCAGCACCTCATGTGTGTATTCTTCAGACCAGCTTCGCCAAGCGGGAGGACACCGTCGCCTTCCTGAAGGAGAAGGTCCCCGGCGTGCGGGTGGAATTCATCACCGACAGCACCCTGCTCACTGATGTCCGGGCCAATGGCGGCCCCAGCCAGGCGGTCATCGACCGGATGACCCTGTACGCCAAGGCGGCGGAGATCTCCGGTGCGGACCTGATCGTCAACTCCTGCTCCACTGTGGGCGAGGTGGCGGACATCTACGCCAAAGAGGTCAACGTCCCCGTGATGAAGATCGACCTGCCCATGGCCCAGGAGGCCGTTCGGCTGGGCACCAAGATCGCCCTGATCGCCACCCTGGAGACCACCCTGGGCCCCAGCCAGCGGCTGATCGAGAAGGTGGGCGCGGAGCAGGGCAAGAAGATGGAGTGCACCCAGTACCTCCAGAACCCTGCCTGGGACGCTCTCCAGGCCGGCCACCCCGAGGAGCACAACCGCATCCTGATGGAGAGCATCCGGGAGCTGGACAAAATGGGCTATGACGCCATCGTGATGGCCCAGGTGTCCATGCGCGCCCTGCTGCCCGACCTGAAGGACGTGAAGACCCCCCTGCTGTGCAGCTTCTTCTCCGGCTACGGTGCCATTGCCGACAAGCTCAACGAGATCGCGGCGCAGAAGCAGTAAATCCCCCCTGAAATTCGGAAGACCGAGACAATCAAAAAACGGAGGAATCGAACTATGAGCAAGAAACTGGTATCTGACCTGTTGGTGGACTACCTGGAGCGCCGGGGCGTCACCAAGCTGTTCGGACTGTGCGGCCACACCGTCATCGGCATGCTGGACGCCCTTTCCCGCAGCAAGAAGATCGAGTACATCGGCACCCGGCATGAGGCCATTGCCTCCACCGCGGCTGACGGCTACGCCCGCATCACCCACAAGGCCTCCGTGGTCATGTGCCACCTGGGCCCCGGCCTGACCAACGTCATCACCGGCGTGGCCAACGCCTCCCTGGACTCCATCCCCATGGTGGTCATCGTGGGCGATGTGCCCAGCTATTACTTCGGCCGTCACCCCCATCAGGAGGTCCAGATGCATGAGGACGGCGACCAGTACAGCATGCTCAAGCCCGTGTGCAAGCGCAGCTGGCGCGTGGACGATGTGGAGGCCCTGCCCTACATCCTGGACAAGGCGTTCCGTCTGGCTGAGGCCGGCCGTCCCGGCCCCGTCCTGGTGGACGTGCCCATGGACATGTTCTCCCGTGAGATGGAGGAGGAGCTGTGGGCCCGCACCTACAAGGACAGCCATGTGACCATGAAGCCCGCCCTGGACCCCGCTGCCGCCAAGGCCATCGCCAAGAAGCTGGTGGAGGCCAAGAACCCCGTCCTGCACGCCGGCGGCGGCATCCTGCTGGCTCAGGCCTCCGAGGAGCTGGCTGCTCTGGCTGAGTTCCTGGATCTCCCTGTGTCCCGCACTCTGGCCGGCCAGGGCTGCCTGTCCGACCAGCACCCCCTGATGATCGGCCAGACCGGCTTCTGGGGCCTGGAGTTCACCCACTCCCTGACCACCAATGCCGACGTGATCCTGGGCCTGGGCACCCGCTTCGGCGAGGCCGACAGCTCCAGCTGGTATCAGGGCGTCACCTTCGATCCCGATAAGACCACCTTCCTGCAGATCGACATCGACCCCAACGAGATCGGCCGCAACTACGCTGTGGAGATCGGCGCCATCGGCGACCTGAAGATCGGCCTGGCCCAGATCCTGGAGGAAGTGAAGAAGATCTGCCCCGAGGGCAAGAGCAACCCCGAGCTGCGTAAGCAGATCGCTGCCGCCAAGGCCGCGTTCAAGGCCAGCAACGAGGCCATTTCCAACGACGGCCGCTTCCCCATGACTCCCCAGCGCATCCTGAAGGACGTGAAGGAGGTCATCCCCGAGGACGCCATCATCTTCACCGATGTGGGCTGGAACAAGAACGGCGTGGCCCAGGAGTTCGACATCACCGTTCCTGGCACCATCCACCACTCCTCCGGCCTGGCCACCATGGGCTTCGGTCCCTCCGCCGTCCTGGGCGGCAAGCTGGCTGCCCCCGATAAGATCGTGCTGACCCTCACCGGCGACGGCGGCTTCGGCGTCAACCCCACCTGCATGGCTACTGCCGTGGAGAAGGGCATCGCCTGCACCTGGGTGGTCATGAACAACTCCGCTTTCGGCACCATCGCCGGTCTGGAGAACGCCAACTACAAGACCAAGTTCGGCACCGTGTTCCACACTCCCGATGGGGAGTCCTACAGCCCCTGCTGGGCCGACGTGGCCAAGGCCTACGGTGTGGACTCCATCCGCTGCTCTACCGCTGACGAGTTCAAGCCCGCCCTGGAGAAGGCCATCGAGGCCAACAAGGCCGGCAAGCCCTTCCTGGTGGAGGCCCCCATGGAGAACATCGTGGTGCCCACCCCCGGCTGCTGGAACATCAACGACATTTACAGCCCCAACGAGCTGGTCAAGGAGGGCAAGCTGGTCAAGAAGGAGAACGGCCAGTACGTCGCCCCCAGCCACTCCAAGTCCCACAACGCCTAAGTTTGCCCCGCACTTCCTTCTTGTGTGTGTTTTTTCAGAGAAATGCCGCCCCACTTGGGGCGGCATTTCTCGTCTTTCTAGAAAAGGGCGCAGAGAATGTAAAAAATTGAGACCACAGATTGGACGGCCGGAAGTTGCGGCTAATTTCCTTGACACCCCATCTCCGTGGGGGTACAATATCTCACAACAGGACATATGAAGGCAGCTTTGCAGGCCGGACCGGGGAAGGGGCCGGCCTGCGGAAGTGGAGGAAGTTCAGATATGGCAAAACATGTAAAGCGGTCGGTGGTCCCCATCTATCTGGTGGGTGCGGTCTGGCTGGCCTATGCGCTGCTGTTCCCACTGTACCAGCCGGTCCATTACCTGCTGTGCGGAGCGCTGTCGGCGGCGGCCTTCATCGTGGGGAAGGGACTCTTCCCCAATAAGGTGTATGAGGTGCCCGGAGAGCCGGAGGAGAACAAACAGGAGGAGCCCGAGAAGAAGGAACCTCCTAAAAGTACCGGCGATCCGGAGATCGACGCCCTCATCAAAGAGCGGGACCGGGCGGTGGGTGAGATGCGCCGCCTCAACGACAGCATCGAGGACGAGGAGATCTCCGCCCAGATCGATCATCTGGAGGAGGTCACCCGGAAGATCATCGACCTGGTGGTGAAGCAGCCTAAAAAGCTGCCCCAGATCCGCCGGTTTCTGGATTACTATCTGCCCACCACCCTGAAGATCCTGAATGCCTATGACCGTATGGATGCGGCCGGCATCTCGGGGGAAAATATCGACGCCACCAAGAAGAAGGTGGAGCAGATGATGGCTACCATCTCCCAGGCTTTTGACAGGCAGCTGGACGCCCTGTTCGGGGATGAGGCACTGGACATCTCTACCGATATCACCGTCATGGAGCAGATGCTCCAGCGGGAGGGGCTGGGCGGCCAGAAGAAGGACGGAGACGGAGGCGTGACCCTGGAGCTGTGAGCCGAGAAGAGTGGGGGAGGCCGTGGAACAGGTGGAGAAACTGATCATGGGGCGATGGAGATGGCCGTGCTGACGGGATATGACTTCTGGAAAGCGGGGACCGAGGTCCCGTGATATCTAGGACAATGAGATCAGAAACGTGACGATACAGGAGGAAACGACAATGAGCGACAATCTGGATATGACCCCTCAGCTGACTCTGACGCCGGAGGCGGACACCGCTGCGGCCGCGGCACCGGCCGCCCCGGAGGCCCCCACCTTGACCCTCGAGCCTGCAGCGGCGGACCCGGCTGACGAGGCCGCAGCCCAGAAGGAGCGGGACGCTCACGCCGTCAAGCTGGATGAGAGCCAGCTCACGGAGGCGGAACGGAAGATGGTGGATGAGTTCTCCCAGAAGATCGACATCACCGACTCCAGCGTGGTGCTCCAGTACGGCGCCGCCGCCCAGAAGAACATCGCCGGCTTCTCGGAAAACGCACTGAACAACGTGCGGACCAAGGATCTGGGCGAGGTAGGGGAGGCCCTGTCCTCTCTAGTGGTGGAACTGAAGGGCTTCGGCAAGGAGGAAGACGAGGGCGGCTTCCTGGGCTTCTTCAAAAAGAAGCGGGATAAACTGGAGGCCATGAAGACGAGCTACGCCAAGGCCGAGGTCAACGTGGACAAGATCGTGCGGGTGCTGGAGAACCACCAGGTGGTGCTGATGAAGGACATCGCCATGTTGGACCAGATGTATGACCTCAACACCAAATACTACAAAGAGCTGACTATGTATATCATCGCGGGGAAAAAGCGGCTGGAGCATGTCCGGGCCCACGACTTGGAGGAGCTGAAGAAGAAGGCCGCCGAGACCGGGGCCCAGGAGGACGCACAGAAATACAACGACTATGCCAACCTGTGTAACCGCTTTGAGAAGAAGCTCCACGATTTGGAGCTCACCCGGATGATCTCCATCCAGATGGGCCCTCAGACTCGGCTGATCCAGAACAACGACACCCTGATGCTGGAGAAGATCCAGTCCTCCCTGGTCAACACCATCCCCCTGTGGAAGAGCCAGATGGTGCTGGCCCTGGGGCTGGAGCACAGCCGCCAGGCCACGGCCGCCCAGTCCGCAGTTACCGACATGACCAACCAGCTGCTCCAGAAGAACGCGGACCTGCTGAAGATGGGCACTATCGAGACCGCCCGGGAATCTGAGCGCTCCGTGGTGGATATCCAGACCCTCCAGCACACCAACCAGCAGCTGATTTCCACCCTGGACGAGGTGATGAAGATCCAGCAGGAGGGCAGCCAGAAGCGGAAGGAGGCCGAGCTGGAGCTGGGCCGAATTGAGGGCGAGCTGAAGCAGAAGCTGCTGGAGCTGAGAGGCTGAGGCCGGCGGTCCTGTCCCGCTGCGTGAGGTGAAACGATGAACTTTTTGAAAAAGACTTGGGTGGCCATAGCGCTGACTGTGATCATGGTCGTGGCGGCTATCGGCGTGGGTCAGCTGCGGGCTCCCGTCCCCGGACTGCCCACAGACACATCCAACAGTGCCTCCGGCGCGCTGGACACCTCCCTGTCCACGTCGGAGTATGACACCTGGATCTCAGATCAGGCCGGGGTGCTGTCCTCCTCCGCAGAGGAGCAGATCAGCCTCTATAACGCCAACTGGGACTATCGGTACAACAGTCTGATCGCCGTACTGATGGTGGACAGCCTGGATGGGCAGGACATCGAAAGCTATGCTTACGACCAGGGGACCCAGATCGGCCTGGGCCAGGGCGACGCTCTGCTGGTGGCTGCGGTGGATGACGAGCTCTATTACGTGGCTACAGGCAACGACTTCTCCACCATCCTGACCAGCAGTGTGACTTCCCGGCTGGATGGGATGCTTTCCAGCAACTTTGGTGCCCAGCGCTTTGAAGAGGGTGTGCTGTCCTTCTTTGCGGAGATGAACCAGGTATATATAGACAACTTCGGACTGGGCAACGCCGGAGGGGGAGGGAGCTACCAGGTCAATGAGCGGACCATGGGGGTGATCTCCCTGCTGGTCCTTCTGGTGGCGGCCCTGATGGTGCTCTCCGCCATCGACCGGGCGCGCTACAACAGCTACCGGGCACGTTTTTATGGGGTGGCCTCCCCACCCTATGTGTTCCGGCCTATCCTCTTCTGGCATGGTCCGGGATACGGCTGGTACCGGCGCCATTGGCACCGTCCGCCGCCGCCACCGCCCGGAGGTCCGAGAGGGCCCAGAGGACCAGGTGACCCCGGTGGATTTGGCGGGATCGGCGGCGGCAGCCGTCCGCGGAGCGGAGGATCACGTGGCGGCGGCTTTGGCGGCAGCGGTGGTTTCGGAGGCTCCTTCGGCGGCAGCCGCGGCGGAGGCTTCGGCGGTTCCCGCGGCGGTGGCTTTGGTGGGAGCTTCGGCGGTCGTGGCGGAAGCTTCGGTGGCCGTGGCGGAGGCTTCGGAGGTGGCTTTGGCGGCGGCGGTGGCCGCGGCGGCGGCTTTGGCGGCCGGTGAGTGCTGAACAGCAGAATGCCCCGTCCCGCTGTCACCGGTCCGCGTCTGGCTGGTCCCCAGCATGGGCGGGGCTTCCTCCCAAGAGGGCCGGAGACCCGGCCAGGGCCCAGAGGACCTGAAAGAAATGCAAGCAGACAGCCCCTTAAGGGGCCCTGAAAAGTTTGGGATCTCTCCCCTTTTCGGGCCTCTTAAGGGGCGCTTTTTATGCCTGCGGCCTGTAAGGAGACAAAAAAGCAGAAAATGAATGTTGCGATTATGTTGCTATTATATAAAAATTAGTGAAAATATTGTGAACTAAATCAATTGAATTTTGGAGCCCGACTTTCTATAATGAGATCATACCACTCCGGCAAAAAATAAAAGCTGAGGAGAGATGAACATGGGCGAAGAAAAAAGTAATGTTGTCATTACAGAGGAAGGAGCACTCAGTGTGAAGAAGCTGACCTTCTGGGAAGCAGCTATGATCATCGTGGGTGCAAATATCGGAGCCGGTATTTTAGGACTGGCTTATTCCTCCCGGAAGGCCGGATGGCCTATCCTGCTGATGTGGCTTATTATCGCGGGGGTATTTACGACGGTCTCCATGCTGTATGTGGCTGAGACTACCCTCCGCACGAAAAAGCCCATGCAGCTGCCGGGGCTGGCAGAACGATATGTGGGAAAATTGGGGGCGGTACTGGTCTTTATTTCTGTGTGCGCCAACTCCATTGGCTGCATGATCTCCTATACCAGCGGCAGCGGAGAAATTTTGGCTGAGCTGCTGGGGATCTCCCCCACACTTGGAAGCCTGATCTTTACTGTGCCGGCCGTAGTAGTAGTGTGGCTGGGACTGAAAGCAACCGGCCTGGCAGAAAAATTTATCAGTACCGGCATGATCGTTTTGCTGGCTGTCATTATCGGCGTCTCCTTTTTCTCCGGCAAGGCGGATGTGAGCCGGGCGATCTACACCAACTGGACCTATGCGGTGCCTGTGTTCAACGTGGCGATCTTCTGCTATATCGCCCAGTATGCAGTCCCTGAACTGGCCCGCGGCCTGCGGCATAATGCTCGCGCACTGCCCAAAGCGGTCACCATCGGCATGCTGATCACCGGGATACTGCTGGCACTGGTCCCTCTGGCTGTCATTTCCCTTACTGGACCGGACAATGTCACGGAGGTAGCGACGCTCGCCTGGGGCCAGGCGCTGGGCAGCTGGGCAATGTTTGTAGCCAACATTTTTGCCCTGTGCGCCATGATGACCTCTTACTGGGCAGTGGGCGGCTCTATGCTGACGAACATTGTGGACATGTTCAAGTTCAAGAGCGAGAATCATGTGCCGACCCGCCTGATTTCGCTCGCCTGTGTGGCTCTGCCTCCATTCATTTTAGCTTACAGCGGCTTGGTCAGCTTTGTAGACGCCATTTACCTGGCTGGGACCTTCGGTGGTGTCATTATGTCCATTCTGCCTGCGCTGATGGTAAACAGTGCCCGGAAAAACGGCGACATGGAGCCGCCCTGGAAGTGCGGCTGGTACTCTGCGCGGTGGGTCCAGGTGCTCATCATCACGCTCTTCTGTGCGGCAGCCCTCTATGCGGTTTTGGATCTGGTGGGGATCCTGCCCTCAGGCTGGTAAAAGAGGGAGGAAAATGCAATGCGTGTCATTCCCAAAGACAAAGTGATCTTCAGCTTCAATGCGGAGCATCCCTGTCAATATAGCGTCGAGGATGGGGAGACCTTCTGGGTGGAGACAGATGACTGTTACAGCGGCCAGATCACAGACGCTTCGGTAAAGCGTCCGGATATCGATATCACGATCATGGACTGCTCTGTTGGGCCGATCGAGGTGCGGGGTGCCAAGCCGGGAGATACCCTGTGTGTGGAGATCCTGGCCATTGAGCTCGGCAGACAGGGGGTTATGGTGACCTCAAAGGGATTGGGCGTACTGGGGGACCGGATTACAGAGGCTGACACTAAGGTGATTCCCATTGAGGATGGATTTGCCTGCTTTTCTGACAAGATCCGTCTCCCATTGACCCCAATGGTGGGCGTGTGCGGGGTAGCCCCCAGACCTGGGCTGGATATCCACTGTGCAGTGCCGGGGGATCACGGCTCTAATATGGATACGAAGATGGTGAAGGCGGGGGCCCGTGTCTATCTTCCTGTGTCGGTCCCAGGAGCCGGCCTGGCAGTGGGGGACCTGCACGCCTGTATGGGTGACGGGGAATTAAGCGGGACCGGGATCGAGACACCCGGCCGGATCTGTCTCAAAACCACGCTTTACAAGGACCGGCCGGTGAGCAGACCGGTCATCGAGACAGTGGAAGCCCTCTATTTTACAGCATCCGCTGTGACTTTGGACGATGCTATTCGATTGGCGGTATCTGATACAGTTGCCTTTCTGGAGAAAAAACTGGAACTGGATTTTCCGGATGCATACCGTTTGCTAAGTGCGACTTGTGACATTCAGATCAGTCAGGTAGTCAATGATTTGAAGACAGTTCGGGTCCGCTGCCCCAAATTTGATATAGGAATCCCCACGCTGTGAGGCGCGGCCAATGTCCAGACAGCCCCTGATCGGGGGCTGTCTGGCATTTTTGCACTTATACGTCCGGCTTGAACGCTTCAGCGTTCCATGATATACTGACTTTGACCCGGTTAGAAAGGGGGGAGGTGGGCCTGTGCTCGGTAAGATAAAGCGGATGTGTCCCCTCTGCTGGCAGGACAGCGTGATTTTAGTGGTGACCATGGCGGTGGTATTGGACCTGGGGCTGCTGCTCCAGCCCGTAGGGGCGGATGACTGCCATGCAGCCTTGCTTTTTGTGACAGGTGTCTTGGTGGTGGCCCGTTCTACCAATGGATATTTTTATGGGATGACGGCGAGCCTGATCGCCGCAGTGGTCGTGAATTATGCCTTTATGGAGCCCTATTACCGGTTTGAACTGCGGGGGGCTGGTTACCCATTCACATTTGTCACACTGTTTAGTGTCTCTATCGTGACCAGCGCGCTTACTACCCATATCAAAGAGCAGGAGGAGGCCCAGATCGAGGCGGAGCGGGAGCGACTGCGCGCCAATCTGCTCCGGGCAGTGGGGCATGACCTGCGGACTCCGCTGACTTCCATCATCGGATCAGCAGAGGCGATCCTCAGTCCGGGAAATTGTCTGAGCGATGAGGAGAACAGGACCCTGCTCCGCAATGTGTGCAGTGAAGCAGAGTGGATGATCCGTATGGTAGAAAATTTATTGTCTATCACCCGTGTAGGCGGGGCGTCTTACCACTTGAAAAAGAGTCCGGAGATGCCAGAGGAAGTAGTGGGTGAGGTAATGGAAAAATTCCAAAAGCACTTCCCCAATACCACAGTGGAAGTAGAGGTGCCTGACGTCCTGCTGGAAGTGCCTATGGATGCGATGCTGATCGAGCAGGTGCTATACAACCTGATGGAAAATGCGGTGATCCATGGGATGGCGGAGAAGATCCGGATTCGGGTAGATGCGGGAAAGCACAGGGTCCGTTTTTCTGTCAGTGACGACGGGGCGGGGATCCCGCAGGAAAAGTTGGAGCATCTATGCGGGGACTATATGGAATTGGCAGATACCAGTTCTGGAGATAAAAAACACAATATGGGCATTGGGCTGATCGTCTGCCGCGATATTATCAAGGTGCACGGAGGAAATTTTGAAGGCAGAAATCAGCTGGAGGGAGGCACGGAGTTTTGGTTCACGCTTCCCTTAAAGGAGGAACGGCAGTATGGCGGTCATAAAGGATAAAATTTTAGTGATCGAAGATGAAAAAAGTATCAACTATCTGATCGGAACGGTCCTGACAGCCAATGGATATGATGTCATCAAGGCCTATACCGGAACAGAGGCGTGTCAGATGCTTGACGCCTACTGCCCTGACTTGATTATTCTGGATCTGGGGCTCCCAGATATGGATGGAGTGGATATCATCCGACGTATTCGAGGGTGGAGCGTTGTTCCAATTATAGTGGTATCTGCCAGGACCAGAGAACGAGACAAGATCGAAGCATTGGATCTTGGCGCGGACGACTATCTGACCAAACCTTTCGGCGGAGGAGAACTGCTGGCGCGTATCCGCACCGCTCTGCGCCATACCAGGACACAAGCCGCCGATCCTGGATTGGCGCGTACAGGGATCTACCGGTGTGGCCGGCTGCGAGTCGATTTTGACAGCCATCTGGTATGGCTGGGAGAAGAGAACGTGCATCTGACTCAAAGTGAGTATAGGATCGTTGCTCTGTTGACCCAATATGCCGGAAAAGTTTTGACATATGATTTTATCATTCGAGAGATCTGGGGGCCGAATGCTGTAGGAGATACTCAAAATCTGCGGGCCAATATGGCAAAGATCCGTCGCAAACTAGAAAAGAACCCGGCGAAACCCCAGTATATTTTTACTGAGGTAGGTGTGGGTTACCGCATGGCAGAAGGAGATTGAGGTCCCTTGCAAATGAAAAACAGCATATTATAATTGTAAGAGATCCAATCATATTCTTGACAAAAAGCGCGATGTCTACCAAAAGTCTACCAAAAAAGGGCGGCGGGGGCCTGGAGTTTCAGGACCTCGCC
>OGUJ01001478.1_pt1 | contig 13925 bp, 10 predicted proteins | sample 1573661 | NCBI WGS metagenome assembly OGUJ01 (sample SAMEA2581933, study PRJEB24529) | metagenome | biome: Human gut stool | place: China | collected 2011
ACGAGATGGAGTTCGGCGTCGGCATTCACGGCGAGCCGGGCATCGACCGCCGCCGCTTCAGCTCGCTGGACCAAACCGTCGATGAGATGTTCGATACCCTGCTGGAAAACGGCGCTTACAGCCGCACGCTGCGCCAGTGGGATACCGTCAAGGGCGCGTGGCAGGAAGTGCAGCAGAGCAAAACCGCGCTGCAAAACGGCGACCGGGTTATCGCGCTGGTTAATAACCTCGGCGCCACTCCGCTTTCCGAACTGTATGGCGTGTATAACCGCCTTGCCCAGCGCTGCGAAGCGTCCGGCATCATCATCGAACGCAACCTCATCGGCAGCTACTGTACTTCGCTGGATATGGCGGGCTTCTCCATCACTCTGCTGAAAGTGGATGACGAGACGCTGACGCTATGGGACGCCCCGGTTCACACCCCGGCGCTGAACTGGGGAAACTAAGGAGCACGACATGTCACTGAACAGAACGCAAATCGTCGACTGGCTGTACCGCTGCGGCGATATTTTCACCAAAGAGAGCGATTTTCTCACCGGCCTCGATAAAGAGATTGGCGACGCCGACCACGGTCTCAATATGCACCGCGGTTTCAGTAAAGTGGTCGAAAAGCTGCCGTCGATTGCCGATAAAGATATTGGCTTTATCCTCAAAAACACCGGCATGACGCTGCTCTCCAACGTCGGCGGCGCCAGCGGCCCGCTGTTCGGCACCTTCTTCATTCGCGCCGCGCAGGTGACCCAGGCCCACCAGAGCCTGACGCTCGACGAGCTGTACCTGATGATCCGCGAAGGTGCGGACGGTGTCGTCAACCGCGGCAAAGCGGAGCCAGGGGATAAAACCATGTGCGACGTCTGGCTGCCGGTGGTGGACTCCCTGCGCCAGTCCAGCGAGCAGCACCTGTCGATCGCCGCCGCGCTGGATGCCGCCTGCGAAGTGGCCGAGCGTGCGGCCCACGCCACCATCACTATGCAGGCGCGTAAAGGCCGCGCCAGCTATCTCGGCGAGCGCAGCATCGGACATCAGGATCCCGGCGCGACCTCGGTGCTGTTTATGGTTCAGATGCTGGCCGCCGCCGCCAAAGAGTAAGGAAATTGCGATGGTAAACCTGGTTATTGTTTCTCATAGCGCCCGGCTGGGCGAAGGTGTCGGAGAACTGGCCCGGCAGATGTTAATCAACGATGGCTGCAAACTGGCGATCGCCGCCGGGATCGACGATCCCGACAGCCCGATCGGCACCGATCCGCTTAAAGTCATGGAGGCGATCGAATCCGTGGCCGATACCGATCACGTGCTGGTGATGATGGATATCGGCAGCGCGTTGCTCAGCGCCGAAACCGCCCTCGATCTGCTCGATCCGGCGATTGCCGCGAAGGTGCGACTGTGCGCCGCGCCGCTGGTGGAAGGGACGCTGGCGGCCACCGTCAGCGCTGCCTCCGGCGCGGGGATCGACAAGGTGATCGCCGACGCCATGAGCGCCCTGGAGGCCAAGCGGGTTCAGCTGGGTTTACCTTCGCCAACTTCTGACGCCGCGCCGGCGCCGATGCTTGCCGACGACGGCGACACAAAATCGGTGTCAGTCATTATTAACAATCACAACGGCCTGCACGTGCGTCCGGCGTCGAAGCTGGTCGCCGCGCTGGCGGGCTTTAACGCCGATCTGCTGCTGGAGAAAAACGGGAAGTGCGTCAAACCGGACAGCCTCAACCAAATCGCGCTATTGCAGGTCCGCCGCAACGATAAGCTGCGCCTGCTGGCCCGCGGTCCGGATGCCGACGCGGCGCTGGCGGTGTTTCAGGCGCTGGCCGCCGATAACTTCGGTGAATCGCCTGCGGCGCAACCGGCAGCGGCTCCGGCAACGCCCGAGCGCGTCGAAGGCGCTGCCCTGCGCTATCCGCTGGCCCTGATCCAGCCGCTCCGCCCGGCTGCCGCCGATGCCGCCCGCGAGCAGCAGCGCCTGCGCCAGGCCATTGACCAGACGCTGGCGGATCTTATCGCCCTGACCGAGCTGGCGGAAAATAAATTTCACGCCGATATCGCGGCGATCTTCGCCGGGCACCACACCCTTCTCGACGATGACGATCTGTTTGATGCCGCCAACGATCGCCTGCTCACCGAACAATGCACGGCGGAATGGGCATGGCATCAGGTGTTGATGGAGCTCAGCCAGCAGTATCGCCAGCTGGATGACCCCTACCTGCAGGCGCGCTATATCGATATCGAAGATATTTTGCAGCGCACCCTGCGCCATCTGCAGGGCGTTCAGGAGAGAGTGCCGACGCCCGGCGAGCCAACAATTATTATTGCCGACAACATTTATCCCTCAACCGTCTTACAGCTGGATGCCAGCTTCGTTAAAGGCCTGTGCCTGCGCGATGGCAGCGAACAGGCTCACGGCGCGATTATCGCCCGCGCGGCGGGGATCGCCTGGCTGAGCCAGCAGGGCGAGGCGCTGAACAGCGTGCAGCCCGGCGAGACTATCGTGCTCGATATGCGCCACCAGCGCCTTATCCGTGACTAAAATTCACGTTGACCGTTACCGCTCCGGGGGCCTGCCTCCGGAGGGTGAGTTTTCGCTTACTCTTCAGGAACCACTATGTCTCAATTCTTTTTTAACCAGCGCGCCAGCCTCGTCAACGATGTGATTGAGGGTACCATTATCGCCAGCCCGTGGAATAACCTCGCCCGTCTGGAGAGCGACCCGGCGATCCGGGTGGTGGTCCGTCGCGATCTGAATAAAAACAACGTGGCGGTGATCTCCGGCGGCGGCGCCGGCCATGAACCGGCGCACGTCGGCTTTATTGGTAAAGGCATGCTGACCGCCGCGGTCTGCGGCGATCTGTTCGCCTCGCCGAGCGTCGACGCGGTGCTCACCGCCATTCAGGCAGTGACCGGCGAGGCGGGCTGCCTGCTGATCGTCAAAAACTACACCGGCGATCGGCTTAACTTCGGTCTGGCGGCGGAGAAAGCGCGCCGACTCGGCTACAACGTGGAGATGCTGATCGTCGGCGACGATATTTCGCTGCCGGATAACAAACAGCCGCGCGGCATCGCCGGGACCATTCTGGTGCATAAAGTGGCGGGCTATTTCGCCGAGCGCGGCTTCAACCTCGCCACCGTCCTGCGTGAAGCGCAATACGCCGCCAGCCATACCGCCAGCATCGGGGTGGCGCTGGCCAGCTGCCACCTGCCGCAGGAAGCCGACAGCGCGCCGCGCCATCAGGCCGGTCACGCCGAGCTGGGAATGGGCATCCACGGTGAGCCGGGCGCCTCGACGATCGCCACGCAAAACAGTGCAGAAATCGTTAACCTGATGGTGGAAAAACTGACCGCCGCCCTACCGGAAACCGGCCGCCTGGCGGTGATGCTCAATAACCTCGGCGGCGTGTCGGTGGCTGAGATGGCGATTCTGACCCGCGAGCTGGCCAACACCCCGCTGCAGGCGCGCATTGACTGGTTAATAGGCCCGGCCTCGCTGGTGACGGCGCTGGATATGAAAGGCTTCTCGCTGACCGCCATCGTGCTGGAGGAGAGTATTGAGAAAGCGCTGCTTTCGGATGTGGAAACCGCCAGCTGGCAGAAGCCGGTGCAGCCGCGGACTATCAACGTCGTGCCGTCCACCCTCGACAGCGCCCGGGTGGATTTTACGCCCTCGGCCAACCCACAGGTGGGCGATTACGTGGCGCAGGTGACCGGCGCCCTCATCGATCTTGAAGAACATCTCAACGCGCTGGATGCCAAAGTAGGCGACGGCGATACCGGCTCCACCTTCGCCGCCGGGGCGCGCGAGATTGCCGAGCGGCTCGAGCGTCAGCAGCTGCCGCTGAACGATCTGCCAACGCTCTTCGCGCTGATCGGCGAACGCCTGACGGTGGTGATGGGCGGCTCCAGCGGGGTATTGATGTCTATCTTCTTCACCGCTGCCGGGCAGAAGCTGGGGCAAGGCGCCAGCGTGGCCGAGGCGCTGAACGCCGGTCTGGAACAGATGAAGTTTTACGGCGGCGCCGATGAGGGAGACCGGACGATGATCGACGCTCTGCAGCCGGCCCTGGCGGCGCTGCTGGCCGAACCGGAGAATCTGCAGGCCGCTTTCGCCGCGGCGCAGGCCGGGGCGGATCGCACCTGCCAGTCAAGCAAAGCCGGCGCCGGACGCGCGTCCTATCTCAACAGCGATAGCCTGCTCGGCAACATGGACCCCGGCGCCCACGCGGTGGCGATGGTGTTTAAGGCGCTGGCGGAACGCTAAGCCTTCCCCGGTGGCGCTACGCTTACCGGGGCGACGTAACACCGCCGAATAGCAGGTCGGGTAAGGCGTAAGCCGCCACCCGACAAAAAACGGCACCGCCGGTAGCCCGGATAAGGCGCGACGCGCCGCTATCCGGGTTTTACCACGATGGCTTTTTACTTGCTGTGCCAGTACGCCTGGGAACGCACCAGCTGCTGATCGATGCTCTCGTCTTCAAAGCGCGCCAGCAGCGATTTCACCACCGCGCCTTCGCCGGTCAGCCAGATAAAATAATCCTCCGCCGGTACCTTCACCTGCGCCAGACGCTCGGCGACGAAGGCCGGATTGTGGCCCACCACCCACTCGATGTTAAAGCCGTCGAGATCCGCCAGATAATCTTTATACGACGCATCGGCGATAGTAACGATGGCCGTCACCTGCGGCCTCGCCGGCAGCTGGCGTAATCCCAGCAGACGACGGCGCAGCGCCGGCATGCCGGACTCATCGCAAACATACAGCTGCCAGGCATAATCTTCCGGCACCACCAGCGAGCCACGCGGGCCGCCGATCACCAGCTTATCGCCCACTTTTGCTTCCAGCGCCCAACGGCTGGCGATACCGCCATCGTGGATATAGAAATCGTAAGCCAGCTCGTGACGTTCGGCATCGTACAGCGGCGTATAGTCGCGGGTGGCAGGCCGCACGCCTTCCCCCCAGTCAATCCCCTCCTCGGTCACCTGCGGCGGGGTAAATGCCGCGCCCGGCTCGGGGAAAAAAAGCTTGGTATGGTCGTCAAAGCCGTGAGAGGCGAAGCCTTCCAGCGCCTCGCCTCCCAGCACGATACGCTGGAACGCCGCGCCTGCGCGCTCCACGCGCAGCACCGTCAGCTCACGGAAACGCAGCTCATTGCGGACACGCTGCGGGTACTTGTCTGCTTTGGTTTTTGTCATCATCGATTGCCTTCGTGAACGGTAAATAGATATATCTAAACTTGATGCAAATGATAATGATTGCCAACTAAAAAGAATGCAAGTCTTTTTTTGATATAGTCAAAACAAACCGCATCAAAATCCACAGCCCGAAAACAATCACATATATATCAACATCTTAAAAAATAAATAGCAACCAGCATTGCGAAAATTCATTTTTTAGATATAAATTAGATATATCAAAAATAGCAGGAGGTAACCATGCGACATCATCATGAAGAAGGGCGTGGGCCACGCGGGCGCCACGGTGATCCCAGCGAACACGGCGACCATGGCCGCCGCGGCGGCGGACGTCGCCAGCGTTTCTTTGGCCACGGCGAACTGCGGCTGATCATTCTGGATATCCTCAGCCGCAGCGCCAGCCATGGCTATGAGCTGATCAAAGAGATCGAAACGCTTACCCAGGGGAACTACAGCCCCAGCCCGGGGGTGATCTATCCGACGCTGGATCTGCTCCAGGACCAGGGCCTTATCAGCGTGGAAGACGACAACGGACGCAAGAAAATCCTTATCAGCGAGGAAGGAAAACAGCTGCACGCCGAGAACCAGGAGCACCTGGCCCATATCCAGGAGCGCCTGCAGGCGCGGATGGTCGGCTGCGAGCTGCGCCGCGATCCGCAGATGAAGCGCGCGCTGGAAAACTTCAAAGCGGTCCTCGGCCTGAAAGTGAACCAGCAGGCCAGCAGTGCCGCCCAGCTCAAGCAGATCATCGGCATTATTGACCGGGCGGCGATGGAGATCTCTCAGCTCGACTAAGCCTCTTTTTTCATCACCGGCTGCCCCGCGCTGGGGCAGCCCGCACCACGGCGGATCGCCCCGTCTATTGCCGCCAGGCAGAAAATCTCGTCAGCTCAGGAATAAAACGTGCCAATAGTGGCGCAATGAGATTAAATTTTACACAATTCGTCTTTTACTTTGCATTTATCCCGATTTTCACCACTTCTGCCGAACTGGCGTAATCCCTGCAATACTTAATCCAGTATCGTGTGATACGTCCGCCCCAGGAGCACATTTTGAACAGGTTACCTTCCAGCGCATCGGCTCTGGCCTGCAGCGCACACGCACTGAATCTCATTGAAAAGCGCACGCTTGATCATGAGGAAATGAAAGCACTTAACCAGGAGGTGAGAGAATACTTTAAAGAGCATGTGAATCCGGGGTTTTTAGAGTATCGAAAATCGGTCACAGCCGGCGGGGATTACGGAGCCGTAGAGTGGCAAGCGGGAGGGTTAAATACGCTTGTCGACACCCAGGGACAGGAGTTTATCGACTGCCTTGGTGGGTTTGGCATCTTCAATGTAGGGCACCGTAATCCAGTTGTGGTATCCGCCGTCGAGAATCAACTCGCGAAACAACCGCTTCACAGTCAGGAGCTGCTGGACCCGCTACGCGCGATGCTGGCGAAAACCCTGGCAGCCTTAACGCCCGGGAAACTAAAGTACAGTTTCTTCTGCAACAGCGGTACCGAATCGGTAGAGGCGGCCATCAAGCTGGCGAAAGCCTATCAGTCGCCGCGCGGTAAATTTACCTTCATCGCCACCAGCGGCGCCTTCCACGGTAAATCGCTGGGCGCGCTGTCGGCCACCGCGAAATCGACCTTCCGCAAACCCTTTATGCCGCTGCTGCCGGGCTTCCGCCACGTGCCGTTCGGCGATATCAACGCCATGCGCACCATGCTGAGCGAGTGCAAGAAAACCGGCGACGACGTCGCGGCGGTGATCCTCGAGCCGATTCAGGGCGAAGGGGGCGTGATCCTCCCGCCAACGGGGTATTTGCCGGCGGTGCGTAAACTGTGCGACGAGTTTGGCGCGTTGCTGATCCTCGACGAAGTGCAGACCGGCATGGGCCGCACCGGCAAGATGTTCGCCTGCGAGCATGAGAACGTCCAGCCGGACATTCTGTGTCTGGCGAAAGCGCTCGGCGGCGGTGTGATGCCGATCGGCGCGACGGTGGCGACGGAAGAGGTCTTCTCGGTGCTCTTCGATAACCCGTTCCTGCACACCACCACCTTCGGCGGCAACCCGTTGGCCTGTGCGGCGGCGCTGGCGACGATCAACGTGCTGCTGACGCAAAACCTGCCGGCACAGGCGGCACAGAAAGGCGATATGCTGCTGGACGGTTTCCGCCTGCTGGCGCAGGAGTATCCGGACCTGGTGAATGAAGTGCGCGGGAAAGGCATGCTGATGGCTATCGAGTTTGTTGATAACGAGATTGGCTACGACTTTGCCAGCGAGATGTTCAGACAGCGGGTGCTGGTCGCCGGGACGTTAAACAACGCCAAGACGATCCGCATTGAACCGCCGCTGACCCTCACCCTTGAGCAGTGCGAACAGGTGCTGAAGGCGGCGCGCAAGGCGCTGGCGGCCCTGCGCGTTTCGGTCGAAGAAGCGTAATAAAGTGTCCTTCACCCTCTCCCTCAGAGAGGGGGAAGGATAACCCTCACACCTGCGGTAACAGGCCGATAAAGCTGCGCTTCTGCCGCGGCTGCGACATCATCTCCTCCAGCTTTTCGACGCAGGCTAAATAGTGCGGCGTCTTCTTATGCGCCAGCACCGCCTCATCGTCTTTATAGGCTTCGTAGATAAAAAAGCGGGTTTTCACCTCGGGATCCTGCAGGACATCAAAGCGCAGGTTGCCTGGCTCCCGCAGCGCGCCCTCGTGGTTGGCGCGAAACACCTCGAGAAACTCATCCACCCGCTCGGGTTTAATATTGATCTCCACTAGCGTGACGTTCATTTCAGCTCTCCCTGTTTCTCTTCCTGCCAGAACTGATACGCTTCGCGCGCGTTCAGATTCTCATGCACCACCTTTTTCACCGCCTTCAGCATCGCGCGCGGGGCGCTGGACTGGAAGATGTTGCGCCCCATATCCACCCCGGACGCGCCCTGGTCGATCGCCCGCCAGCACATCTCCAGCGCCTCATGCTCCGGCAGTTTTTTACCGCCGGCGATAACGATCGGCACCGGACAGCTGGCGGTCACTTTTTCAAAGCCTTCCTCAACGAAATAGGTCTTCACAAACTGCGCCCCCATTTCGGCGGCAATCCGGCTGGCCAGCGAGAAGTAGCGCGCATCGCGGGTCATCTCTTTGCCGACGCCGGTAACCGCCAGGACCGGCATACCGTAGCGATTGCCGGCGTCCACCAGTTTGATGATGTTATTGATCGACTGATGTTCGTATTCGCTGCCGATATAGACCTGCGCCGCCACCGCGCATACGTTGAGCCGCAGCGCGTCTTCCATCGCCACCGCCACGCATTCGTTAGAGAGTTCGCTCAAAATCGAATTGCCGCCGGAGGCGCGGAGCACCACCGGCTTATTGGTGGCCGCCGGTACCTGGCTGCGCAGTACGCCGCGGGTGCACATCAGCACGTCGGTGTCGGCAAACAGCGGCGCAATCGACAGGTCGATACGCTCCAGCCCGGTGGTTGGCCCCTGGAAGTAACCGTGATCGAAGGCCAGCATCACCGTGCGGTTGCTGTGCGGATTAAAAATGCGCGCCAGCCGCGACTGCATGCCCCAGTCCAGCGAGCCGCAGCCTTTCAGGGTATACAGCGTATTCTGCTGCGGGCGGTCAATACCGAAGTCCTTCCCCTCTTTGATATCGTCTAAATCTGCCATCTCATCCTCCGTCAGAAGTCGTAGTTGTTGATGTTCTCTTTGCTGAACACCACGCGCTCCGGCAGCAGCACGATACCGTTGCCCTTCGCCTCATACTGGTAGCCCTGCACGCTGTTCGGTTCGACCTTCAGCGAGCCGATATCTTTCACCTCAACGCTGTCGCCCACGTTAAGATCGCCCTTTTTCAGCAATTGATCGGCGACGTTAACCGCAATTTTGCCCTGCTGAACCACATCCCACAGGCCGAACGCTTTCACCGTGCCGCGCTCAACGTACGGACGCATCACGTTCGGCGTACTAAAGCCGACGATCGCCACGCCCTGACGCTTGAGGTTCTCTGCCGCCTGCGCCGCCGCCGGCAGCGCATTGGCATCCGGCGCGATAATGGCGTCGAGATCCGGATAGGCTTTTAAGATCCCCTCGGCGGTTTGTAGCGATTTGGTGGCATCGTTATAGCCAAACTGGGTGGTGACGATTTGCCACTGCGGATGCTCTTTTTCGATTTTGGCTTTGGCTTCCTTCACCCACTGGTTCTGGTCGGTCACCGTCGGGCTGGAGTAGAAAAACGCTACCTTGGCAGTAGGCTTCGTCACCTGCTTTTCCGCCATCTCGACCAGCAGGCCGCCAAGCTGCTGCGGCGTGCCCTGATTGATATAGATGCTGCGGCACTCCGGCCTGGTATCGGAATCCCAGGTCAGGACTTTCACCCCGCGCTGCATCGCCCGCTTCAGCGCCGGACACAGGCCGTCCGGCGAGACAGCGGAAACGATAATCGCGTTGTAGCCCTGGTTGACGAAGTTGTTGATAAGCTGCACCTGGCCGGAGACGCTGGGCTCGGTGGGGCCGTCATAGGTGACATCCACGCCCAGCGCTTTCCCCGCCTCTTTCGCGCCGTTGCCGCCGCTGGTAAAGAAGCCGACGCCGACCAGCTTAGGAATAAAGGCGATGCGGTCCGCCGCCTGCGCGGTAACCACGCTCATCGCCAGCGCCAGCACGATCAGTTTTAATTTCATTTTATGCTCCGATTGTTTTATGCGAGAAAAGACGCCGCCAGGTCGCGCGCACCCATTCACGGTGCAGGCTCAGCGAACGCCCCATCACCACCACAACCAACAGCGCCCCTGACAGCGCGCTCGACACCTGGTTGGGGATGCCGACCATCTGTAAACCCTGTTGCAGATACCCCACCAGCAATGCCGCCAGCGCGGTACCCAGTATCGATCCCGAGCCGCCGTAAATATTGGCCCCGCCGAGCACCGCCGCGGTCAGCGCCGGCATCAGCAGGTCGCGGCCTAAATCCGAACGTGCCGAGCCGAAATAGGAGACCATCACCAGCGCCGCGACCGCCGAGGCGACGCCAACCAGGCCATACAGCACGTACGGGATGCCGTTCACCGACAGCGCGGCATAGCGCGCGGCGCGCGGGTTTTGCCCGAGTAAAAAGAGGTGGCGGCCAAAGCGCCCGCGATGGGTCAGCAGCCAGAAGAAAAAGGTGATAATCGCGAACAGCACCAGCGGCAGCGGCAGTCCGGCGAGGGTTAAATTGGCGAAGGCGGTGAAGCTATCAGGAAAACCGCCAATCCCCTCGTAACCGGTCGCGCCGGCCATCCCGGAAAGCAGCAGCGCGCCGCCGCCGTACAGATACAGCGTACCAAGCGTGATCACCAGCGGGCTGATGCCGGTGTAGTGGATCAGCGCGGCGTTGAATAACCCGCACAGCAGTCCCAAGAGCAACGTCAGCGATACCGCGAGCCACAGCGGCCAGCCCGCCTGGGTCATCACCCCGAGGGCGATGGCGCACAGGCCGATGGTCGAGCCCAGCGAAATATCGATCCCGCCGCTGATGATCACCAGCGTCAGCGGCAGCGCGACGATGCCGATGCAGATAAAGTCGCTGGTGCTAAAGAGCAGCATATTGAGATCCAGCATGCGCGGATTCAGCGCGCCGAACAGCAGGATCTCAACGATCAGCAACGCCAGCAGCGCGCTTTCCCAGTTAAGCTTCAGCTTCATTTAAGCCACCTCTTTGCTTTTGCGTTCAGGAAAGCGGGCAACCTGTTTCCCCCCTTTGTTACCGGGCTGGAAACGGCTGTACTTTAGCGCCCGCTGATGGCGGGCCAGCGCCTGGCGCAGGCGGCCATCGAGCACCAGCACGCCGAGCAGCACCAGACCGGCGATAAAGTCATTCCACCAGGCGGGAAGGCGGAACAGCACCAGTACGGTGTCGATTTGGGTAAGGAAAAAGGCGCCGAGAAACGCGCCGAGCAGCGTACCGGTACCGCCAAGCAGCGAGATCCCGCCCAGTACGCAGGCGGCGATGGCTTTCATCTCCAGGCCGCTGCCGGTCTGATTAGGCACAAAACCAATCTGCGCGGCGAAGACGATCCCGGCGCAGGCCGCCAGCATACCGTTGAGGGTAAAGGCCAGCATCCGCGTGCGGTTGACCGCCACGCCCAGCTGGCGCGCGGCGGCGAGGTTATCGCCAACGGCGTAAAAATCACGACCAAAGGCGGTGCGCGACAGCAGCCAGCCGCCCGCCAGCAGCAGCGCCAGCACCAGCCAGCCCAGCGGCGACACGCCGATAAACGCAGGCTCCGAGAGCGATTTCAGGCTGTCTGGCAAGCCCTCGATCCATTTCCCGCCGGTCCACAGCAGCATTACCCCGCGATACAACCCCAGCGTGCCGAGCGTCGCGACGATCGCCGGAATGCGCAGCCCCACCACCAGCAGGCCGTTAAACGCCCCGGCCAGCGCGCCAATAGCCAGCGCGAAGGCGATGGCCGTCGCCAACCCGTAGCCGTTGTTCAGCGCCACGCCGACGGCGATGGCGCATAGCCCAACGGTGGAGCCTACCGACACGTCAATATTGCGGGTCAGCATCACCAGGGTCGCGCCCAATGCCAGCAGGCAGAGGATTTGCGAGCTGGCGAAAATCATCGCCAGGGTCTGCAGGCTGAAATAGGCCGGATTGAGCGCCACCAGCACAACAAAGAGCGCCACGATGGCAAAGAAGGCGCTCAGTTCGCGATTCTTGAGTAACGTTTTCATGCCTGCCCTCCGAAGGCCAGGGTCATCATGCGATCGACGGTCACCGCCTGCCGCGCCAGCTCGCCGCTGTAGCGGCCCTGATGCATCACCAGCACCCGGTCGGCCAGGCCGATGAACTCATCCAGATCGGAGGAGATCATCAGCACTGCCACATTTTGCGCGGCGACGCTTTTCAGCAGCTGATAGATATCGGCGCGGGCGGAGACATCCACGCCGCGCGTCGGCTCATCGACAATTAGCAGCAGCGGGTTGGCCTCCAGACAGCGCGCCAGCAGCACCTTCTGCTGGTTACCGCCAGAGAGAGTGCGCACCGGCTGATCGCCATCGGCCAGCTTGATCCCCAGCGCCCGGTGATAGCGCTCAACCACCGCCGCCTCCCGTTTCCCCTGCTGCCACCACGACGGCTGATTGAACATCACCGTGTTCCAGCGCACCGGCGCATCAAGAAACAGCCCCGAGACCTGGCGGTCTTCCGGCAGATAGACCAGCCCGCTGGCCAGCCGGGCTCGGGTGCTGTCATTACTAATCTCGCGATTCTCCAGCCAGATCCGCCCGGCGCGCGGTGGACGCAGGCCGTATAAGGTTTCAGCAAATTCGGTGCGCCCGGATCCCACCAGCCCGGCGAGGCCGACGATCTCCCCGGCGCGGATCTCCAGATTGAGATCGATAAAGCCTTCTCCGGTAAGATCCTCCACCCGCAGCACGGGAAAATCCTGCGCCTGGGTGCGGCGGTTGCCCGGCAGCGCCAGCCACAGCTTTTGCGTGTCGCTCAGCGTATGGTCGCGGCTGGCCGGCGTCATAGCGCTAATCAGTTGCTCATCGCGGTAAGTTGCGGTCTCGCCGCTCAGCACTACCGCCCCGTCGCGCATCACCGAAATATGGCTGGCAAGCTGGCGGATTTCGGGCAGTTTGTGCGAGATAAACACGATCCCCACGTCCAGCGCCTGTAACGCGCGGATCTGGCTAAACAACCTCTCCGTTTCCCCCGGGGTTAAAGAGGCGGTGGGTTCATCAAGGATCAGGATCCGCGCTTCGCGCATCAGGCCGCGCAGGATCTCGACCATCTGTTGATCGGCTACCTCGAGCGTGCTGGCGCTGGCATCGAGGTTGATCTGGCAGTTCAACTGCTGCAGTTTTTCCTGCAGTCGCGCGGCGGTATCCGCCCGCTTCGGCAAACGAAAGAGAATGTTCTCGCGCACGCTGAGGTTGGGAAACAGCATCGGCTCCTGCGGCACCAGATAAATGCCCAGCTGGTGGGCCAGCGCCGGGCTGAGGCGCGCAAACGCGCGGTCGCCGATCGTCAGCTCACCGCTATCCGGGGTTTCGACGCCGGCGATGATCTTCATCAGCGTCGATTTACCCGCGCCATTGCCTCCCATCAGGGCATGCACCTGGCCCGCGCATAGCGTAAAGTCGATGCCCTTCAGCACGTCAACGCCGGAGAACTGTTTGCGGATCTGGCGAGCTTCAAGCAGTGGCTTCATCGTCGCGCCTCGTTTGAACAAATGATTTTTAAATTTAATAATGTTCAAAAGCGTAGACGGTGAACTATATTTACAACCGTGCGAAGATCACAGTTTGGCGCTTTAGATCCTCAGGAAAAAATGGGCCAGCGATGAAAGATCCGTTTTGCCAGTCGGCTCACACTTTCCGGCCGCGCAATAGCGAACATATGATCTAAATTTTTATAAGAGTTCAATTTATGAGCGAAAAACGCATTACGGAAGAGAACCGCTACGCCGGGCTGGCGTTAGCCGAGGAAGAGCTGGTGGCGCGGGTGGCGTGGTGCTACTACCACGACGGCCTGACGCAAAATGACATCGGCGAGCGTTTGGGGCTGCCGCGGCTGAAGATTTCCCGCCTGCTGGAGAAAGGCCGCCAGTCCGGGGTGATCCGCGTGCAGATCAACTCGCGCTATGAGGGCTGTCTGGCGCTGGAAAGTGAACTTCAGCAGCGTTTTGGCCTCAAGATTGCCCGCGTGCTGCCGGCGCTCAATACTCCGCCGATGAATACCCGGCTGGGTATCGGCGCGGCGCAGTCGCT
>OGUJ01001484.1_pt1 | contig 13903 bp, 8 predicted proteins | sample 1573661 | NCBI WGS metagenome assembly OGUJ01 (sample SAMEA2581933, study PRJEB24529) | metagenome | biome: Human gut stool | place: China | collected 2011
AAGAATGAACTGAAAGAAAAGCAAACCAGTAACTGGAAGAAATATCTGACTTTCTCTTTCGGCAACAATAAAGAGAAGCAGGAAGAAAAAGAGCCGCAAGAAAAAGAAAAGATCAATCCGAAGCAAGTGCTCAAGCTGACAGAAGAAAGTTTGCAGAAGAAATATATCATGGCCGAATGTTGCCATCCTATTCCCGGTGATGACGTATTGGGATATGTGGATGAAAACGACCGGATCATTATCCACAAACGCCAATGCCCTGTTGCCGCCAAACTGAAGAGCAGTTATGGCAACCGTATATTAGCAACAGAATGGGATACACACAAAGAACTATCTTTCCTGGTATATATATATATAAAAGGTATAGACAGCATGGGACTTTTGAATGAAGTCACCCAGGTTATCTCCAGACAGCTCAATGTAAATATCCGTAAGCTGACCATCGAAACCGAAGATGGTATCTTTGAAGGAAAAATTCAGTTATGGGTACATGACGTGGATGATGTGAAAACCATCTGTAACAATCTGAAGAAAATACAGAATATCAAACAGGTGAGCCGCGTAGAAGAATAGCTTTCAAACGGTAAATAAGAAAACGATGAACGGTGAATAAGTTGCAGTATCATGCAAATTGTTCACCGTTCATTTTGTTATGAGGTTTCTTGGCTATCGAATCCATTATCGATTAGCATTTATTCCCGTCCATCCAATTCGCGTTTAATAGCCAAAAGCTCTTCTTTTATCGCTTTCAGCTTATTTACAATCTCATAATTACGAACCGTAGCTTCTTTATTATCCTTCAAACGTTGCCGGGCACCGGGAAGTGTCATGCCCTTTTCTTTTACCAAATGATAGATAAGACCGATCGTTTCTACGTCTTCTTTGCGGTACTGACGTATTCCTCTTCCCGCTGTCTTAGGAGAGATTTGCGGAAATTCCTTTTCCCAAAAACGGAGCAATGACGGATTGACTCCGAACATATCGGCAACCTCTCCTATTGAATAATATAGCTTCAATTCTTTGTCTGTATTAAGCATAACACTCCTGTTTTAAGATTTTAATCAAATACTTTACCATGATTGGCTGCCAATTGAATCATCTTTTCATAATCTTCGGCACTCAAATCCATGAAATAATAATTGACCGGATTTACTACCTGCCCTTTCACGTACACTTCATAATGCAAATGCGGGCCAGTACTTTTTCCTGTACTACCCACTTTTCCGATAATCTCACCACGTACCACTTTCTTTCCGACTTTCGTATTAAATCCCTGCAAGTGAGCATACCGAGTAAGATACCCGAAACCATGATCTATCTCAATAGTATTACCGTATCCGGTTTCCCATCCCACTTTCACCACTGTTCCGTTTCCGGTAGCATAAACATCCGTTCCCGGATGAGCAGAGAAGTCCATGCCTGCATGGAACTTTGTCGTACCATAAATAGGGTCGATACGTGTACCATAACCGGATGCTGTCTGACGAAGATCTTTATTCGAAATAGGCTGTATGGCCGGAATACATTTCAGCATCTCATCATGGTTCTTACACATATCAATCACATCATCGAAAGATTTCGACTGGATATAAAGCCTTTTGGAAAGCACGTCCAATTTTTGAGTCGTGTTCACCACCAGCTTGGCATTCGCCAAATCCATCAGTTCTTCGTAACGGTTCGTCCCGCCATAACCTGCCTGACGAATAGCCGGAGAAACAGGATCTGCCTGTAAAATCACCCGATACAGATTATCGTCACGTTGCTGAATATCCTGAAGCACCCCCATAGCGTCGTCCAAACGCCGGGAAAGCACATTGTACTGCGCCAAAAGACGGCTGTTTTCAATTCTTAATTCCTTCTCTGACGGAGAACCAAAAATCAAAAGCAATACAATAAAGCAACCTGCTCCCAACCCCATTCCATAGAAAAGCCGACGCAGGATACTAAGCGCACGCTGCCGTACGGTAGGGTAAATTCGATCATAAGTCTGGGTCTGTGGATTATAGATGTAGTATACTTTGCGCATCTTTTTGGAAATATTTCGCTTGTTAATACGGCAAAAGTAATAAAAACAAGCTATCTTTGCACAGTTTTTACGAATTTATGAGTTGTGATTTATGATTTATTGGGGATTCCTCCCCTCTCTCATATCCCACAGCCCATAATTCATAATTCATAAATCATAATTCTTCATTATATGTTGACTGCAAAAGAGATCAGAGATTCATTCAAGAATTTCTTTGAGTCGAAAGGACACCACATCGTTCCCTCGGCTCCGATGGTGATTAAAGATGACCCTACCCTGATGTTTACGAACGCGGGTATGAACCAGTTTAAAGATATTATTTTGGGTAACCATCCGGCGAAATACCAAAGAGTCGCGGACTCGCAAAAATGTTTGCGTGTAAGCGGAAAGCATAATGACCTGGAAGAAGTAGGACACGATACGTACCACCACACCATGTTTGAAATGCTTGGTAACTGGTCGTTCGGCGATTACTTCAAGAAAGAAGCGATCAACTGGGCGTGGGAATATCTGGTAGAAGTTTTGAAACTGAATCCGGAACATCTCTATGCAACCGTATTTGAAGGAAGTCCTGAAGAAGGATTGAGCCGTGACGACGAAGCTGCTTCCTACTGGGAACAGTTCTTGCCGAAAGATCACATCATCAACGGTAACAAACACGACAACTTCTGGGAAATGGGTGATACAGGACCTTGCGGACCTTGTTCCGAAATCCATATCGACCTCCGTCCTGCTGAAGAACGTGCCAAGATCTCCGGTCGCGACCTCGTGAACCACGATCACCCGCAGGTAATTGAAATCTGGAACCTCGTGTTCATGCAATACAACCGCAAAGCAGACGGCAGTCTTGAGCCGCTTCCTGCCAAGGTTATTGATACCGGTATGGGATTCGAACGTCTTTGTATGGCTCTGCAAGGCAAAACATCCAACTACGACACAGACGTATTCCAGCCAATGTTGAAAGCTATTGCAGCAATGTCGGGTACAGAATATGGAAAAGACAAGCAACAAGATATTGCTATGCGTGTGATTGCCGACCATATCCGTACCATTGCATTCTCAATCACAGATGGCCAGTTGCCGTCTAATGCAAAGGCAGGTTATGTGATCCGCCGTATCCTTCGCCGTGCTGTTCGTTACGGATATACTTTCCTCGGACAGAAACAGGCATTTATGTATAAGTTGCTTCCTGTATTGATTGATAACATGGGAGAGGCTTATCCTGAACTAGTTGCACAAAAGACACTGATTGAAAAAGTAATCAAGGAAGAAGAAGAATCATTCCTCCGCACTTTGGAAACTGGTATCCGTCTATTGGATAAGACAATGGAAGATACCAAAGCCAATGGAAAAACTGAAATCAGCGGTAAAGATGCCTTTACTTTATATGATACATTCGGTTTCCCGCTCGACTTGACAGAGCTGATTCTCCGTGAAAACGGAATGACTGTCAACATTGAAGAGTTCAATGAAGAAATGCAGCAACAGAAACAGCGTGCACGTAATGCTGCCGCCATCGAAACTGGTGACTGGATTGTACTGAAAGAAGGGACTACTGAATTCGTTGGTTACGATTACACTGAATACGAGGCTTCTATCCTTCGTTACCGTCAGATCAAACAAAAGAACCAGACATTGTATCAGATTGTACTCGACTATACTCCGTTCTATGCAGAAAGTGGTGGTCAGGTAGGTGATACAGGTGTATTGGTGAGCGAGTTCGAGACGATTGAAGTGGTCGACACAAAGAAAGAGAATAATCTTCCGATACATATTACCAAAAAGCTACCCGAACATCCGGAAGCTCCGATGATGGCTTGTGTAGATACCGACAAACGTGCTGCCTGCGCAGCCAATCACTCGGCGACCCACTTGCTGGATGCTGCTTTACGTGAAGTATTGGGTGAACACATCGAACAGAAAGGTTCATTGGTTACACCGGATTCATTGCGTTTCGACTTCTCTCACTTCCAGAAAGTGACCGATGAAGAAATCCGTAAAGTTGAACATATCGTCAATGCAAGAATCCGCGCTAATATCCCATTGAAAGAATATCGCAATATTCCTATCGAGGAAGCTAAGGAGTTGGGAGCTATCGCTCTCTTTGGTGAAAAGTATGGCGACAGAGTTCGTGTGATCCAGTTCGGCACTTCTATCGAGTTCTGTGGTGGTACACATGTAGCTGCAACCGGAAATATCGGTATGGTAAAAATCATCTCCGAAAGTTCTGTTGCTGCCGGCGTTCGCCGTATTGAAGCTTATACCGGAGCACGCGTGGAAGAAATGCTGGATACGATACAAGATACACTTAGCGACTTGAAGGCTCTCTTCAATAATGCTCCTGACTTAAGAATTGCAATCCGTAAATATCTGGATGAAAATGCAGGATTGAAAAAGCAGGTAGAAGACTTCATGAAAGAGAAAGAAGCAGCTTTGAAGGAAAGACTACTGAAAAATGTACAAGAGATCCACGGTATCAAAGTAATCAAGTTCTGTGCCCCACTACCGGCAGAAGTAGTGAAGAATATCGCTTTCCAGCTTCGGGGTGAAATCACAGAAAACTTGTTCTTCGTAGCCGGAAGTACAGACAATGGCAAACCGATGCTGACAGTAATGCTTAGCGATAATTTGGTTGCTGGTGGTCTGAAAGCTGGTAATCTGGTAAAAGAAGCTGCAAAACTGATTCAAGGTGGCGGCGGTGGCCAACCTCACTTCGCTACTGCAGGAGGTAAAAATGCTGATGGACTACCGGCAGCAGTTGAAAAAGTACTGGAGCTGGCAGGAATCTAAGAATAAATAAAAGAGGCTGTCTAACAAGCCCCGAAAAAAAAGAAATCACCCCTGTCAGAGTTTGTTCTGATAGGGGTGAAATCGTTAAAAAGAGACTTATAGACAACCTCTTTTACGTAAAGATTTAAATTAGACGCGTCTGAATAAATACATAAGAAACTCCCTATTAATATAGAAAAAAATAGTGACGGTATATGCACAGGATAGTGACGGTATCGCTGGCATATAGCGTCACTATTTTACAGAAGGGAATTCACCAACAACAATTTCGGCTTGAATCCCCTTTTGAATCCTCTATAAAAGCATCGGAAAAGGATACTTCCGACCCTCCCCCAAAACCAAACAAACCCGGTAAGAAATAGAAGTCTATTTGTCTCTTTCTAAAAATATTAGCTTATAATTTAGGCTTGTCACAGTTTTTTTCTACCTTTGTGACCAGATTAATTATTTTTCTTATCCTTCAAATAAATAAAATAAGTAATCACTAATACCTAAAGAATGATGAGAACACCTGCTTATCTATGCCTGCTGTTAACCTGCATGCTCATTTCTTGTACCCCTACGCAAGAAAAACACGAAATAGATTACACATCTTATGTAAATCCATTTATCGGAACAGACTTCACTGGAAACACTTATCCTGGTGCCCAAGCTCCTTTCGGCATGGTGCAACTTAGCCCGGACAACGGACTCCCCGGATGGGACCGTATCTCCGGTTATTTCTATCCGGACAGTACAATTGCCGGTTTCAGCCACACACATCTTTCCGGCACTGGAGCGGGAGATTTGTATGACATCTCTTTCATGCCTGTCACTCTTCCCTACAAAGAAGCGGAAGCACCGCTTGGCATCCACTCTAAATTCTCCCACAAGGATGAAAGTGCTCATGCCGGTTATTATCAAGTACGCCTGACAGATTACGATATCAACGTCGAACTGACTGCCACCGAGCGTTGTGGTATCCAACGTTATACGTTTCCGGAAGCCCAATCTGCTATCTTCTTAAATCTGAAGAAAGCCATGAACTGGGATTTTACCAACGATTCTCATATCGAAGTCGTAGACTCCGTCACCATTCAAGGTTACCGTTTCTCCGACGGCTGGGCACGCGATCAACACATCTATTTCCGCACCCGATTCTCCAAGCCTTTTGAGAAAATGGAACTGGACACAACTGCCATCATCAAAGACAATAAACGTATCGGCACAGCTGTTATCGCCCGCTTCGATTTCAACACCCAAAAGGATGAACAGATATTGGTAAACACTGCCATTTCCGGTGTCAGCATGGAAGGAGCAGCCAAAAACCTGCAAGCTGAAGTCCCCGAAAATGACTTCGACAAATACTTGGCGGAAACAAAAGCCAACTGGAACCGCCAGCTCGGAAAGATTGAAATAAAAGGTGATAATGAGAACGATAAAGTGAACTTCTACACCGCTCTCTATCACTCAATGATTGCCCCAACTATTTACAGTGATGTAGACGGAACTTACTACGGCCCCGATAAGAAAGTACACCAAGCCAACGGCTGGGTTAATTATAGCACTTTCTCCCTATGGGATACATACCGTGCCGCCCACCCGCTCTTTACTTATACCGAACCCGAGCGTGTAAACGACATGGTGAAATCCTTCATCGCCTTCTACGAACAGAATGGCCGTCTGCCAGTGTGGAACTTCTACGGAAGTGAAACAGACATGATGATCGGTTATCATGCTGTTCCTGTTATTGTAGACGCCTATCTGAAAGGAATCGGCGACTTCGACGCAAAGAAAGCCTTGGATGCTTGCATAGCAACGGCTAATCTGGATAATTACCGCGGCATCGGACTCTACAAAGAATTAGGATACATACCTTACAACGTAACGGACCACTACAACGCAGAAAACTGGTCGTTATCCAAAACACTGGAATACGCTTTCGATGACTATTGCATTGCCGAAATGGCGAAGAAGATGGGCAAACAAGACATTGCGGACGAATTTTACAAACGTTCTCAAAACTACAAGAATGTTTATAACCCCGCTACTTCTTTCATGCAGCCACGTGACGACAAAGGCATCTTTATCAAGGACTTCAAAGCCGATGACTATACACCACACATTTGCGAAAGCAACGGATGGCAATACTTTTGGTCTGTTCAGCATGACATTAACGGACTGATCGACCTTGTAGGAGGTAAAAACCGATTTGCCGAAAAACTGGACAGTATGTTCACCTATCATCCGGCAGCAGATGACGAACTACCTATCTTCAGCACGGGCATGATAGGACAATATGCGCATGGCAATGAACCGAGCCATCACGTTATTTATCTGTTCAATGCTATAGGACACGAAAATCGCACACAAGAATATGTAGCCAAAGTGATGAACGAGCTCTACAAGAACGAACCTGCCGGTCTTTGTGGCAACGAAGATTGCGGACAGATGTCAGCATGGTATGTATTCAGTGCGATGGGATTCTACCCCGTCAATCCCGTCAGTGGAAAATATGAGATAGGTACTCCCCTATTCCCGGAAATGCAATTACATCTGGCAAATGGAAAGACTTTCACCGTATTGGCCCCCAAAGTAAACAAAGAAAATATCTATATCCAATCCATCAAAATAGATGGAAAACCGTATGACAAAACATATCTTACTCACGAGCAAATCATGAGTGGAGCGACTGTCGAATTCGAAATGAGTAACACCCCTAAAGCAATTGGAGTCATATTCGAAGATAAAAACCCATAAACGAAACATGAACTTAGTCCACCGAGAGAATGAATGAAAACTTTGATGTAACCTATAAAGCACTATTTCGCCGGTACTATCCCAGCCTGATTTTCTATGCAACCCGTTTGGTGGGAGAAGAAGAAGCAGAGGATGTAGTGCAGGACGTATTTGTAGAATTATGGAAGCGAAAAGACCACATAGAGATAGGCGACCAAATCCAGGCCTTTCTCTATCGTGCCGTTTACACCCGTGCCCTTAACGTCTTGAAACACCGCAGTGTGGAAGAAGGTTATTGTGTTGCCATGGAAGAAATCAACCAAAGACGCGCAGAATTCTATCAACCGGACAACAACGAAGTAATTCGGAGGATCGAAGATAAGGAACTCCGCAAAGAAATTCATGATGCAATTAATGAACTCCCTGACAAATGCAAAGAGGTTTTCAAACTTAGCTATCTACATGATATGAAAAACAAGGAAATAGCCGATATTCTCGGAGTTTCACTCCGCACGGTGGAAGCCCATATGTATAAGGCTTTAAAATACTTGCGTGGCCGACTCGATCCTCTTTGGGCGATTCTTTTCTTATTTTTATGGCGATTATAATAAGTGTTTTTGCGTTTTGAATTGTATTACTAATATGAAGGAAAAGAAAATGAGTAATCTGAGTGAAGAAATAATAAACAGATATCTGACAGGACAGTGTTCTGAAGAAGAGCTTATCGAGGTCAATGCCTGGATGAAGGAATCGGAAGAAAATGCCCGCCAGCTCTTTCGTATGGAAGAAATTTATCATTTGGGTAAATTCGACCAGTACACTGATGAACAACGGATACTTCGTGCGGAAAAACAACTCTATAAAAAGCTGGACGAAGAGAAAGGTAAACAGAGCAAAATACTAAGCATGCATCGCTGGATGAAATATGCCGCAGTGATTGCTGCAATGTTGGTCATGGGTGGTGGAATCGGATATTGGTTCTATCAAAGCGGAAACAATCAACAAATGATGGTCGCAGTAGCCAGCGAAGGCATTGTTAAGGAGGTAGTCTTGCCGGATGGTAGCAAGGTTTGGCTGAACAATGCAGCAACCTTGAAATATCCACGTGAGTTCTCCGAAAAGGAACGCAATGTCTACCTAGAAGGAGAAGCTTATTTTGAGGTCACCAAAAACCGCCATAAGCCATTCACCGTTCAAAGTGATGCAATACGCGTACGCGTATTGGGAACTACGTTCAATTTAAAATCCGATAAGCGTTGCCGGATAGCGGAGGCGACACTTATTGAAGGTGAGATTGAAGTAAAAGGCAATAAGGAAGAGGGGCAGATTATCCTCACTCCGGGACAACGTGCGGAACTGAACAAAAATAATGGACGATTGACCGTGAAACAAGTGGATGCCAAGTTGGATGCTGTTTGGCACGATAATCTGATTCCATTCCAAAAAGCAGATATCTTCACCATCACCAAAGCGCTGGAGCGTTTCTATGATGTGAAAATCATTCTGTCTCCTGACATTCAGACGGGTAAAACTTACTCCGGTGTACTGAAAAGGAAATCGAATATCGAGTCAGTGTTAAAATCATTGCAAAACTCTATACCTATTGATTATAAAATTGTCGGAAACAATATCTTCATTTCTCCCAAATAAGAAGTAAAAGATGAACCGGCTAAAACTTAAAAGCTATTAATACCATGAAATTAAAAACATTCCTAATAGTAGGATGTTTAGGAGGTTTATTCACACTTAGCTCCTGCACAGCCCCCACTAATGTAAAAGACTATAGTGCTTACGTCAACCCTTTCATCGGTACCGGTGGACATGGTCATACCTTCCCTGGAGCGGTAGTTCCCCACGGGATGATTCAGCCCAGTCCGGACACCCGGATCGATGGTTGGGATGCTTGTTCCGGTTATTATTATGCCGACTCTACCATCAATGGCTTCTCACACACACACGTCAGCGGTACAGGTTGTTGCGACTATGGAGATGTCTTGCTCATGCCAACTGTGGGTAAGCAACAATATCGTACAACCGATCCCCAAAGCCAGCGACTAGCATACGCTTCCTCTTTCTCACATAAGAATGAAATCGCAGAACCAGGATATTATTCTGTCTTTCTTGATACTTATCAGGTGAAAGCTGAAATTTCATCCACCAAACGAGGAGCAATCCATCGCTATACTTTTCCCGAAAACACCGAATCCGGATTTATCATCGACCTGGATTACAGCCTGCAACGACAGACTAACTCCGAGATGGAAATAGAAGTAATAAGCGATACGGAAATCTGTGGACATAAGAAAACAACTTATTGGGCTTTCGACCAATACATCAACTTCTACGCTAAATTTTCCAAACCATTCTCTTATACGCTCGTTACGGATTCTATCACCATGGACAATGGCAAACGGCTTCCTGTCTGCAAAGCATTATTGCATTTCAACACCAGTAAAGACGAACAGGTTCTTGTTAAAGTAGGTGTGTCCGCTGTTGATATTGCCGGTGCACGGAAGAACGTTGAATCAGAAATTCCCGGATGGGATTTCGAGAAAGTACGTAAAGACGCACGTACGGCATGGAATGAATATCTTTCCAAAATTGATATTACAACTTCTGATAAAGAAGATAAAGCCATCTTCTACACGGCCCTCTATCATACGGGAATCAGTCCAAATCTGTTCACTGATGCAGACGGACGTTATTTAGGAATGGATCTTGAAGTGCATCAAGGAGACACCCTTAATCCGATATACACTGTCTTTTCTTTATGGGATACTTTCCGTGCGCTACATCCGCTAATGACTATCATTGATCCTGATCTGAATAATCACTTTATCAATTCGTTAATTAAGAAGCATCAGGAAGGTGGAATATACCCCATGTGGGACTTGGCTTCCAATTACACCGGCACTATGATTGGTTATCATGCTGTTCCGGTCATCGTGGATGCCTACATGAAAGGGTATCGCAATTTTGATGCCAAAGAGGCTTATAAAGCCTGCCTGCGTGCCGCCGAATATGACACTACCGGCATCAAATGTCCGGATTTGGTATTGCCTCATCTCATGCCTAAAGCAAAATATTATAAGAATGCCATCGGATATATCCCTTGTGACCGCGAAAACGAATCAGTGGCCAAAGCGTTAGAATATGCGTATGATGACTGGTGTATCTCTATCTTTGCAGAAGCGATGAGTGATTTTGAATCCAAAGCAAAGTATGAACGCTTCGCCAAGGCGTACGAATTTTATTTCGACAAATCAATCCGCTTCATGCGTGGACTGGACTCAAAAGGTGAATGGCGTACTCCATTCAATCCGCGTGCATCTACTCACCGCAGCGATGATTATTGTGAAGGAACAGCTTGGCAATGGACTTGGTTTGTGCCGCATGATGTAGAAGGATTAGTCAATCTGATGGGTGGAGAAGATGCTTTTGTCCAAAAACTCGATTCCTTATTCTCGGCCGATTCATCACTTGAAGGTGAGACAACCTCATCAGATATCAGCGGACTTATCGGGCAATATGCACATGGAAACGAACCAAGTCATCATGTGATCCACCTATATAACTACGTTAACCACCCTTGGAGGACTCAAGAGTTGGTGGATAGCGTTTACCGAAGTCAGTATACCAACAGTATAGACGGTCTTTCGGGCAATGAGGACTGCGGTCAGATGTCTGCCTGGTATATACTCAACTCTATGGGATTCTATCAGGTATGTCCCGGCAAGCCGGTATATTCCATCGGACGTCCTGCCTTCGACAAAGCAGTTATCAATCTGCCTGAAGGAAAGACTTTCAGTATTGTAGTAAAGAATAATGGAAAAAAGAATAAATACATTGAAAGTGTATTGCTGAACGGTAAAGCTCTAAACATTCCATTCTTTAACCATCAGGATATTGCGAATGGAGGAACGATGGAAATCAAGATGACCGATCATCCTACGAAATGGGGAGTCCTCTCTCCGGCTCTCTCCTCCAAAGAAGAGGAATGAGTTGGTACTAGCTGTTCAAATTGAATAAAAAAAACAAAACCTTGAAAAATAAATTGGCTCAATTGATTTCTGATTCGATTGAGCCATAAATAATAAATAAGACCATGAAAAAGTATCTCCTATTAGTATGTGCATTAAGTTGTATCGTCTTTGCAAAAGCTAAAGACTGGACGCAGTATGTCAATCCGCTTATGGGTTCTCAATCTAGTTTCGAGTTATCAACAGGTAATACTTATCCGGCCATTGCCCGTCCGTGGGGGATGAATTTCTGGACTCCACAAACAGGAAAGATGGGAGACGGATGGCAATACACTTATACGGCTAATAAGATTCGTGGATTTAAACAAACACATCAACCCAGTCCGTGGATTAATGATTACGGACAATTCTCTATTATGCCTGTAGTAGGCAAACCGGAATTCAATGAAAAGAAGCGTGCCAGTTGGTTTGCCCACAAAGGAGAAACTGCCACTCCTTATTATTATAAAGTATATCTTGCAGAGCATGATGTAGTGACAGAAATGGCTCCAACCGAGCGTGCCGTTCTTTTCCGTTTCACTTTTCCGGAAAACGATCATTCGTATGTTGTAGTGGATGCCTTTGATAAGGGATCGTATATTAAGGTTATTCCGGAAGAAAACAAGATTATCGGTTACACGACCCGCAACAGCGGTGGAGTTCCCGAAAACTTTAAAAATTACTTTATTATTGAATTCGACAAGCCTTTCACTTATAAAGCTACGGTAGCCAATGGCAATCTGCAGGAAAATGTTACCGAACAGACAACAGATCATGCCGGAGCCATTATTGGTTTCCAAACACATAAGGACGAACAAGTACATGCAAGAATTGCTTCTTCTTTCATCAGTTTTGAACAGGCAGCTTTAAATATGAAAGAGTTGGGCAAAGATAATATCGAACAGCTAGCCAAAAAAGGAAAAGAAGCGTGGAACCAAGTGTTAGGCAAGATAGAAGTAGAAGGAGGCAATCTCGACCAATATCGCACATTCTATTCTTGTTTATATCGTTCATTGCTCTTCCCACGCAAATTCTACGAACTGGATGCTGCCGGACAACCTGTTCATTACAGTCCTTATAATGGGCAAGTATTACCGGGATATATGTATACCGACACAGGCTTTTGGGATACTTTCCGTTGCCTATTCCCGTTATTAAATCTGATGTATCCGTCAGTCAACAAGGAAATGCAGGAAGGTCTGATCAATACATATAAAGAGAGCGGTTTCTTCCCGGAATGGGCAAGTCCGGGGCACAGAGGCTGTATGGTTGGTAACAACTCTGCTTCTGTCTTAGTGGATGCTTACATGAAAGGAGTGAAAGTGGACGATATAAAAACATTGTATGAAGGGCTGATTCACGGAACGGAGAATGTACATCCACAAGTATCATCAACAGGACGTCTGGGATATGAATATTACAATAAACTGGGCTACGTGCCATACGATGTAAAAATCAATGAGAACGCCGCACGCACGTTGGAATATGCATACAATGACTGGTGTATCTACCAACTGGCAAAGGAACTTAAACGTCCGAAAAAAGAGATTAATCTTTTCGCAAAACGTGCCATGAACTACAAGAATCTTTTCGATAAGGAATCTAAGTTAATGCGTGGACGCAACGAAGATGGTACATTCCAATCTCCTTTCTCTCCGCTGAAATGGGGAGATGCTTTTACGGAAGGAAATAGCTGGCACTATACTTGGTCTGTATTCCACGATCCTCAAGGATTGATTGACTTGATGGGTGGAAAAGAGATGTTTATCACCATGATGGATTCTGTTTTTGCCGTACCTCCTATTTTTGATGATAGCTACTACGGCCAAGTGATTCATGAAATCCGTGAAATGACTGTGATGAATATGGGTAACTATGCACATGGCAATCAACCGATTCAGCACATGATTTATTTATATGACTATGCAGGACAACCTTGGAAAGCCCAATACTGGTTGCGTCAAGTAATGGATCGTATGTACTCTCCTACTCCGGACGGCTATTGTGGCGACGAGGACAACGGACAAACTTCTGCCTGGTATGTATTCTCGGCATTAGGTTTCTATCCTGTTTGTCCGGGAACGGATGAATATATTATAGGTGCTCCGTTATTCAAGAAAGCTACACTCCATTTTGAGAATGGCAATAGTTTGGTTATTGATGCTCCGAATAACAGTAAGAAGAATTTTTATGTTAATTCAATGAATGTCAATGGTGCTGATTACACTAAAAATTATCTCCGACACGAAAATCTGCTCAAGGGAGGTACGATCAGTGTTGAGATGAGCAATCAACCTAATCAGAATAGAGGAACTAAAGAAGAAGATATGCCCTATTCTTTCTCTAAAGA
>OGUJ01001512.1_pt1 | contig 13678 bp, 9 predicted proteins | sample 1573661 | NCBI WGS metagenome assembly OGUJ01 (sample SAMEA2581933, study PRJEB24529) | metagenome | biome: Human gut stool | place: China | collected 2011
GAGTTCGTCAATGTATTGCTCTCGGTCTGTCACAAGCTCGCACAACTTTCGGTTGTGTTGCTCCACCTCCTTCAATTTTCCACTACCCAAAAGAGAACCAATCTTCGACACAAAGGCAGTCTTGGCTTCCGTCTTGGCTGCCTGTAGCTTCTCCGTGTTGATTTCACTCTTGGTCTGTTTGAGCAATCGCTCCGCTTCCTCCACATCGGATTGCAGCAGTTTCATGCAGTTTTGAAGTCTCTCCGTCTCTCGTTTGATGTTGCGGTAATACTGTGCCGTGGTGGTATGCCTCGCATCCGATCCACGGACCCCTCGCTTCAAGCCATACTTGCCCATGGCTTCCGCATAACTGTCGTGATAGCCAACCATCTTGTCACGGTTGAGCACATCATCGGCACACAACCTCACGGCATTGGCTTTCTTGCGGTATGTCCGCTTGCCTTCTTCCGCTGTCTTGTTCTTCGCCTTTCTCCGCTCGCCTGTCACTATCGGAACGATGGAGGCGTGGAGGTGCGGCGTGTGCTCGTCCATGTGGAGAACCACCGAAACGACATTCTCCTTGCCGAATGTGTCCTGCAACCACTTCAAGCTGTCGTTGCACCAATCGTCAAGCTGACCATTGGCTGCGATGTTCATCATGTCCTCGTGCGTTCCAGACAGCACGGTTCTAATCACCCTCACCTGGTCATTGGTTATCTTACGCTTGATGCCTGCCGTCTTGATGCGGTGGGCGATGGCTTCGTCACGACCATACACACCGCTCGGCATCTTGACAAGCTCACGGTTGAGGTGAGTTCTCGTAGGGTCAGCGTTGTCGGGTATCACCTTGCGCTCTATGTGGTCTGACTCCCTTGCGTCAGAGCTGCCCTTTGCCTTCTTGAAATCCAAACTGAAATGTCCCATAATAAACTTGTTTTTTGAGTTGTACAAATCCGCTTGCCGCATTGCGCCCTGCGCATGGCTCACGGGGTTTCAAAAGGGGATGCCCCTTTGCTCAAATGGGTGTTTTTAGCGGTGGCGTGCCACTGCGTCAAGAAAACGCCCTATTGAGCTATGGCTTTTCCGTTCAGAATAGCCATTGGAGCAGGAACCGCCTATATACCCAAGGCTGCGCCTCTCTTACGATGTGGAACAGTCCGCTTAACAGGCTGTACTTGGTGTACTGACTGTTTGGATTTCAATCCGCACAGATAGTCGTTCAAGTCCTTGTACTCACTGTACAAGTGGGATGCGTCCCTCACACGGTAGCCGAGAGCAGTCTCGATGGCAAGTGTAGCCTTACGTCCTGCGTCATCGTTGTCGAGCAGACAACTGATGCGCTCGTAGCCATGAAGTGCATCAATAGCCTTGCCCACGTTGCTTGTGGAGTTGAGTATCACATAGTCCTGTGCGTCCAATGACGGACAAGCAGGAAACTTCTTCAAGCGTAACGAGAGAAAAGAAAGATAATCCATCATGCCCTCAAAAACATAGCAAGCGTATCTTGGCTCGCCTTGATGTCGGATATGGGTGATGTCCTTTGGAGCGACACAACCTTTGAAATAGCGGTTGCGCACCTCATAACCACCTGCCATATTCGGGAAACCGATGGCGAAGTATGGTCTGCCCTTGTTTTCAAAATGCAGTTCCTTACATTCCCTCTTGGCGAGTTCGGTGCTTATTCCTCGCTCCTGCAAATAGGATAATAGTACAGGAGAGGATAACTCCGAAACTTGCAGATGTCGGTACATCGGTTCTGAAACGGATTGCCGACCAAAAGAAAATGGTACATGGATGGCGGTGTGCAGATGCGGTGTCTGTTTGGCGATGCACTCCAACAGATACGGCACGTTGTCGGAGCGGTAGAGTTCCGAAGCCAATGCGATGATATTGCCACCCTTGCCGATGCCGAAGTCATACCATTGGTTGAGTTCGGTGTTTACCTTGAACGAGGCTTCGGCTTCCTCTCTCAGCGGTGACTTGTACCAAAGGCTGCTATCTTGTCGCTTGACGGGTGTGTACCCCAGACTTTGCAGATAGTCTGCTATTCTGATTTGTTTTGCTTCCTGTATTGTCATAATGTATATTCCTACGGATTTGATGATGGTTGATAAAGCGATGATTTGATGAACATATGGTTTAACACATTGATTTATATCTATATATCATCTCATCATTTATTCATCAAACCACTCACGAAAAGAGAAATTCATCGTTTACGGTGTCGGGCATGGTCTGTCCGTCCTGTTTTCTCCTTTCATCAGTGAGATACTTTTGATGAATGTTTGATGAGAATGTAAATATCTATATTTCAATATATTTATATACTTATTCATCATTTCATCAAAATAATCATAGTGTTTCCAAAAACGATTTTGTCACGGTGTAGAACCGTCCTGTCTTCCGCATGGGCGAATAGTGACAGTCACGGGTATAGTCCAACTGATAGGTGGTATAGGTAAGCGTGTTGGGTGCAGGATTAAGTTTCCAACACTCTTTCAATACCCTGCGTACTTGATGTTTCTCCACTTTTGCCTGTGAATACCGCAACAAAAGAAAAATATCGTTGCAGTCAAAAGAGAAAGTGTCCGTGCCTACACTTTCCATAATGTCAAGGATAAGCTCGTGCATCTCTATCTCCAATCTGTTGCGGTTGCTGCGGATAATCTTCTGCAAGGCTTCGGTATGCAGTAGTGAGGGCGTGAACCACATACGGCTTTTCTTTTCGGTGGATAGCTGCCTATGCTGTAAATGGTGGAGAAAAGCAGGTATCTCCGCTTTCAGTTTTTGCAGGAAGTCGGTATCATCCGACTGCAAGCGGTCTATCTTGCGCACCCAATAACGGGTTTCACCTGCATCAATGATGACAGGCAGGTACTCGTTGTTTGAACACAGCACGAATTTGGCGAAGAACGCAATTTCGTCACGGTCTTTGCCTTTGGCTTCCACCTTGTAGGATAGTGCCGTGCTCAGGTTCTTCAACCGCTCGCTGTCCTCCCGGCGGCTCAGCAATACTTCGTCCACCACGATAAGGAGTTTCCCAGCCCAGTCGGAATTGAACTGGCTGCGGAAATCCTCGTTGGTGTTGAATGTCACGTTATTCTGAAACAGGGCTTTCAGAAAATTGAGGAATGTACTTTTGCCTGTGTTGCGCTCCTCCGACACCAACAGCAGGATGGGCAACTTCTGAATGGGTTGCAGGTAGAGCAGTTGAAGATAGTCCATTCCCAACTCGTATTGCTCCCCGAAGATATGTTCCACCAATGAGCGGACAGAGGGGAAATCACCCTCTTGCGGTTGGTGGGGTATCGGCTCGTAGAGGTTAAGGAACTTGCCGATTACAGGCTGATAGCTGACGTGTTCGGGTACGGTGCAGAAGCCGTCATACTTGGGTACGCTGCCGATGTAGTCCTTGCCATAGTCTTGGCGCAGGGTCTCGTTGTTCCATGCGATGCGCTTCCTTACATACCCTCCGTTCAGTCTTGGCTGCTCCACAATCTTGTAGAGCGTTGTGCCGACACGGATAAACTCTTCCTTTGCCATGCCGCCATCTGTGGGCGGTCGGTGGCTGTCATTTACTTTGTTTGCTTCCATATTCCAATGATTTAAGTTTGAAAAAATGTCAGCTACAAAAGTATAATCAACTGTCGGATAAGTTGATACGCAAATCACAGCAGAACGCAGCAAAAAATACTTCGGGGCTGTTCGGGGCTGTAAAAACAAAAAATCCGAAGAAACAGAGCTGAAAACAGATGCTTCTTCGGGTGCGTGAGTATGTGTGAATGGCAATACGCCTATGCAAAGTATTTCGGATTTGCCGTATCAGTGATGTTCAGCGAAAAGAAGATGCCTGTTTTTTCTTTTCGCAAGTACAGTCTTTCAAGTATGGCTCTGCGAACCTGTTCCGCTCCGAATGTGTTGATGCGGAAAGCAAGGGCGATGATGGCTTCAAGACTGTAAACCTCCATGCTGCGTTTGTCCGACAGTTTGATGGTATGCTTTGTCTCATATTCCCTCAAAACACCGCTTTTACAAAGAGCCTTTATCCCTGCTCGGATTGTTGGGGCGATAACCCCGAACAACTCGCAGAGTTCCCACTCGGTCATGGCAATGGAGACTGTATCGGTCGGCAGGGCGATGTTGCCCTGTCCGTCCATCGTGATGATGCTTCGTTTCTCTTTCATCTGTATTCTTCTTTATGGGTTATCAAATGGCACTGCAAATGCTTTTCTCCATATCCCCCAACTTGTCGGACAACAGTTCCAAGTCCTGACTTATCTTTTGGGCGGTTATCTTCGCGTAGATTTGAGTGGTCTTTATGTTGGTATGCCCCAACAGGCGGCTGACGGTTTCAATGGGTACTCCGTTGGATAACAGTATGGTAGTTGCTGCCGAATGTCTTGCGACATGATATGTTAAATGTGTCTTTATACCGCACAAATCGGCTATGGCTTTCAGCTTTTTGTTGCAGGTCGTATTACTTGGCATGGGGAAAACCTTATTGTCCTTTGCCATCCCCTTATACTTCTCTATAATCTTTCGGGGAACGTCCAACAGACGGATATTCGATTCGGTGTTGGTCTTCTTTCTTCGGGTGATAATCCATAAGTTACCGTCAAAGAAAGTTTGCAGGTTGTCGGTGGTGAGGTTCTTGACATCGGAATATGCCAACCCCGTGAACACCGAAAACAGAAACAGGTCCCTCACAAGCTCGTGGGTCTTGTCGGGCATCTCGGTATTCATCATGGTGTGTATCTCCTCTTTCGTGATATACCCCCTGTCCACGCTTTCGGGAGAGTTGATATACCCTGCAAAGGGATTGAACGGCAGACGACCGTCATTTCTCGCTATGGAAATGATGTGCTTCAACACAATCATATAGCCCCAAATGGTATTAGTGCGGCATTTCTTCACCGTGCGCAGGAAATACTCGAAGTCGTTGATGAACGTGAGGTTTAACTCTTTGAGGGGAATATCCTCACGCTTGTATGTATGGGGCAGGAACTCCCGAATATGCTTGCAGACGGTTATGTACCGTTGGAATGTTCCTTTGGCACGGCTGTGTCCGACTTTCTTTGCAAACTCCGCATTGTGCTGCTCAAAGAGTTTCAGCAAGGTTTCCTGCTTGATACCGATACCGAGATAGGCATCTTTCAGTTTGGCAGCGGTCACATATCCGTCTGTCTGCATCAGTTCTTGGTAGCGGCGGTTCACCTCCACCCGAATCTTGTCAACCGCACGGTTGATTCTCTGCGCTTCGGCACTCTTGCCCGAAGCACGGTTGTTCTTCACATCCCACAAATGGGGTGGAACTTCCATTTTGCAACTGAACTGCTTAATCTCTCCGTCCACCGTAAGGCGGCACATCAGTGGCAGGTTGCCGTTGGGCTTTGCACTGCCTTTCTTCACGTAGAATAAGACCTTGAATGTACTTCGCATAACTCACTTCTTTTTTGGTGACAAAATTAGTTTACCGTGAGTTACCAACAGCTACGCAAAATTACGCAAATCGCAGAAAAACAGATGCTTATTCTGGAAGTTCACACATTACGGCAGTAATGATGTGGTAACTGAACTCTTGCGTTGTGTGGCTTTTGGATGTCTGCAAACGACCTTTTCCACATCAAAAGCAAAAGCGTAACGACCACTCTTTCAGTTGAATCGCTACGCTTTTCTCAAATTTACTTTTTAGCTATCTGTTTATTTTATAAATGCCACTAAAATATTTGTTTTTCAATAGTGATTTTGAGATACGATCAGCCAGCAGGGAGACGCGGCACACTAGGTATCTACTAGTTGTATTATGTATTTAAAATATTAGCATATAAGCATTTGCAGTTTTTTTATGGTAAAAAACAAAAGTTTATCAATCAGAAAACTTTTGTTTCCATATATAGAAACTAAAGTTTCTTCAGCACGAAACTTTTGTTTTCCCTAATAGAAACTACTTTTACATATATAGGCACTACGACACACGAACCTAAACGATAATTTGGTTTCTTGCGTTTTCTATCAAAACATGGTAGATAAAGAATGATAATTGTAGATATTTTCTATCTACAACCACTATATAAGATGTTTATTTATAAGGCATATAAGAAGGAATTGTAGATGTGGTAGATATTAAGTGTTTTTTATTAACTGGTAATTTATGGAACTCGATTATATAATCCAACAAGTTCTTGTAACTTTGCAGCCATTTTAATTGAAATCCCGATTGAATATGAAGAACAAATACGAGGCTAGGCTAGGTACGGAACGTATGCTACCGCTGGTTTTCAAAATGGCGCTTCCGGCGGTAGCGGCCCAATTTGTCAACCTACTTTACAATATCGTAGATCGTATCTATATCGGGCATATTCCCGAGATCGGGACAAACGCTTTGGCCGGTATAGGGGTGACCACCTCCATCGTGATCTTGATCTCCTCTTTCTCCGCTATCGTGGGAGCGGGAGGTTCGCCGTTAGCGGCTATCGCTCTCGGGCAGGGCGACCGGGAACAGGCCGGAAAAATAGTGGGAAATGGATTTATATTGCTTATCCTATTTACTATATTCACTTCCCTCATCACCTATACCTTCATGGAACCGATCCTGCTTTTTACAGGAGCATCAAAATATACGTTAGGATATGCGGTGGATTATCTCTCTATTTATTTACTGGGCACTCTGTTTGTCGAGATATCCACGGGCTTGAATGCCTTTATCAACGCACAAGGGCGTCCGTCTATCGCTATGTGCTCGGTTTTGATCGGGGCTTTATTGAATATCGTATTAGACCCTATCTTCATTTTCTGGTTGGATATGGGGGTAAAAGGCGCCGCGCTCGCCACGATCCTATCGCAAGCTTGCAGTGCCATATGGGTATTGAGCTTCCTTTTCTCAAGACGTGCCTCCTTGCCTTTGGAAAGGCGGTATATGAGACTGGACCGAAGAATCGTACTCTCGATGTTCGCTTTGGGAATTTCTCCGTTCATCATGGCCAGCACGGAGAGTCTGGTCGGTTTCGTCTTGAATAGTAGTTTGAAAAATTTTGGCGATATCTATGTGAGCGCATTGGCTATCTTACAGAGTGCCATGCAATTCGCTAGCGTACCGCTGACCGGTTTCGCCCAAGGATTCGTACCGATCATAAGCTATAATTACGGACATGGAGACAAACAGCGGGTAAAAGATTGTTTTCGTATCGTGCTAATCGTTATGTTCTCTTTCAACTTGATACTCATGCTATTCATGATCTTATTCCCCTCAACCGTAGCCTCCGCTTTTACAAGCGACGAGGAGTTGATCGATACCGTCCGTTGGGTCATGCCCATCTTCTTGGCGGGTATGACGATTTTTGGCTTACAACGAGCTTGCCAGAATATGTTCGTAGCGTTGGGACAAGCTAAGATATCTATCTTTATCGCCTTGCTTCGTAAAGTAATCCTCTTGATTCCTTTGGCATTACTATTACCTCATTTTATGGGGGTAACCGGCGTATACGCGGCAGAAGCCGTATCGGATGCCACGGCCGCTATTTGCTGTACGTTGTTATTTATATGGAAATTCCCGAAGATACTAGGGAAAATCAAGAAAAAAGAAGAAAGGGCTGCCCAATAACGGACAGCCCCCTGATAAAGCCTTAAAGATTAAAATGAATCGTATTAATATCCCGGATTCTGTGTCAAGTTAGGATTCAGGCTAAGGATATCGGCATAGATGGAGAATACCGTTGTATATCCCGTCTTATCCTCTTGATAATCCAGCGAGCTGGCGGAATGTTTCACGCCTACATAGCGGTCTACCGTAGCCTCGGTAAACTTGCCGAAACGGATCAAATCCTGCCGGCGTACGCCTTCCCAAGCTAATTCAAGCATACGCTCGTCTAATAGCGTATCCAGCGTTACGTTTTGTAGCGGTTTGGCGCCTACACGGTTACGAACTTGGTTCACCTCATCGTCTCCATTCTGTCCCAGACGAATCTTGGCTTCCGCCTTCATCAGCAACGCGTCGGCGAAACGGAAGATCACGCAGTCATTTCCATGCAAGTTTCCACCATCCTGAGCATTCTGGTCGAACTCATATTTAGCCATACGAGCTCCGGCGGTCTTCACCAACAAACCATCGGAGGCATCCATATATACCTTCGGGGCGTTCGGCTCATATTTCAAAGGCACTTTCTGTCCGTCCCATTCCGTATAGATCGTCTTTCCGTCCGGGCCGGTCACCTCGCCCGTAAAATAAGTAAGCTTACAACGAGGATCCTCATCCGCCGTACCGAACTTAAACACGTTCATCGCCTTCACCGTAGCGCAAGAGCCATTCCATCCGGATTGGCCGTAAGCGGTTGCATGATCATAATGGCGGGTACGTACCAAATTGTAGTCCTTAGCGTCCGGATAAGCGACCGGGTCCATAGGAACCGTGAAAATATTCTCAACCGAGGTCTCGTTCGCTACGGCGAAATTCTCAGAGAAGTTTCCCTGCAACTTATAGCCCAAAGCCTCCAACTTATCCACATAGGCGATCGTAGCTTCCCAAGCGTTCATCTCTTTACCGTCAACGGTAAACTTGATGTTCTTTCCATCCGGACGATTACCGTCCGTCCAATTGTCGTCCGCATAAACCTCCGCGTTCAACGCCAACTTAGCCAAGATCATATAAGCCACCGGCTTGGTAATACGCCCGTAATACTCACCTTTTTGGTTACTGCGGTTATCCGAAAGATAAGGCAACGCCTCCTCCAACTCCGAACGGACAAAGTTAAATACAACGCTACGCTCAGATTGCTTTACCTCAGACATCGGTGTCGTATAGGAAGTTACCAACGGAACACGAGCGAACAAATCCAACAACTCATAATAGAAAAACGCACGGACCGCACGGACCTCTTCCAGATAAACCTTGAAATATTCCACGTCCGGTTGTTCCTCGGCAAAGGCTTGCAACTTATCAACACTCTGGTTGCATTTTCCGATCTGCTCATACAAGAAATCCCAAGAGTTCTTGGTCAAATCATTCATCGTGCCCCAACGGTGTAAGAAAATATTCTGCCATAAACCGCCATCTTCCCAGTCGCCAATACGGCAAGGAAGCATAGCCTCATCGCTGGAGAAGGTATTCAAGTCATATACATGACGGTCGTTACCCATGATCTTAAACATATTATTGTACAAACTCGCAACCGTGTTTACATAGACCAACGTAGGGCTTTGGAACGCGGTCTCCTCATCAAACGCGTCTGTAGGACGCTCTTCCAAAAAATTAGAACAGGAAGAAAATGCCGCGGCGGCAGCGGCTATCATAAAGCTATATATAAATTTCTTTTTCATGACTCTTTAAATGGATTTAGAAGTTAACACTCAAACCTAATGAATAGGTACGGGATAACGGATAGAAACGTTTGTTATCCATACCTAGATCCTTATTATCTTTATCGACCGTCGTACTGTTAATCATCGGAGACAAACCGGAGTAACCCGTGATCGTAGCTACGTTGTTCACCGAGAATGTCACACGGATATTCTTCACGTATTTCTCGATCTTCTTGCAATCGATGTTGTAACCCAACGTAATATAATCGATATTCAAATAATTACCCTTTTCCAACCAATAATCAGAGATCGACTGGTCGTAGATCTTGCTTTCCGGAGCCTTAGCCAACGCGTTGTATGTAGGGAACTGGCTCAAGTTCATATAAGCTAGCGATGTACCGTTGAAGATCTTATGACCGAAAGCGCCGTTCATCTGCGTCATCAAGTCGAAGCGTTTGTAGCGGAAGCTGAAGTTCATTCCCAGATAATATTTCGGCATGGCTTGTCCGGCGATATAACGGTCGCCACCATCATTGGTATCCAAACCCTCTTTTCCATCGATCGTCTGATCCAAGTTATAGACATAACGGCCTTCGATAGCGTTTCCATTCTCATCCAAAGCCGGAGTCAAGCCCAAGCAACGAGGAATGTAGAACACTCCGACAGGCTGGCCTACCATCTGATAAACCACACGGTTGTTTCCTACGAAACCGGCACCACTCATACTGGACAGATCCATATATTGTTTCGCCTGCAACTCTTGTCCCATATAAGAACCGCTCAAGGAGTTCAATTTATTCTTCTGGTAAGAGAAATTCACGCCCATGTTGAAATCGAAATCCTTTGTCTTCACGATACCACCGCTTACAGCCAATTCCACGCCGGAGTTGGTCATCTCTCCCAAGTTCGCCAATAATTCCGGATATACGAACGGAGGAACCGGAACCGCGTATTTATACAACAGATCCGTAGTCTTGGAAGTATACCAATCGGCAGTCAACGTAAAGCGGCCATCGAGGATACCGGCGTCCACACCCACATCGAATGTCTTTTTCACCTCCCAACGCAAGTCCGGGTTCGAGTTACGTGTAAAGCCATAGGTAGCGGTAGAATTTCCATTGACGGAAGTCACACCGTTCGGGCTCATCAAAGCCAACGAGTTATAAGCCTCGATAGCATCTTGGTTACCGGTCAGACCATAACCCGCACGTAGTTTCAACTGGCTCAGCCAATCCACGTCTTTCAAGAAAGCCTCCTCATTCAACACCCAAGCGGCGGAAGCGGAAGGGAAGAAGCCCCATTTATTATTCATACCCAATTTAGAGGAACCGTCCGCACGTAAGTTCACGGTGGCGATAAAACGGTTGTCATACATATAATTGAAACGACCCATGAATGAGGCCAGACGATTCTCGTTTTGGAAAGAAGTCACGTCTCCGTATTTCACTGTACCACCCGCTTTCAGGTTGTTATAACCGAAGTAATCCGTCTCAAAGCCACGGGCACCGGCGCTAAATCCCGTATAATGATATTTTTGTCCCCTCTCCCAGACAATAAATGGATTCAATCGTTACGCTGCTATTTCTCGGTAAATAATGTATTTACACTTACCGGATATACCGGAGGCGATCCCGCTAATATCAACGTGAATGGCGTAGAACCCGGTATCGAGACCACTTCCATCTATCCTGTAGCCCGTACCTTCACGCTGGGATTATCCGTCCAATTCTAAAGACCTCCACTGCAAGCCGGGTTGCAGTAACACAACCCGCAAGGCTCTATCCGGGAAACCTGTAGTCAATATTTATTTTGTACGAAAAGCAAGCGCAAAAGGAACAACCTAATCAGTTAATCCCTAACTTTGTGAGCCTAAACAGTAGAAAACATGGTACAAAGATTCGATTACTTAGTGATAGGCTCAGGAATCGCCGGTATGAGTTTCGCTCTGAAAGTAGCCAATGAAGGCAAGAGCGTAGCACTTATCTGTAAAGCCGGACAAGAAGAAGCCAACACATATTTCGCGCAAGGAGGTATCGCTTCCGTAACCAACTTGAAAGTAGATAATTTCGAGAAGCACATAGAAGACACGATGATCGCCGGCGACTGGATCAGTGACCGGGCGGCCGTGGAGAAAGTCGTGCGCGAGGCCCCTGCCCAGATCGAGGCGCTTATCCGATGGGGAGTTAATTTCGATAAGAAAGAAAGCGGAGAATTCGATCTGCATAAAGAAGGAGGACACTCCGAGTTTCGTATCCTGCACCATGCCGACAATACGGGAGCCGAGATACAGACGAGCTTGATAGAAACGGTAAACAACCATCCCAACATCGCCGTATTCACGAACCATTATGCGGTAGAGATTATCACCCAGCACCATATGGGCATTATCGTCACCCGCCATACCCCCGGTATCAAATGTTTCGGTGCCTATGTATTGAACGAGGATACGGGCGAGGTACATACTTTCTTGTCAAAGATAACCGTTATGGCGACAGGCGGTTGCGAGGCCGTTTACCGGAATACGACAAACCCGCTGGTAGCTACCGGAGACGGTATCGCCATGGTTTACCGTGCGAAAGGCTCCGTAAAAGATATGGAGTTCATCCAGTTCCACCCGACCGCCTTGTATCATCCGGGCGACCGTCCCTCTTTCCTCATCACCGAGGCGATGCGCGGATATGGAGCTGTATTGAGAAACCTTGGCGGAGAGGAGTTCATGCATAAATATGATCCCCGTCTTTCCTTGGCTCCCCGTGATATCGTAGCCCGTGCGATCGATAGCGAGATGAAACAACGGGGTGAAGACCATGTCTATTTGGACGTGACGCACAAAGATCCGGAAGAGACGAAGAAACATTTCCCCAATATCTATAAAAAATGCCTCAGCTTAGGGATCGATATCACGAAAGATTACATCCCGGTAGCCCCTGCCGCCCATTATTTATGCGGAGGTATCAAGGTAGACTTAAACGGGCAATCCAGCATCCGCCGGCTATACGCAATCGGAGAATGTTCTTGTACCGGCTTGCACGGTGGTAACCGATTGGCCTCAAACTCATTGATCGAGGCAGTTGTATATGCCGATGCCGCGGCGAAACACTCATTAAGCGTCATGGATCGCTATGAGTTCAACCAGGATGTACCGGAATGGAACGATGAGGGAACGATCACCAATGAAGAGCGTGTATTGATCACCCAAAGCATGAAAGAGGTAAACCAGATCATGGAAGCGTATGTAGGTATCGTTCGTAGTAACACACGTTTGATCCGTGCGTGGAACCGTTTGGATATTTTATATGAGGAGACAGAGAGCCTTTTCAAACGTTGTAAGGCATCCCGTGAATTATGTGAGTTGCGTAATATGATCAATGTAGGTTATTTGATCACTCGTCAAGCGATGGAACGGAAAGAGAGCCGGGGATTACATTATACGATTGATTACCCACCGATTAAATAATTGAAAATTGAGAATTGAGAATTACTAGCTATGTTAATTCTCAATTCTCAACTTTTAATTATCAATAGTTCTGTTTCATCGGTTCAAAGTAAGCTTGCGGATGAGCGCATGCCGGACAATTAACCGGAGCCTTCTTACCCTCGAATACGAAACCACAGTTACGGCATTGCCAGAAGATAGCCTCATCTTTCTCGAATACTTTACCTTCCTCTACGTTAGCCAACAATTTACGATAACGTTTCTCGTGTTCAGCCTCTACCTTTGCGATCATCTTGAAAGCTACGGCAATAGCGGGAAAACCTTCTTCCTCCGCAATCTTAGCGAACTCAGGATACAATTCAGCCCACTCCTCATTCTCACCAGCTGCCGCGGCTGCCAAGTTCTCAGCGGTTGTTCCGATTACGCCTGCAGGATAAGAAGCGGTAATCTCAACCATTCCACCTTCCAAGAATTTAAAGAAACGTTTAGCGTGTTCCTTCTCTTGCTCGGCTGTTTCCATGAAAACACCTGCGATTTGCTCGTAACCTTCTTTCTTGGCTACGCTAGCGAAAAATGTGTAACGACTTCTTGCCTGAGATTCTCCGGCGAATGATTTCAATAAATTCTGCTCGGTACGTGTACCTTTAATACTTTTTTCCATAATGCTAATTTTATGTAGTAAATTAATGAGTCTGTTTTGTATATCGTTTTTCTCATGACCGATCAAAAGTAAGAATTTGTTTCCAGATATCGATTACGCAAACATTAAATAATATCTATCTCTCAATAGATATCACTTATTTATCAAGGAAAAACTTCTCCTCCTTTATACAATGAAACAACAAATCCTCCTAAATTGTTTACACAAAACCGGAATGCGTCTTTAGATTTTTTGCATCTTCTTTATTTTATTAACTTAAGTTTCGCAAGTAAAGTGTAGCTCCTCAGGCGGCTGGTGTCAGTCTGTCG
>OGUJ01001515.1_pt1 | contig 13663 bp, 10 predicted proteins | sample 1573661 | NCBI WGS metagenome assembly OGUJ01 (sample SAMEA2581933, study PRJEB24529) | metagenome | biome: Human gut stool | place: China | collected 2011
TCCGGTCTACTGCTCTGACTGCTTCGCTCGCATGAAGCAGAACTAAGCGCTGATTTTCATTTAAATCGGTAACAAATCCCCCCGCTGCCAGTCGGCAGCGGGGGGATTTTTGCGTTTCTCTTCAGGTATTCTTACGCTGATTTGCGCCCGAGAGCAGCAGCACCGCGCGGCATAGCCGCAGCTTGAGCAGCAACAGCTTTACCTGGTCGTTCCGGCTCTGCATGGCGTGCAGTGGGGTGCTGCGCACCGCCGTGCGCACCCGGGGCTTTTGCAGGGTACTGCGCAGCCAAGCAGTCTGCTCTGCAAGGGAAAGCGGGCTGCATCCAAGATTCTTGATTCCCATCATCAGGTCGCGGATCGTGCAGTAGCTCGCCTTTGCGCGGTGCATGGGGCTGTCCTGTAAGCCCCACGCGGCAACGGTGTCCCACACTGCATCGCTGAGATAAAAGTTATCCTCCAGACGCTCCGGGTGGTAGCTGTTGGACAGACTGCCCCGCCGGGCAGCGGTGTAGTGGTACAGCGGCTTTTCCAGCACCACCAGACAGCCGGGATTTTGACGATAAAAGGCTACAAAGAACAGCCCGTCCTCCCCCAGCTGATGGCAGGAGAAACGCAGCCGATGTTGCTCCAGAAACGCCCGGCGGAACAGCTTATTGGTGACCAGATACGAGGACGCCGTCTCGTCGAAATGTTCCTTGAAGGGCGCGCCCCGGTACACGCCGGAGAGGGTGCTGCCGCTGGTCTGCGTGTGCAGCAGCCGGTCATTTTCATCATAGCTGTCCAGATACAGCCCAAACTCCACGCAGTCCGCATCAGCATTCCGGGCGGTATGATACAGCACTTCTGCCGCATCCGGCTCTACCCAGTCGTCCGGGTCCAGAAAGAAGATATACTCTCCCCGGGCTGCATCCAGACCCGCGTTGCGGGCAGCGGCTACGCCGCCGTTGGGCTGGTCGATGAAGCGAAAGCGCGCATCCTCGGCAGCAGCCTGTGCACACAGCGCGGCGCTGCCGTCCTTAGAGCCATCGTTGATGAGAATGGCCTCGAAGTCGGTCAAAGTCTGCGCCCGCAGTGAGCGCAGCGCCCGGGGCAGCAGGCGCTCCATATTATAAACAGGCACTATAAACGAGATACAGGGCATTGTTTTCACTCCTTGCCGTCACACTTCCTTCATCAGAATATGGATGCGGTCCCGCATCTCCTGCCGACTGTCCGGCATCCACACCTTGGGTTCCGGGGGCTTTTTGCGCTCCATGGCGTAGGCAAGCGTCACCAGACGCAGCGCCATCGTGCTCCAGAAATAAAAGGCGGTATTATCGGTCAGGTAGGTCACCGTCATATAGCCTAGCTCGGACAGATACAGCAACGTGGTCTCTTGGTCTGCATAGCGCTGCCAGAACAGCGGAGTCAGAACATACTGGATGCTGGACCAGAGCAGAAAACCCGGAAAGCCTACCTCTACAAAGACCTTCAGGATGTCGTTGTGGAAGGGGTAAGGCTGGTTGATGAGCCCGTCATTATACCACTGGGCGATGATGGTGTCCACATATTCAAAACCGCGGCCGATATAGGTGATAGAAAATTCATAGTAGGGATTCGCCATGCTCCACAGATAGTCCCGTCCCATCATGTCAATGCCAAAACTGTTCAGCAACCTTGAAATAACACCGTAGCGCACACAGTAGAGGAATGCCAGAAAAAACAGGATGCAGCAGACGCCCACTGCCGGGTAAAACCAGCCGGGGACTTTGCGCTTGCGGAGAAGCAGAGCGATCAGGACGAACAGAACCACCGCCGGGATGGCGATGCGCTTCATGCCGACCAGAAAAAACCAGCAGCAGAGCAGCAGATACAGCCAGCGCTTGCGCTTTTCCTGCCGGGTAGTACGAGGAGCAAAAACGGCGTAGTACAAGATCATCTGCCCGAACACAAAGGTCAGGTCGTGAATCTCCAGCTGCAGCGCATAGCCATCCGCATCACCGAAGGTGATCAGACAGGTAATGAGAGACTGGATGCTGGCTGCAAAACCGTAGCCAGGAATGCTCAGTAGCATGATGGCCGTGTTGGCAATGCAGATGCTGATGGTAAACAGCTCGATGGCTTTTTCCCGGAACAGATAGACCAGCGCCACGGCAGTGAGGATGGCAATACTCTGGAACACGATCTTGGAGCAGCTTCGGATCATGGAAGACACTGCGGCAAAGCTTTCGATCCAGATGACCATCGACCAGAAAAACAGCGCCGCCATCAGGGACATATAAAGCAGGGTAGGCTTCCATAACTCCCGGAGACGCTTTTCGTCCGGGTAAAACAGGGTGTACAGCATTGCCAGCCCGATCACCCCCAGAGAGATGGCTTTGGGAAGGCCGCCCACTGCGCTGTTGATTGGCTTCCACTCTCCCAGCCCGGCACCGGCCAAAAAGATCACGCAACCGACGGTCAGCAGTTTTTGCCACAGCGGGCTGTCCTTATAAAACAAAGAGGCCGGAGTTTTCCGGCTGTAATCCTTTTTGGTCAGGATCTGATCCAATGTGCGCATGAAAAGGGCTCTCCTTTTATTGTGGGTGTTCCCGCAGCCGCCGGGGGGCTACGCCTGCCCTCCCAGTTGCAGGTACTGCTGCTGTAAGCGGGCGGCGGCGATGTTGATATCGTAGCCAGCCTGCCGGATCAGTTCTGCACCGGCAGAGCGGTCACAGGGCTGGTGGAGCATCCGCTGCAAGCCTGCTGCCCAGTCTGCATTGCTGGCGGAAAGCGGGATCTGGATGGCATGGGAAGAAAGCAGCACCTCCGCCGGCACTGCGTCCGAAAATACGCACCCCAGCCCAGCGGCTTGCGCCTCGATCCCCACCACCGGCAGACCCTCAAAGCGGGAGGGCATAAGGTCTCCGGCTCAATGGCGTTGGGAATGATCTGTCCCCGGTGCTCCCAGTCCGCTTTGCCAAAGTAGTAGATGCCCGCATCCCGGCCGCAGGCCCACAGGTGGGTGGCGGCGCCGGGCAGCAGCTGTTTACAGAACATCTTCAGCGGCCACTTGTAGTCCCGGACGATCCAGATATTATGGGCGTGGGCAATGCGCACTTGCAGCCCGGCCTTCTCCGCACCCTTCAGGGCATAAAGCCCCATCGCCTCGTTGTGGGCGTGCAGGATGCGGATGCGGGGGTCTGCGGCCACGGTCTGCTGCACAAAGCGCAGATACGCCGGGTAGTGCAGCGGGTTTAATCCCGGACTCTGGTAGATATGTCCGCCCAGACGGCGGATCTCGTCGTCGTAATCGCCGGGCTTTTGCTTGTTGACGATAAAATCAAACTGGACCTTTTCGCGGTCGATATGCCGGTAGTAGTTCATCAGCATGGTCTCGATCCCGCCGCGGTCCATATTGCTGACCGAATGCAGCACTCGTATCATGGGTACTCCTTATATTATAACAACTGAAATCTTCTGCCGTAGCGGCACCACAGCCCAAAGTCCTGCTGCCGCAGCGCCCGGGCACCCCAGCGGGCACGGCGGGGCAGTGCGCCCTCTTGCGGCAGCGCCTTTGCGTACAAAGCACAGCACAGCCGGAAAACAGCCTGCTGCGTTTCCGGCGGCAGGCCGGATACAGTGGCATAGCAGAAAGCCGAAAGCTGCAGCGTCAGGGTGCAGCGGTACAGCGCATCGTGGGGCAGGCCCAGCGCAGCATCCTGCACTGCCAGCTGCTCCATGATCCAGTAGCTCTGCACGGCGGCAGGGCGGTGCTGACTTGTGGCGGTAAGCCCCTTGGGGTTTTTGCGCCACAGATAGACCATCTCCGGCACAGAGGCCACAGTCTTTGCCAGCCGGAATACCAGAAAATGGATGATGGCATCCTCAAAGCAGGTATAGTAAGCCGGAAAGCGCACCTGTGCAAACAGTTCCCGCCGGTACACCTTGCCCCATGGCATCCCGGGCAGCTCGAACCGCTCCGGCGCGGCGGCACCGGCGTAGACTGCCGCCGGGTAGCGCTGCACCGGGCCGTGGGTGCCGTCGGTGTACAGGTACTGCCAGCCGCCCTGCACCACATCGGCGTCAAGGCGCTGTGCGGCCTCCAGCAGGGTGCGGATGGCACCGGGCAATAACAGATCGTCGCTGTCCACGAACATCAGCCAGCGGCCCACGGCGTGGCGCAGTCCCTCGTTGCGGGCGGCGGCGGCGCTGCGGGGCGCACTGCAATTGCACAGCAACACCCCGGGCAGTGCCCGGTAGCGTTCTAGCACGGCGGCTGTGCCGTCGGTGGAATCGCTGTCCACCACGATCAGCTGCACGGTGCAGCTGGTCTCCTGCTGCAAAATGCTGTCCAGACAGGGGCCGATGGTAGCTTCGCCGTTGTACACCGGCACAATGACCGAAAGGGTCACCGCCGGGTCCTGCGGCGGCAGCAGCGGGCAGGTCTCTTCTGCTGCAGGTTTCGGGCACAGGGATGCCAGCGCGGCGCGGTCGGCCTGTGTGCTGTCCGGCAGCGGGGCACCGCCCCGGTGCAGCAGATGGTACAGCCCAAGGTCTGCATGGCCGCAGGCTGCGCCGCACACGGCGGCAGCGCCCGCCAGCAGACGGCTGCGGGTGCGGCAGTGGATCAGCTGGTAAGCGCGTCGGTTCTGGATCATGCTTCACCACGCTCCGTTCCGGCAAGGACAGCGCCGCCCTCCTCTGCGATCAGGGACATCTTTTTCTGTGCGCAGCGCACAAGGTCGCGCACATGGTAGAGCTCCTCCTCCGAGGTGGTGGCCCATGCGGCGGTGAACAGGATGGGGTACTCCGGGTTGAGCTTATTGTACTCGTCCACCTGACTTTGCAGGATGCGGATCATGACCTCTGCCTTCCGGGTGCTGCATTCATCAAAAAAGGCAAGGAACTTGCCCGCGCCGTTGTAGCCCACCGTGCCGTCGGTATCGCCCATCAGCTGCAAAAGACCGGAAAAATCCTTCAGGATGCCGTCACCCACATGGTAGCCGAAGCGGCGGCTCATCTCGGTCAGGTTGTCCAGCTGCAAAGCAAAGCAGGTATAGTCCTCCGGCAGGATGCGGTCGGCCATGCCGGTGATATACACGTTGAGCTTTTCGCGGTTGGGCAGACCGGTCTTTTTGTCTACATACAGCAGATAATCCACCGCATCCGAGATGCGGCCCAGCAGAATTGCACCGCAGCAGCCAATGACAAAGAACAGCACCAACGCCAGCATCAGATACAGCTTGACATTGATGGCGGCAGCCACCTGCACCGAGCTGATCATCTTCAGATAATCCGCGCTGATGTACAGGTTCAGCTCCTTGCTGCTGGTATTGATGATCTTGTAGTAGCTTTTCAGCTGCGCCTCGTAGTCGTTGATCATGCTTTCCATCTTGGCGTGCTGCTCGCCTGTACCGCCAAAATCCACGTTGCGGAAGCTTTGCAGGATCTCCTCCTGAAACTGCCGGTCGATCTGGCTGGATGCGACCTGCTGTTCCAGCGATACCAGTTTCAGCACCAGACCGTCGTAGGTGGTCTGTGCCTTATCGCCAGCACCTTCCAGCTCGATGTTATTCAGGATATAGTCCGAGGACACCACCTCGCCCCGGTCAGTAAAGTAGTTTTGCAGCAGATCGGCGTTCTTGTACACATACTGGTCGGTCAGGCTCCACAGACTGTCCCGCTGCTCGGTGGTGATCTGTTCGTTCTGCTTTGCAGTTTCGATGGTGTTGGCCAGATATTCCTGCAGCACCGTGCCGTCCCGCACCTGCGGGCCGTTGAGCACATAGGCGTACAGCGCCGGGATGGTGTATTTTTTGAAGTCGGAATAGATATCGCACAGGTCTGCATAGGTGTAGCCGGTGCGGGAGGAGCGAAAATTCGGGTAGTGCTCCCGCTTGCTCAGCAGATAGTCCTGCATCTCGTTGGTATCGTTTTCCAGAATGCGGATGCACTCGTAGTAATCGTAGCCGTTGTCCAGCAGACCGGACGAGGGGTTGAGCGAGAGCTTCTGCTCCACATATTTTTCCGTATAATAGGTGCAGTAGCTCTGGATGATGGCATCCAGCATATTGCGGGCATAACCCGCGCCCTGCTCTCCATCCACCACAAGGCTCACCTTGTAGGTATCCGGGAAATAGGTCACCTCTTCGCCCTTTTGCAGCAGGGCGTCGTTGATGGTCTGCTGATCTTCCGAGATCACCGGGGTCACCGAGATGTTGGAACGGATGGTGCTCAGCCGCCCGGAAGCACCCAGTGCATCCATGGCCTGCGAGATGACGGTGGAGGAGTAGATCTCGTTGACGTCCAGCTCGCTGCCGTCCGGGGTGTAGCCGTCCGAGATGCCGTCGTTGGTATAGCGGATAATGACCGATGCAGTGTACTTCTGCCGACCGTCCGCATACAGGTAGATGGCGGCGGCACCTGCCAGCGACACCAGAAAGATCAGCAGGCTGAAACGCTTCAGATAGCGCAGGATCTCAAACTTTTTCATCTGCGGTGCCTTGCCTTTCTGCGTTTACGTTCGTGGAGCAGCCATGCGCTGCCCAGCATAACAGCAACGGACTCCATCAGGGTCTTTTTCAGGCTCAGGCGCTGCAGGAAGGAGGCCGAGCCGTAGGTAAAGGTAATATAGTTCTGGGATTTGTACTTGATATACGCCTTGTCCAGTACAAACAGCTGCTCCGAGATCTCGTTGATGGCGGTCTCCAGCTTGTTCACCATGGCCTGCGCCTCGGCCAGACGCGGCTGGCCGGCATCCAGCTCCCGGATCTTCTGGATCACATAATTCGTGCTCACGATCTCGGACTGGTAGTCGGTGGCATCGGCCAGAGAAGCGTCTGCCGCCCGCGCCAGCGCATCCATGGCGGTCTTGGTGCGGGACATATAGTACTCGCTCGCTTCATCCACGGTGGGGATCATCATGATGGAGGTCATGGATTTTTCGTAGATGGAAATGCCCTTTTTGTCGGCGTCATAGTAAGCCTGCTGGGTGCGCATGTCAATATCGTCGATTTTGTTCTTGTATTCCAGAATGCTGGTCAGCATGGCCGGGTCGCGGGCAACGCCGCCCTCGATGACAAAGGCCATGGCGTTGGGCAGGTCGTAATCCACCAGATTGTTGATCATTTTGCCCAGTGTGGTAAAGTTGTTGGTGGAAGGGTCGGGGTTTGCCTCGTCCGTAAAGCTTTTGTTCTCCCCCAGACGGGCGTTCAGATAGCGGTTCAGCGCAGCGGCGCGCACCTCCAGCTCGTTCAGTCGCAGGTAAGGCTCGCACGCGGTGGTCACTTCCAGCTTTTCCTTGAGGATGCTCTGGTTATCGCAGTAGTTGCTCAGAAAGATCTCCCGGTAGGATTCGCACACGCTCTGCAAAAGATCTGTGGGCTTGCGGTTGCCCAGGTTCAGCTTGCGGGTGTTGATGGAGAGATAGTAGTTGGTGCTGATATACTCGCTGCCGTTGGCGCTGCCGGTGCCGTCCGGGCTCAGGTAAAGGCACTGGGCCAGCTGGGAGGCAGTCAGGCTGTCCTGCAGGCCCACCCGCCGGATGGCGCGCTCCATCACCTCGTCCGACACGATCTCGTAGGCGTTGAAGCGGGTCTTGTTGGGGTTCATGCCAAGCGCCGCCTCGGAGTAATTGAAGGAGATGCTGGCAGTGGCGCTGTCCGCACTTTTGAAATAGTGAACCAGCCCGAACAGACAGCACAAGGTCAGCAGGCAGAGAAACAGGCGGTATTTATTTGTCCAGATATGACGCAGCGCCTGTTTGATTTTTTCTTTGATGTCATCCATGGCATTCTACCCTTTTGCAGCGGCCTGCACGCGCAGCGCAGGCTGCTTAGTCGATGTCAATGACCGAAAGCTCCGGCACATTGTTGATGCGGGGCGCCCGGCTGGAATCGCCCAGTCCCCGGCTTACAATGAGGGTGGCGTTGTTGGCAAGCGTATAGCTGCCTCCGGCATAGTCGGGCAGAAAGCCCTCCTCGGCGGTATAAAGCGGACCGATCTTCGGCAGACGCACGATGCCGCCGTGGGTGTGCCCGGCAAGACCCAGCTCAAAGGAATAATTTTCCAGATGCTCGGGAAAGTAGGTGGGAACGTGTGCCAGACAGATGCGCAGGTCGTAGTCTGTCTGCGGCTCCACGCTGTCCATAAAGGTGCTGGCACCGTAGTTAGAAAAATCCGCCGGGCTGCCCTCCACGCCCAGAATGCTGATAACGTTGTCGTGGATGGTATAGCGCGCCTCCTGATTGCGCAGGACGGTCACCCCGGCGGCGGTGAACTTTTCCACCAGTTCCCGGTCGTTGTCCAGAAAATACAGCTCGTCCTCGTGGTTGCCCAGCACTCCGCATACCGGGGCAATCTCGCTCAACTGACGGAACAGGGAGAGCATATTATCATAATTGGTGCCTTCGCCGTAGGTCACAAAGTCGCCGCCCAGCAGGATCAGATCCGGGGCAAGGCTGCGGACATCCTGCACCAGCTCACAGTTATCTGCTCCGTACTCCCGCAGATGCAGATCGGTCAGAAAAACGACCCGGCAGCTCTGGGTCAGCTTGCGGGAATGAATCTGATAGAACTCTGCCGTATAGTGGGTGCGGTTATAGCAGATATTCTGCCACAGCGTCCCGCCCAGTAGGGCGAGCAGGGCAACAAGAATCAGCAGCGTCAGCAACACCTGCTTCCAGAGGGGCGTTGCCCTCTGTGCGCAGCTGCCGCTGTGTGTGTGTCTGCCGCTTTGTGCTGCGCCTTTTCCGTGTTTTGCTTTGATAAAGGCCACATCCTTTCTGCCGGGGAACGTTGCATAGAGAAGGGCGCAGCACAAGGCCGCAGCCCATCTTTCCAAAAACGGATACAAAAACTGATATACAGATAAATTATAACATATTTAGTAGGAAAAGCAAAGAGTGCGTCTCTGCCATGAGCGGATTTCACATTTGGGAGTTCCCATCAAAAAAGGGATGCCGCGCACGCAGCATCCCTTTTGTATATTTGCAGATCAATCGTCGTCGCTGTCCAGCTTGAGCACGGCGGTAAAGGCCTCGCTGGGCAGGGAAACGCTGCCCAGCTGACGCATCTTCTTTTTGCCTTCCTTCTGCTTTTCCAGCAACTTCTTTTTGCGGGAGATGTCGCCGCCGTAGCACTTGGCAAGCACGTCCTTGCGCATGGCCTTGACCGTTTCACGGGCAATGATCTTGCCGCCGATGGCAGCCTGTACCGGGATCTCGAACAGGTTGCGGGGGATGTTGTCCCGCAGCTTTTCGCAGATGCGGCGGCCCTTGGCATAGGCGTTATCGCGGAACACGATCATGGACAGCGCGTCCACAGGGTCGCCATTGAGCAGGAAGTCCAGCTTGACAAGGTCGCTCTCGCGGTACTCCTTAAACTCGTAATCGTAGCTGGCGTAGCCCCGGCTGCGGCTCTTGATGGCATCAAAGAAGTCGTACACGATCTCGCCCAGCGGCAGAGCATAGTGCAGATCCACCCGCACATCGTCCAGATACTTCATGTCGATCAGCACGCCGCGCTTGTTCTGGCACAGATCCATCAGGCCGCCCACATAGTCGTTGGGGGTGTACAGGTGAACATCCACAAAAGGCTCTTCCTGCTTGACGATATTGGAGGGGTCGGGGTAGCTGGAAGGATTGTCGATCATCTCCACAGTGCCGTCGGTCAGGGTAAGGCGGTAGCGCACGCTGGGCGTGGTGGTGATGATATCCAGATCAAATTCCCGTTCCAACCGCTCGGTGATGATCTCCATGTGCAGCAGGCCAAGGAAGCCGCAGCGGAAGCCGAAGCCCAGCGCGGCGCTGGTCTCCAGCTCAAAGGTGAGGGAGGCGTCGTTCAGCTGCAGCTTTTCCAGTGCATCCTTCAGGTCGGGGTACTTGGCACCGTCGGCGGGATAGATGCCGCAGAACACCATAGGCTTGACCTGACGGTAGCCGGGCAGTGCTTCGGCGGTGGGATTATTGGCCAGCGTGACGGTATCGCCCACGCGGGTGTCCTGCACGGTCTTGATGCTGGCGGTCAGATAGCCGACCTCACCAGCCTGCAGCTGGGCACAGGGAGAAAGGTTGGTAGCACCCATGTGGCCCACTTCTACCAGCGTGAACTCCGCGCCGGTGGCCATCATGCGGATGGTATCGCCGGGCTTCACGGTGCCCTCAAACACACGGATATAGACGATAACGCCCTTGTAGCTGTCGTAGATGCTGTCGAAGATCAGCGCCTTCAGCGGGGCATCCGGGTCGCCGGTGGGAGCAGGAATGTCGGTGACGACACGCTCCAGCACCTGATCCACATTCAGGCCGGTCTTGGCAGAGACGCGGGGCGCATCCAGACAGGGCAGGCCGATCACGTCCTCCACCTCCTGCGCCACCTCGTCCGGGTGGGCGCTGGGCAGGTCGATCTTATTCAGGATGGGCACCAGTTCCAGATCATGCTCCAGCGCCATATAGGTGTTGGCCAGCGTCTGAGCTTCCACACCCTGCGTGGCATCCACCACAAGGATGGCACCCTCGCAGGCGGCCAGACTGCGGCTGACCTCGTAGGCAAAGTCCACGTGGCCCGGGGTATCGATGAGGTTGAACTCGTAGGTCTTGCCGTCCTTGGCGGTATAGTTCATGGTGACAGCGCGGGCCTTGATGGTGATGCCGCGCTCGCGCTCAATGTCCATGTTGTCCAAAATCTGGTCTTCCATGGTGCGCTCGTCCACGCTCTTGGTCAGCTCCAGAATACGGTCCGACAGGGTGGATTTGCCGTGGTCAATGTGTGCAATGATGCAGAAATTGCGGATATTGTCTCTTGCCATGTAGTTCCTCCGGGAGAAATTTAAGCTTCCAGTATCCAATCCTCGACATCCACGATCTTTCCGTGCTCGAGGTAGACGCGGGGCACGCGGCGGGACACGCCGCACAGCACCTCGTAGGAAATGGTGTCGGTCTTGCGGGCGATGGTCTCGGCAGTATCACTGACGCTGCCGCCCCACAGGATGGCTTCGTCGCCCTCGTGGATGTCCGGGATACCGGTCACATCCACCATCATCTGGTCCATGCACACGCGGCCCAGCACCGGGCAGGCCTTGCCGTGGATCTCCACGATGCCCTTGCCGCAGCTCAGCTGGCGGGGATAACCGTCCGCATAACCGGTGCACAGGGTGGCCACCAGCGTGGGCTTATCGGCGGTGAAGCGGCGGCCATAGCTGGCGCTCTGACCGGGCTGCATTTCCTTGACCATGCTCACCACGGTCTTGAGGGTCATCACCGGCCGGAACTGCCCAAAGCGCACCTCGTCGCTGGGGTCGTAGCCGTAGAGGATGATGCCGGGCCGCGCCATGCAGCGCTCCCGGGCCAATCCCTCGGGCCAGTCCGGGTGCAGCATCACGCCCGCAGAGTTGTCACAGTGGACGGTCTGTGGCTCGCGGCCTGCCGCCTTGAGCGCATGGAACGCTCTGACGAACAGCGCGTGCTGCTCCGCGGTATAGACAACGTTCTCTTCGGCGGTGTCGTCGGCCACCGAGAAGTGCTGGAACAGGCCGGTCATCTCAAGGCCCGGCAGCTCACACACAGCCAGCATTTCGCGGATGGCGGCATCAAAATCGGTGCGCAGGGCAAAGCCGATGCGGCCCATGCCGGTATCTGCCTTGAGGTGGATCTTTACTCTGCCGCCTGCCTTTACGGCAGCAGCGGAAAGGTTCTGCGCCTGTTCGGTGGAGTAGCACGCTACGGTGATATCCTCGTGGATGAGGGTCTGGGCGTACTCCGGCTGAACATGGCCCAAAATAAGGATGGGCAGAGTCTGCCCGTCCTGACGCAGCTGCACGGCCTCGGTCAGGCAGCTCACTGCCAGCCATGCTGCACCCTCCTGCGCAAAAACGCGGGCACACTGCACAGCGCCGTGGCCATAGCTGTCGGCCTTGACCACCGCGCACAGCGGCAGGTCACCGGCCCGGGCTTTGACGGCCCGGAAGTTATGCCGCAGGGCATCGAGGTCGATCTCGGCCCAGACGTGTTTTTCAAAAGGTTGAGTCTTCATGATTCATTCTTCCTCGTTTGTAATTGCAAAGCTGCCGCGCCCGGTGTGGACGGGCCGCCAGCCATCGATGCCGCTCTCCTGCAGTGCGTGCAGGGTTTTCTGGCGGAAAGCGTGGTCGGTGCGGCAGCGCTCCTTGACGAACTCCTTGGTCTGTTCGCGCACGGTCACGCCGTCGGCAGGGCAGACGCTCTTGACGATGGGCAGCCCCTCGGCGTGCACTGCGGAAATGACCTCCTGCTCGGTGGCCAGCAGCATGGGCCGGATGAGGGTGAGGTCCCGGCGCGAAAGGTAGGTGACCGGCGAGAAGCAGCCGATGCGGCCCTCCCGCCAGAGATTCATGTAAAAGGTCTCCACGGCATCGTCCAGATGGTGGCCCAGCGCCACCTTGTTGCAGCCCAGTTCCTGCGCCGCCGTGTGCAGCGCGCCGCGCCGCAGCTTGGCGCACAGGGCGCAGGGGTTCTTCTCCTTGCGGTAGTCGAACACTACAGGGCCGATCTCGGTACGGCGGATCTCATAGGGGATATCGTACTGGGCAAACAGCTCCTGCAATACGGTGTAATCCATGGGCCTGCCGCCGAACTGCGGGTCCAGCGTGACGGCCTGCACCGTAAAATCAAAGCCGATGTACTTGCGCAGTTCGGCAAGGCCGATGGTAAGGGCCACGCTGTCCTTGCCGCCGGAAACGCCCACCATCACTTTATCGCCGGGGGCGATCATTTCATAGTCCTGCACAGCCTTGCGCATCAGGCCGCACAGACGCTGCATCGCACGGGAACTGCTCATGACAGGGTCACACTTTCCACAAGATTCACAATGTCGTTGATGGAGGCCAGTTTGGTCAGGCCGGAAACATACACCACGTCACCGCTGGGGTAGGTAATGGTGGCCAGCACCGCATAATACGCCTGAATGTCGCAGCGCACGGCCTCCACCTCGGCACCGTCCACGGTCAGGTTCACCTTGCGGGGCTTGATGACGCCATAGGCCTGCTTGAGGTCCTTCTCGGACGCATCGATAAAGTCCGCGTAGCTGTCGGCAGTGCCGCGCTGCAGCAGCACAGCTTCGTAGTCCTCACCATCGGCGCTGTCTGCCGTGGCGAGTTCCAGCACGGTGCCAAGGGTGCTGTCCTCGGTCATCTGGCATACCTTCCAGATGGAACTGTCATAGTAGACGGAAACGCCGTTTGTGCCGGTGTAGTGGGTGTCCGGATTTGCGGGCACGCTGCGGTTGACCAGCAGCGTTAAAATAATGTAAGCAATGATGCCCAGAGCAACAAAGATGCCCATAGCGGCCAGAAGCTTGGAGGTGCGGCGCTGGGCAGAAGCGTTGCGGTCGATGTCGTTTGGCATGTAAAAAATTCTCCTTGTATCAGTGCGCAGCAAAAGCTGCCATATCCTTTATAGTATACCACACCGGCAGACAAAATTGTAGCGGGCAGCGGCAGAAAATGTGCGGCCGTGGGCAGAAAATTTTGCAGAAAATGCGTTTTTAGAAATAATGAGGATTCAAGAGAAAACGTGAGATTTTGCAAGATTGAAAAAATTACAATGAAAAAATCAAAAAATGCTGTTGACAGGCACCTTTTTATGATGTATACTGACACTCGCGCCCCAGAAAGGCGCCTGAAACGTACAAAAAGCTTATCAGGAGGAAATAGATATGAGCACTACTC
>OGUJ01001529.1_pt1 | contig 13561 bp, 11 predicted proteins | sample 1573661 | NCBI WGS metagenome assembly OGUJ01 (sample SAMEA2581933, study PRJEB24529) | metagenome | biome: Human gut stool | place: China | collected 2011
AGAGGTGCGAGCCACTCCGGCAGGTGGAGAAGCAGCTGTTTGCCCATGGGGAGGCGGAGCCGGTCTCCTGCCAGGGGCGGGTGGAGCTGTTGGGGGCGCTGACCCCCCGGTCAGAGGTGGAGCAGGCGGCCGCTGGGATCCGCCGCCTGCTGCGGACCCAGGGCCTGCGCTGCCGGGACATCGGGGTGACGGCCCGGGACCTGTCGGTCTATCAGCCGCTGGTCGAGGCCATCTTCCCCCGCTATCAGATCCCGGTGTTCACCTCCGCCATGACGGACATCCTGGACAAGCCCATCCTCACCCTGGTGACGGCGGCGCTGGACACGGTGGCCAACGGCTACCGCTATGACGATGTGTTCCGCTATCTCAAGACCGGCCTCACCGACCTGGGGGAGGAGGACCGGGATCTGCTGGAGAACTATGTCTTGAAGTGGGACATCCGGGGGAGCCGGTGGACGCAGGAGAAGCCCTGGACCATGCACCCCAGGGGCTATGGCTTCCCCATGGCGGAGGAGGACCAGGCCCTCTCGGACGTCCTCAGCGACATCCTGGACACGCCCGTGTCCCCCGAGCTCCTCCCCGCCATCGAGGGGAAGATCAGTCAAAAGACGGAGGACCTGGTGGGCCCCTATGAGCTCCACGACTTCTTCCTGTACTACGCCATCCGCTGGGGCTTCCCTCCCAGAAAGGTGTTCCGTCTGGCGGAGCACGCCTTGGGCCGGACCTACGACCGGGCCACCATCCTGAAGTGGCTGAACAGCTTCTACCGCCGGTTCTTCACTCAGCAGTTTAAACGTTCCTGCCTGCCAGACGGCCCCAAGGTGGGCTCTGTCACCCTGTCCCCCCGGGGCGACTGGCGGATGCCCAGCGATGCGGTGGCGGCGCTGTGGCTGGAGGAATTGGAGGGCCTGGAGTAAGAGCTCTCCCGATCCGCCGGCCGCCGCGGCCGGGGCACCGCGGGGGTCGGGCCGGGCGGGCCGCACTTTGCTGAAAAATTTATGGAGAGGACGTTGATCTGTTGAACCTTTATTTGGACCTGTTTCTGACCTTTGCCAAGGTGGGAGTATGTACCTTTGGCGGTGGCTACGCCATGCTGCCCATCCTCCAGCGGGAGGTGGTGGAGAAAAAGGGCTGGGTCACAGAGGAGGAAGTCACTGACTACTTTGCCATCGGACAGTGCACTCCGGGCATCATCGCCGTCAACACATCGGTTTTTATCGGCCACCGTCAGCGGGGGGTCCCAGGAGGAATTGCCGCCGCCCTGGGAGTGGTGTTTCCCAGCTTTGTGGTCATCACCATCATAGCCGCATTCCTCACAAAATTTGCGACCTATCCGGTGGTTCAGCACGCCCTGGCGGGCATCAATGCCGCAGTGGTGGCACTGATTGCAGTCAGCGTGCTCAAGCTGGGAAAGACAAATTTGAGGGGGAGACCCGCAGTATGCATCTTTTTGGGAGTTCTGGTGCTGGGAGAGCTGTCCGGGCTGCTGGCTGTGGACCCGGCCACCCCGCTGGGAGCGGTGCTGGATCTCCTCTCCAATCCTGCATTCCTTGTGGTGGCAGCCGGAGCGACAGGCTGGCTGCTGGGCCGGGTGAAGCTCCCATCCCAAGGAGGTGAGGACAGATGATCCTGCTGCGCCTCTTTTATGAGTTTTTTAAGACTGGTCTGTTCTCTGTGGGCGGGGGTATGGCCACGATTCCCTTTCTGCAGCATATGGGGGAGACCACCGGCTGGTTCACGAATCAGGATCTGACTACTATGATCGCGGTTTCCGAGTCCACACCGGGCCCGCTGGGGGTGAACATGGCCACCTATGTTGGCTACCAGACCGCTGGAGTCCCCGGGGCGCTTGTGGCAACGCTGGGGGTGATCACGCCGGGGGCCATACTGATCCTGATAATTGCGGGATTTTTGCAGAAGTTTCGGAGCAACCGGAGCGTGGAGGCGGTGTTTGCCGGGCTGCGTCCCGCCTCCACTGCGCTGATCGCGGCAGCGGGCCTGAGTGTGGCGTATTCAGTTTTTACGGCATCAGACGCCCTCTCACCGAACAGCTTTCCGGCCATTCAGTGGACAGCGGTGGTGCTGACGCTGGCGATGTTCGCGGCAATGAAGTGGACGCCCCTGAAAAAACTTCACCCTATCGCCTTTATTGCGGCAGGAGCGGCAGCCGGCATTTTACTTCAGCTCTAAACGAAAAAAGTGTCCTCTTCCCATGGCGGGAAGAGGGCACTTTCTTATTCCGCCTCTTCATCGGCGGACAGGGACTCATAGTTCAGATCCGACAGGGTCCGGGCCTTATCGGCTGAGATGAGGAAGAGGTCGCAGCCGGGGGCGGGTGCCTCCAGGGCGGTGTAGACGTAGCTGCCATCCTCGGTCTGGCCGCCGATGGCCAGGGTGAAGGTCTCGCCGGAGGTCAGGGAGACGGTGAGAAGGGAGGCGCCGTCCATGCCGCAGGCGGACAGCTCCTCCTGGTCCGCCTTAAAAGCGGAGCAGCTGTCCAGGTATAGGGTGGACAGGTCGTACAGCCAGTCCTCCAGCCCGACGGCCCCCTCGGGCAGCGGCTGCCCGTCCAGCGACCATAGGGTGATCTCCTCCGTCTCTGTGGTGGTCTCATAGATGGGCTCCCCGTTCTCGTCGGTCTCGCCGGTTTCGGTCTCCGCCTCCATCTCCCGGGTCTCCACAGCGGAAGTCAGCTGGCGGACAGTGCCGTCGCTCAGCTCCAGCTGGGCGGAGGTGATGTTCTTCTCGTCCAGGTCAGGCAGTTGGGGCAGCTCCATCAGGTCCAGCAGTTCGCTGTCCAGGGAGGAGGTGATGGAGCCGTCCACCGGGTAGACCTCCGTCCCCCCGTCGAGCATGGCGTACCGGTGGCTGCCCCCAGGGGCCAGGCTGCCCAGAAGCAGGGTGGTGGACTCCCCGGAATCAGTGCGGGCGGTGAGGGTGTAGGCGGGCTCCTCCAGGCCGTAGTCAGCCAGTGCGTCGGGTTCCGGAATGATCCGCTCCGCCTTCAGGGCGGCCAGGTCCTCTCGGAGGGCGTCCAGCTCCGTGCCGTTCACCGGGAACTCGCTGTCCCCGTCCCAGGTCCAGCCCGTCTCCTCCAGGGTGAAGGAGAGGGGGCCGTCCCCGGAATCAAAGGAGAGGGCGGTGACATCGCTGAGCTGGAGCACATAGTCGGCCTGGGCGGCCTCCCGCTCCTCCTCCCCCGCGTTCCAGACCCGCAGGGCGGCGTAGGCGCCCAGCCCGACGGCGAGGACACCGGCGAGAGCCAAAAGCTGTTTTGTCTGTCGGTTCATCACAGTTTCCTCCGCTTGATCCAGTAGGCCAGGCCGCCGATCAGGACCCCCAGGGGGATGACGGCCAGATAGAGGGTGCTCCACATGCCCGGGTTGAGAACGGTGTTATAGGTGATCTCCAGGCTCTTGGCGGGGATGGAGATGGCGGAGATGTCCTCCATGCCGGAGGTGGCCGCGTTGAGGAAGATGTCCAGGTTCACCATGCTGGGGTTGAAGGTGAGGATGCTCTGGTCCACCATGCTCTCGGTGGTGAAGACGGTGAGGCGGGCGGTGCCGCCGTCGGTCTCCTCCTCCGCCTGGGCGCCCAGGATATAGGTGCCGGTCTGCCCGCCGGCGTCGGAGTAGCCGCTCTCCGTGGTGGTCATGAAGGGGGTCACGGTGATGGTGTCACGGACCGGATCGCACTGGGTCATGCCGTGGGCGCCGTAGATCAGAGTCAGGTCGTCGTCCCCGAACTGAGCAGTGATGGGGCTGGAGGCGGACAGGGTGGCGCTGAAGTAGAAGCGGCCGTATTGGGCATAGTACCGGGCGGTGTCCCCGATATAGCCCTGGGCCATGGCGAGGCCGTAGTCGGCGAGGATGGCATTGAAGTTGGCCAGGTCCGTGCGGGTCAGCAGGATCATCACCTGGCCGCCCCCCTCCAGGTAGTCCCGGACCATCTGGGCCTCGTCGGCGGACAGGTCGGTCTGGGGCTGGTTGAAGACCAGCAGGGAGCAGTCGTCAGGCACCCCGTTGTCCAGCAGGAGGCTGACGGTGGAGGTAGACAGGTTGGCCTTGCTGATGGCGTCGGTGACCGAGCCGCCCAAGGCGCTCTCCCCGTGGTTTTCGGCGAGATAGAGGATGTGGCTGTTGTCTGAGGTGACGTAGTCCACCGCGGAAGTGAGCTGCCCCTCGGCGTCGAACTCGGAATAGGTATAGGTGCCATAGGTGTAGTAGGACATGAGATCGGCCACCAAAATGTCGGAGAAGGGGACCACCCGCTGCCTGCCGGTATCGGCACAGCGGACCACGACAGTGTTCTGGTCTGCCTCATACTCCGTCAGGGCGGAGGGGTGCTCCACAGGGTCCACGAAGGAGAGGGAGAGATGGCCGGACAGGGCGGCATAGTTGTGCAGAAATTTGGTGATGCGCTGGTCCGTGGTGTCCTCGCTGGCCAGGACGACCAGCTCCACGTCCCGCTCCAGGGCGGAGAGGTAGTCCACAGAAGTGTCGCTGACGGTGTAGAGACTGTTGTCCGAGATGTCCCGCTCCACCAGGTCAGAGGGCAGCTGCCCCACCACCAGGTTGACCACCACGGCGATGGCCAGCACCACCGCAGTGGTAGCGGCGGAGGTGATCCCCTTCCGGCGCTGGAGGACCTGCACGGTGAGGAAGACGAAGACGGCCGCCATGGACAGATAGAGCAGCAGTCCCCCCAGATCGAACACGCTGTAATAGGCGAAGTTGTCCAGCACGCCCTGGAAGTCGAAGCTGGAGAGGAGCTGGGCCAGGGAGTCGGGGAGAAAGGACACCAGATCGGTCCACAGGTAGAGGGCCAGCAGCGCGGCAAAGGTGCCCACGGCGGCGATGATCTGGCTCTCGGTGAGGGCGGAGACGAACATGCCTACGGCGATGTACACGCAGCCCATGCAGAAGAAGGCCAGGATAGCGGCGTAGTCCGCCGTCAGAGTGGCGGAGCCGTTCATGGCGATGATGAGCGGGCAAAAGCAGATCAGCAGGATGGGGACCAGCAGCACGGTGACCATGGCCAGATATTTGCCCAGGACGATGCCGGTGAGGGAGACGGGGGAGGTGAGCAGCAGCTGGTCGGTCTTGCCCCGCCGGTCCTCCGCCATGGAGCGCATGGTGAGGATGGGAACGGCCACCATGAAGATGATGGTGCAGCTGAGCAGGACATAGCCGAAGGAGGGGGAGCCGCCGAACAGGTTGTAGGCCATGAAGTAGATGCCTACAAAAAAGATGAGGATGGCGATGAACACATACCCCACCATGGAGGTGAAATAGGAGCGCAGCTCCCGCTTGTAGACCGCAGTCATGGCTCCGCCTCCTCTCCGTGTTCCGTGATGGCTGTCTCCGGAGCGGGCTCCGGCTCCGCCGAATCTCTGCGCCCGAAGGGGCGCCTGCGGCCGCCAGCCTGTCCGGCGGCGGAGGCGTCGGAGGTCAGCTCCAGGAAGATCTGCTCCAGGGACAGGGACTCCCGCCTCATCTCCAGGATCGGCAGGTCCGCCCCCGCACAGGCGCGGAAGACGGCCTCCCTGGGATCGGCCCCCTCCGCGGGAGTCAGGCGCAGCAGGGCGGCGCCCGCCTCCCCGCAGGGCAGCGGCGCCACCTCCGCTACGCCGGGGACGCCGGAGAGCAGGACCCGGCCTTCCTCCGGGGCGGCCTTGAGCAGCAGGGTGATGGCAGGGGTGCCTGCCAGCTCCCGCTCCAGCTGGGCCGGAGTGCCTTGGGCCACCAGCCGGCCGTGGTGGATGATAAAGATGTGGTCGCAGACCTCCTGGACCTCGGAGAGGATATGGGAGCTGAGGATCACAGTGTGCTCCTGGGCCAGCTCCCGGATTAGGGCGCGGATCTCCAGGATCTGCTTGGGGTCCAGGCCTACAGTGGGCTCATCCAGGATCAGGATGTGTGGGAAGCCGATCAGCGCCTGGGCCAGCCCCACCCGCTGGCGGTAGCCCTTGGACAGGTTGCGGATCAGCCGGCCGGACACGTCGGCGGTCCGGGTCATCTCCAGGATGCGGTCCAGCTGAGCGGCCCGCTCCCCCCTGGGGATTCGCTTGAGCCCGGCGGCAAACTCCAGATACTCCCGCACCGTCATGTCCACATAGAGGGGCGGCTGCTCCGGCAGATAGCCGATGCAGGCCTTGGCCCCCGCCGGGTCCTGAGTCACACTGTGGCCGTCTACCCGGACCTCCCCTTCAGTGGGGGCGAGATAGCCGGTCATCATATTCATGGTGGTGGATTTCCCGGCGCCGTTTGGGCCCAGGAAGCCGCAGACGCAGCCCTTCTCCACTGTGAAGCTCAGGTGGTCCACCGCCAGATGGCCGCCGTACCGCTTCACCAGATTTTCTACTTCGATCACGGTCTAACCTCCCGTTCCAAATCAAAGATCAGGAACAGGATAACACCCAAAGCTGAAAGAAACCTGAAAGGCTGGCCGAAATTTTGTAAACATTTTGGGAACAAAAAGGGCGCGTCCCGGAACGAAAGTGTCCCAGGACGCGCTGAGAGCGGGAAGGGGCTGTCCAGGCAGGCTCAGCCCAGATAGGAGAGCACCGCCGTCTGGGCGGGGGTGTCTTGGGTCAGCTCCAGGACGTTGCCCTCATAGCGCACCACGCCGCTCTGAAGGGCGAGGAAATCCTCCACCGGACCGATGACCTCGTAGCCGAAGTCCTTGCCGCGGTAGTGCATGGGAACGACCACCCGGGGCTTGAGCTGGTCCACTACCGCCTTGGCCTGGCCGGCATCGATGGTGTAGAAGCCGCCCACCGGGATGAGCAGAGCGTCCAGACCGGACAGGGCCTCTGCCTGCTCCGGTGTCAGGCCGCAGCCCAAGTCTCCTAGATGGGCCACCCGAAGCCCCTCGGCGGAAAAGATGCGCATGGTGTTCGGGCCCCGCTTGGCGCCCTGAACCTCGTCGTGCCAGGTGGCCAGCTCTTCCACCTCCACGGCACAGGGCTTCCCGCTGAGGGCCACCGCGGCCCGGTTGCCGTGGTCCCGGTGCTCGTGGCTGCAATAGACGGCGTCAGCCTCCAGATGGAGGGGGGACAGACCGGGGACGGAGCCGTCCTCATAGGGGTCGATGACAAGGGTGCCCGCCTCAGTGGCCAGGGTGAAGCAGGAGTGGCCGTTCCAGATCAATTTCATTTCAAAATACCTCCTGATATGGGTTTGGATGGGCAAAATATGGAGAGGAATAATAAAATTATAGCACGCTTTTCTCCGTTTGAAAACAGAAAATCCAGGAGGCCCTTCTTTGAAGGCGGAAAAAGGCGGGAAGGCAGCTGCTGATGGGCGGATGGGCAGGGGAAGCGGCAGGTTGAGGGAAAGGAAAAGAAAACAAGGAGAGGAAAAAACAGAGAATCGGGAAAAAGAGAACGAAAATGCGCATAGAAGAACTTCAAAATTGCACTTGAAGCTATTTTGGGGGAAATTTTGATTTTTTTGCATTTTTTCGACCAAATTACAGTTGAATTTCCGGGCGAATTGGAATACAATGATAGCCGAAACGCGAGGTGGACCCATTGCTGAACATCGTATTGGTAGAGCCGGAGATCCCCCAGAACTGCGGGAACATTGCCCGGACCTGCGCCGCCACCCGCAGCCGCCTCCACCTGATCCGCCCTCTGGGGTTCGACATCAGTGAGAAGGCGGTGCGCCGGGCTGGGCTGGATTACTGGCCCATGGTGGACCTGCGGGTCTACGACGGACTGGAGCAGTTTTTTACCGAGCATCCCGCTCCCGACCTCTGGCTGGCCACCACCAAGGCGCCCCGAAGCTATGACCAGGCCCAGTTCCGGGATGGCTGCTACCTGTTCTTTGGCAAGGAGACTGCGGGCCTCCCCCTGGGCTTTCGGGAGGAGCACAGGGAGCGGTGCATCCGCATCCCTATGCGCCCTGACGCCCGCAGCCTGAACTTGGCCAACTCTGTGGCAGTGGTGGCCTACGAGGCCCTGCGCCAGCTGGGCTTTCCCGGGCTGTCCGGGCAGGGCGAGATGGCGGAGGGGCTGTGACCTGTTTATTTCCCTTTCCCACGCCTGACGAGAAAGAAAGGAGCTCATAGAAGAATGAACTACAACAAGAAGACAGTGCGCGACATCGATGTGGCGGGCAAAAAGGTGCTGCTGCGGTGCGACTTCAACGTGCCCATGGCCAAGGACGGCAGCGGCGTCATCACCGACGACAAGCGCATCCGTGCCGCCCTGCCCACCATCCAGTATCTGCTGGAGCAGAACGCTGCGGTGGTCGCCTGCTCCCACATGGGCAAGCCCAAGGGCGAGGTCAAGCCCGAGCTGTCTCTGAAGCCGGTGGCCGCCCGCCTGAGCGAGCTGCTGGGCCGCGAGGTCATCATGGCCGCCGACGTGGTCGGCCCCGATGCCACCGCCAAAGCCGCCGCCCTGAAGCCCGGCGAGATCCTGCTGCTGGAAAATACCAGATTTGAGCCCGGCGAGACCAAGAACGACCCCGCCCTGGCCAAGGCCATGGCCTCTCTGGCCGACGTGTACGTGTCCGACGCCTTCGGCGCGGTCCACCGCGCCCATGCCTCCACCGCCGGCGTGGCCGACTACCTGCCCGCTGTGTCCGGCTTTCTCATCCAGAAGGAGCTGGAAGTTATCGGCGGCGCCCTGGCCGATCCCAAGCGCCCCCTGGTGGCCATCCTGGGCGGCTCCAAGGTATCCAGCAAGATCGGGGTCATCAACAACCTGCTGGAGATCGCCGACACCATCATCATCGGCGGCGGCATGGCCTACACCTTCTCCGCCGCCCAGGGCGGCAAGGTGGGGGACTCCCTGCTGGAGGCCGATTGGGAGAGCTACGCCAATGAGATGGTCCAGAAAGCGGCGGCTAAGGGCGTGAAGCTGCTTCTGCCGGTGGACACCGTGTGCGCCGACGCCTTTGCACCCGACGCCAACAGCCAGGTGGTCAAGGCCGGGGAGATTCCCGACGGCTGGCAGGGCCTGGACATCGGACCCGAGACCGTGAAGCTGTACTGCGGCGCCGTAGCCGGCGCGGGCACAGTGATCTGGAACGGCCCTATGGGTGTGTTCGAGTTCCCCGCCTTTGCCAAGGGGACTGAGGCGGTGGCCGAGGCTCTGTCAAAGACGGACGCCATCACCATCATCGGCGGCGGCGACTCCGCGGCCGCAGTGCAGCAGCTGGGCTATGCCGACAAGATGACCCACATCAGCACCGGCGGCGGCGCCAGCCTGGAATTCATGGAGGGCAAAGAGCTGCCCGGCGTAGCCTGCCTGCTGGATAAATAAAGAACTGCCCGGGCAGCTCCGGGGACCCGCGCGAGCCCAGCGAAATGGGGATGGGCTTTCAACGGCAGGCGAAAGTGAAAAATATGGCGCATGCTTTGACGACGCTGAGATACAGGAAAGAGGGATCGTGCATGAACAAAAAAATGAGAAATATCCTTCTGACCATTCTGGGGGTCCTTCTTGTAGTGATGCTTTTAAGTTTTGCGGCGTAGTGCGGGACAAATCACAGCTGGGAAGCCAAGATCCGGGCAGACTAGGCTCAAGTGTGTAACAAACTAGGAAGAGAAGGAAAAATAGAAAGGGGCTTTACCGCCATGAACAGAAGATATCGCAAGACCATTATTGCCGGAAACTGGAAGATGAACAACACCCTCTCCCAGACCAAGCAGTTCGCCGAGGAGATCAAGCCCATTATGCCCCGGGGAAAGTGGTGCAACGTGGTCCTGTGCGTCCCGGCCGTCAATATCACCACCGCCGTCCGCCTGTTCAAGGACTGCCACATCGCCATTGGCGCGGAGACCTGCCACTATGAGGACCACGGCGCCTATACCGGTGAGATCACTGCGGAGATGATCAAGGAGGCGGGGGCCAAGTATGTTATCATTGGCCACTCTGAGCGCCGCCAGTACTACAACGAGACCGACTTCACCGTCAATAAGAAGGTCCACGCCGCCCTGGAGGTGGGGCTGAACCCCATCGTCTGTGTGGGCGAGAGCCTGGAGCAGCGGGAGCTGGGAGTGACCATGGAGCTGATCGCCTATCAGGTGAAGGCTGCCTTGGCCGGCGTGCCCGCCGACAAGATGCGCCATGTGGTCATCGCCTATGAGCCTCTGTGGGCCATCGGCACCGGCAAGACCGCCACCGCCGAGCAGGCTGGTGAGGTGTGCCAGGCTATCCGTGCTGTCATCCGCAAGCTGTACGGCGCCCATGTGGCCCGCTCCGTCACCATCCAGTACGGCGGCTCCATGAACGCCAAGAACGCCGCCGAGCTGCTGGCCCAGCCCGACGTGGATGGCGGCCTGATTGGCGGAGCCTCCCTGAAGCCTGCGGACTTCGTGGAGATCATCAACGCGGCAAACCAGGAGTAAGCGAGCCGTCCACGCCGGATGGGTCCCCAACGAAAGCCCAGCGCAGCGGGTTTTGTTGGGAGAGGCGGAGCGGGGGAGCGGCAGGCATTTTGCCTCTCCCCATCCCGCACCATCGAAACACACGGAGAGGAAGACACGGAATGCGGAGCGGGAGCCTGCTCTTCATGCCCCTTCCCTCTGGATTCTCTCAAGAAAGGGTTTCTATGAAAACACCAACAACTTTGATCATCATGGACGGCTTTGGCCTGGGCCCCAAATATCCGGGCAATGCGGTGGAAAATACGCCGAAGCCCCATCTGGAGAATATCTTCAAGGAGTGTCCCGGGTGCCGCCTGTCTGCCTCCGGCCTGGACGTGGGCCTGCCTGAGGGGCAGATGGGCAACAGCGAGGTGGGCCACACCAACATCGGCGCGGGCCGGGTGGTATTCCAGGACCTGCCCCACATCAGCCGGGACATCGACAGCGGGGAGTTCTTCAAGAATCCTGCCTATTTGGAGGCCATGGAGCACTGCCGGGAATGGGGGACCGCCCTGCACCTGATGGGCCTGCTGTCCGACGGCGGTGTCCACAGCCACATCACCCACCTGTTCGCCCTGGTAAAGATGGCCAAGGAGCAGGGGCTGGAGAAGGTGTATGTCCACTGCTTCCTGGATGGCCGCGACGTGCCCCCCAGCTCTGGAAAGAGCTATGTGGAGCAGCTCCAGGCCAAGCTGGATGAGCTGGGCACCGGCAGGATCGCCACCGTCATGGGCCGCTACTACGCCATGGACCGGGACAAGCGGTGGGACCGGGTGCAGCGGGCCTATGATGCCATCGCCCTGGGGGAGGGGATCTTTGAGGAGAACCCCGCCGCCGCTGTCCAGAAGTCCTATGACTCCGGCGTCACCGACGAGTTCATGGAGCCGGTGGTCTGCGCCAAAGGGGCTCAGGTCCGGGACAACGACTCCATCATCTTCTACAACTTCCGCCCCGACCGGGCCCGGGAGATCACCCGCTGCTTTGTGGATGAGGACTTTCAGGATGTGGAGCGGAAAAAGGGCTTCGTCCCGGTGGATTTTGTCTGTACCACCGAGTACGACGCTACCATGCCCAATGTGACGGTGGCCTACCCCCGGCAGAAGCTGGAGAACATCTTTGGCGAGTATATCAGCAAGCTGGGGCTGACCCAGCTGCGCATCGCTGAGACGGAGAAGTATGCCCACGTCACCTTCTTCTTCAACGGCGGCGTTGAGACGGTCTTTCCCGGGGAGGACCGGGTGCTCATCGCTTCCCCCAAGGTGGCTACCTACGACCTCCAGCCGGAGATGAGCGCCTATCAGGTGACGGAGGAGGCGGTCAAGCGCATCGAGAGCGGAGCCTATGATGTCATCATCCTGAACTTTGCCAACTGCGACATGGTGGGCCACACCGGCGTGTATGAGGCTGCCTGCAGGGCGGTGACTGCCGTGGACGAGTGCGTGGGCCGGGTGGTGGAAGCCACCTCCCGCATGGGCGGCGTCTCTCTCATTACCGCCGACCACGGCAATGCCGAGCGGATGGCGGACGAGGATGGGGAGCCCTTCACCGCCCACACCACCAACCTGGTGCCCTTCTATATTGTGGGGGCCAGCGTCCGCCTGCGGGACGGCCGCCTGGCCGATATCGCCCCCACCATGCTGGACCTGATGGGCCTGGAAAAGCCCAAGGAGATGGACGGGGAGACTCTGATCGTCAACTGACGGACTGGGCCCCGCTGGACCGATGCACCGGTGCGGAGCTGCTGCACAGGGCATATACGCTCCGGGCGGGAGGACCCGCCCATAAAAGAAAAAAGGAGACTGATTATCATGAAGCAGATCATTGAGATCGTAGACGTTTTGGGCCGCGAGATCCTGGACAGCCGGGGCAACCCCACCGTGGAGGTGGAGGTCTACCTGGAGGACGGCACTGTGGGCCGCGCCGCGGTCCCTTCCGGCGCCTCCACCGGCATCTATGAGGCCTGCGAGCTGCGGGACGGCGACAAGGGCCGTTACCAGGGCAAGGGCGTGGTGACCGCGGTGAACAACGTGAATACCGAGATCGCTGAGGCCCTCATCGGCACCAACGTGCTGGACCAGGTGGCCATCGACAAGATGCTCATCGACCTGGATGGCACTCCCAACAAGAGCCGCCTGGGCGCCAACGCCATCCTTGGCGCCTCCCTGGCCTGCGCCAAGGCCGCAGCAGAGAGCCTGGGTGTCTCCCTGTACAGCTACATCGGCGGGACCAACGCTAAGATGCTGCCTGTGCCCATGATGAACATCCTAAACGGCGGTGCCCATGCCACCAACAACGTGGAGATCCAGGAATTCATGATCATGCCCGTGGGGGCCCCCAGCTTCCATGAGGCTCTGCGCATGTGCACTGAGGTGTTCCACACTTTGAAGAACACCCTGAAGGAGAACGGCACCCCCGCCGCCGGCGTGGGCGACGAGGGCGGCTACGCCCCCAACCTGAAGAAGGACGAGGATGCCCTGAAGGTCATCGTGAAGGCCATCGAGGAGGCCGGCTACAAGCCCGGTGAGGACTTCAAGATCGCCATCGACGCCGCCTCCTCCGAGTGGTGGGACGAGGAGCAGAAGTGCTATATCCAGCCCAAGTCCGGCAAGAAGCTGACCCAGCAGCAGCTGGTCAACATGTGGAAGACCTTCGCTGACAAGTACCCGATCATCTCCCTCGAGGACGGCATGGCTGAGGAAGACTGGGAAGGCTGGGCTATGCTGACCAAGGCTCTGGGCGACAAGATCCAGCTGGTCGGCGACGACCTGTTCGTTACCAACACCGCTCGTCTGTCCAAGGGCATCGAGCTGGGCGTTGCTAACTCCATCCTGATCAAGGTTAACCAGATCGGCTCTCTGACCGAGACCCTGGACGCGATCCAGATGGCGAACCGCGCAGGCTACACCGCTGTCGTTTCTCACCGCTCCGGCGAGACCGAGGACGCTACCATCGCTGACATCGCTGTTGCTCTGAATGCAGGCCAGATCAAGACCGGCGCTCCGTCCCGTACCGACCGCGTTGCGAAGTACAATCAGCTGCTCCGCATCGAGGAAGAGCTGGGCGAGGACGTTGCACAGTTCCTCGGCAAGAAGGCTTTCTTCAACCTCAAGAACAAGTAATTTTTTACAGCTTGTAAAAAATGATAAAAAGCAGGACGTCTCTTTATCGGAGGCGTCCTGTT
>OGUJ01001535.1_pt1 | contig 13533 bp, 9 predicted proteins | sample 1573661 | NCBI WGS metagenome assembly OGUJ01 (sample SAMEA2581933, study PRJEB24529) | metagenome | biome: Human gut stool | place: China | collected 2011
TTGTTGATTATCTTTTTATGGTAGAATAGCCTTTCATTTCTGAAATGAAATAAACAAAAGCTGCATAGCAGCGACTGACAGCTTGCTGGCAGGTTTATGAATGTTAGAGATGAAAGACTGAACTGTTACATACATTATTTTTTCAATCAATAACCATGCCTATTCTCAATCTGCTGCTATACCTGTTCATATACAATATTTCTGTTCTTTTGCACCAAAAACAGAGGATGTAATCAGATTATACACCCTCCGTTTTCGATACGGTCACTATTATTCATGTTTATCACAAATAATAACAAACCATCTATTTCATTTTAAGGACTTTACTTTTAATGGCTTTTGTAATTTATTGATATATTTGTAGTTATCTTTAACATCTGTAATTTTTTATGGAAGATTTGTGTAACCCATAAGGAACTCATCAACTTCCCTAGCTACATGTCTTCCCTCATTTATTCCCCACACAACGAGCGACTGGCCTCTGTGCATATCACCGGCAGTAAACACCTTATCTACAGATGTTTTATAACTGCCCTCTGCCGTCTCTACATTTGTACGGGCATTTAATTTTACCCCGAACGCTTTTGCAACATAATCCTGAGTACCAAGAAAACCTGCTGCGATAAGTACATAGTCGGCAGGAATCTCAAATTCACTTCCCGGTATCTCGACCATATTTAATCTGCCTGTCTTTGCATCTTTCTTTGGCTCGAGTTTTACAAGTTTAACTTTCTTTAACTTGCCATTCTTGTCAGCGATAAACTCTTTTACAGTTGCCTGATATATTCTCGGATCTTTGCCAAATACTGCTATCGCTTCTTCCTGACCGTAATCTGTCTTGCAGACACGAGGCCATTCCGGCCACGGATTGTTTGCGGCTCTCTCATCAGGAAGTTTGGGCATCATCTCAATCTGCACTACCGATTTTGCACCCTGTCTTACCGCTGTTCCGACACAGTCATTACCCGTATCACCGCCACCGATGACAACAACATTCTTTCCTTTTGTATCTACCCAGCCGTCTTTTTTGCCCGTAAGCACATGCTTTGTAGAGCGTGTAAGGAAATCTACGGCAAAATAGATTCCGTCAGCTTCACGACCTGTCGCTTTTATATCTCTCGGATTTGATGCTCCGCAGGCAAGGATAACACTGTCATAATCTTTGACAATATCTGCCGCTTTCACCGTTTTTCCTACATCCGCGTTTACGACAAATTTAACGCCTTCTTCTTCCATGACTTTCTGTTTTCTGTCGATAACCCATTTCTCAAGCTTCATATTTGGAATACCGTACATAAGAAGTCCGCCGATATGGTCATTTCTCTCAAAAACGGTTACATCATGACCTCTCCTGTTAAGCTGATCTGCTGCCGCAAGTCCTGAAGGACCTGAGCCGATGATTGCAACTTTCTTGCCTGTGCGTACCTTAGGCTTTCTAGCCTCCATAAGTCCGTTTGCATATCCATACTCTACAATGGCATTCTCATTTGCCTTACATGTTACCGGCGAATCGTTAAGCCCGCAGGTGCAGGCTGCTTCACAGAGTGCCGGGCATACTCTCGATGTAAACTCCGGAAAATTGTTAGTCTGGCGGAGCATCTGAAGTGCCTCTTTCATACATCCGTGATAGAGAAGATCATTCCATTCAGGCACGAGATTGTTTAAAGGACAACCTGATGCCATTCCATTTATCATCATACCTGACTGGCAGAACGGAACACCACAGTTCATACATCTTGAAGCCTGTTCTTTTCTATCCTTATCACTCATAGGAGTGTGAAATTCATTAAAGTTCTTTATTCTCTCTAAAGGCTCTACTGCCTTATTATTTTTTCTTTCATATTCAAGAAATCCGGTTGGTTTGCCCATAATTATCCTCCTTATCCTGTCGCTCAAACATCACCGCACTGCCCGACTGTATGTCAGGCGTGCGTATAAACAGTATTTCCTATAGTTTATGCCTGATTTTTGTGTGCATAAAATGCTTCTATCTGTGCCTGCTCGTAGCTTAATCCTCTTTCTTCCATCTGAGCGATAAGCTGAAGCATCTTGCTGTAATCATAAGAAATTATCTTTTTAAACTTAGGAAGATAATCACTGAAGTTTTCAAGGATATTCTTTCCTTTTGCTGAATTTGTAGCTTCAACATGCTCCTCTATTATCTTCTTTAACTCAAGTACATCATATTTGTCTGTTACCGGCTGTGATGAGACAAGGTCTTTGTTAAGTTTAAGGTAAAGGTCACTGTTCTCATCAAGTACATATGCGACACCGCCGCTCATACCAGCCGCAAAGTTCTTTCCTGTAGGTCCGAGTATAACCACGCGACCGCCTGTCATGTACTCACATCCGTGGTCGCCGACACCCTCAACAACTGCCGTTGCTCCTGAGTTACGGACACAGAAACGCTCACCGGCAATACCGTTTATAAATGCCTTACCGCTTGTAGCACCATACAGTGCAACATTACCAATAATGATATTATCCTCTGCCTTAAATTTAGAACCTGCCTGTGGATATACAACAATTTTTCCGCCTGAAAGACCTTTTCCGAGGTAATCATTTGAATCACCGACAAGCTCAAGTTTAAGCCCCTTAGGGATAAATGCACCGAAGCTCTGACCGCCGCTTCCGTGACACTCAACAGTAATAGTGTCCTCCTCAAGCGTATCGCTGAATTTCTTTGTAATCTCTGAACCGAGTATCGTACCAAATGTACGGTTGATATTTGTCACATCGACTGTAACTTTTGCCGGTTCTCCTGTCTGGAGTGATTTTTTAAGTTTAGGAAGTAAAACTTTTTCATCTATTGTCTTTTCAAGCTCAAAGTTATATACATTCTTTGGATTGAATTTATTTTCTTTTCTCTCATTTGCAAATGATGAGTCAATTATCTCGTTAAAGTTGATGTGATGTTCCTCAACCTTTGGATCATCCTTAACTTTAAGAAGGTCTGTGCGGCCGATGAGGTCATCGACTTTCTTAATTCCAAGTAAAGCCATGTACTCACGAAGTTCCTGTGCGATAAACTTCATAAAGTTCTCAACATATTCAGGCTTTCCTTTAAATCTCTTTCTGAGTTCAGGATTCTGTGTTGCAACACCTACAGGGCAGGTATCGAGATTACATACACGCATCATTACGCAGCCCATTGTTACAAGCGGTGCTGTTGCAAATCCATACTCTTCTGCTCCAAGAAGTGCTGCCACAAGCACATCACGGCCTGTCATAAGTTTACCGTCTGTCTCGATGCGGACACGGGAACGGAGTCCGTTCATTATTAGTGTCTGGTGTGTCTCCGCAAGACCAAGTTCCCAAGGAAGACCTGCATTGTAGATTGAACTTCTAGGTGCTGCTCCTGTACCTCCGTCATATCCTGAAATAAGGATAACTGCCGCTCCGGCTTTGGCAACACCGGCTGCTACAGTACCTACTCCGGCTTCTGAAACAAGTTTAACTGATATTCTCGCATCTTTATTACTATTCTTAAGGTCATAGATAAGCTGTGCCAAGTCCTCGATAGAATAGATGTCATGATGTGGCGGAGGTGAGATAAGACTTACACCAGGTGTTGAATGTCTTGTCTTTGCAACCCACGGATAAACCTTTCCTCCCGGAAGATGACCTCCCTCACCAGGCTTAGCTCCCTGTGCCATCTTAATCTGGATTTCCTTTGCACTGACAAGATAACGCGATGTTACACCAAAACGACCTGATGCAACCTGCTTTATTGCTGAACATCTATCCTCAGGCTGTCCTGCCGTAAGAAGTCTGTCAAGGCTTTCACCACCCTCACCACTATTTGACTTACCATGAAGATGATTCATCGCAATGGCAAGTGTCTCATGTGCCTCCTGTGAAATTGAACCATAAGACATTGCACCTGTCTTAAATCTCTTAACAATCTCGTCAACACTCTCAACCTCATCAATCGAAATACCCTTCTTAGGATAATTAAAATCAAGCATACTTCTTAATGTTACATTATGCTCTTTTTCATCTATACACTTTGAATACTGTTTGAACAACTCATAATTTCCAGTCCATGTAGCCTGCTGCAAAAGATGTATTGTCTCAGGATTATATAAATGTTCCTCTTTATGACCTCTCTCTTTGTGCTGACCACGGCTCTCAAGATTCATATCAGTCTCAAGTCCAAGTGGATCAAATGCTGCTGAATGAAGTGTATCAACCTGTTTCTCAATATCCTCAAGTGTAATATCACCTGCACAGCATACAGTGTCAGTAAAGTATTTCTCGATAACATCCTCTGAAATACCAATGGCTTCAAAAATCTTTGAACCCTGGTATGACTGAATTGTAGAAATACCCATTTTTGATGTAATCTTGACAATTCCGTGAAGGACCGCTGCGTCATAATCATCAACCGCTGCATAATAATCTTTGTCAAGAAGATTCTGCCCGATAAGCTCTTTTATAGTGCTGTGGGCAAGATAAGGATTTATCGCACAGGCACCATATCCCAATATTGTAGCAAAGTGATGTACTTCTCTTGGCTCTGCTGATTCAAGTATCATTGCAACACTTGTTCTCTTCTTTGTAGTTACAAGATGCTGCTGCATTGAAGCTACCGCAAGAAGTGACGGTATAGCCACATGGTTCTCATCAACTCCCCTGTCAGTAAGGATAAGAATGTTTGCACCCTCCTTGTAAGCTCTGTCAGCTTCAAGACACATACGGTCAAGTGCTTTCTTAAGTGATGTATTCTTATAATAAGTAATAGGAATATCAACGCACTTAAATCCCTCTTTATCCATATATTTAATCTTCATAAGGTCAGTGTCAGTAAGGATAGGATTGCGGATTTTAAGCACCTTGCAGTTGTCAGCCTTTTCTTCAAGCAGATTTCCGTCCTCACCGATATAAACGCTTGTCGATGTTACGATTTCCTCTCTTATCGCATCAATAGGAGGGTTTGTAACCTGTGCAAAAAGCTGTTTAAAATAGTTGAACAATGGCTGTGGCTTATCTGAAAGCATTGGAAGCGGTGTATCAGTACCCATTGAAGCAATAGGCTCTGCACCTTTCTGTGCCATAGGAAGAATCGACTCCTTGTAATCCTCATAAGTATAACCGAATGCCTTCTGAAGTCTTGCTCTCTCCTCGTCAGTAAACTCCACTACTTTCTTATTAGGAATACGAAGTTCCTTTAAAGTAACAAGATTGCTGTTAAGCCACTCACCATAAGGCTGGCGTGAAGCATATTTTTCTTTAAGCACTTCATCATCGATAAGCTCACCCTTGACTGTATCAACAAGAAGCATACGACCCGGTCTTAATCTGTCTTTCTTAACAATCTTTTCAGGCGGAATGTCGAACACGCCTACTTCTGAAGAAAGGATAAGCTGGTCATCTGTTGTAATGTAATAACGTGATGGACGAAGACCGTTTCTGTCAAGAACCGCTCCCATAATATCACCGTCAGAGAAAAGGATTGAAGCCGGTCCATCCCAAGGCTCCATCATCGTCGCATAATACTGATAGAAATCTCTCTTTTTCTGGCTGACGCTCATGTCATGTTCCCACGGTTCAGGAATGGTTATCATAACAGCAAGCGGAAGCTCCATACCGCTCATCACAAGAAACTCAAGTGTATTATCAAGTCTTGCCGAATCAGAACCGTTTGGATTGACAACCGGAAGAACCTTGTGGAAATCATTTGCAAGGAGTGAAGTTTCCATAGTCTCCTCACGGGCGAGCATCTTGTCGGCATTACCTACGATAGTATTTATCTCACCGTTGTGAACGATAAATCTGTTCGGATGTGCTCTCATCCAGCTTGGATTTGTATTCGTACTAAATCTTGAATGTACCGTTGCGATAGCTGATACATAATCAGGATCCTGAAGGTCTTTAAAGAAAAGACGAAGCTGTCCTACAAGGAACATACCTTTATAGACTATCGTACGGCTTGAAAATGAAACAACATATGTGTCATCGTTACTCTGTTCAAACACACGGCGTGCAACATAGAGTTTGCGGTCAAAATCAAGTCCTTTCTCAACCTCCTCAGGTCTTTTAACAAATGCCTGCATGATGTATGGCATACATTCAAGTGCCTTATGTCCTAATATTTCAGGCTCAGTAGGAACTTTTCTCCAGCCGAGAAGTTCAAGCCCCTCCTTTTCAATAATGACTTCAAACATCTTTTTGGCACGGTTTCTTTTAAGTTCATCCTGTGGGAAGAAAAACATTCCGATACCGTAATCTCTCTCATCTCCGAGTTCAAAACCGAGTGGTTTAACTGCCTTTTTAAAGAATTTATGTGAAATCTGTAAGAGAATACCAACACCGTCACCGGTCTTTCCCTCAGCATCCTTACCTGCACGATGCTCCAGCTTCTCGACAATGTCAAGAGCTCCGGAAACAGTATCATGTGTCTTATTTCCCTTGATATTTACAATAGAACCGATACCACAGTTATCATGTTCATAACGGGGATCGTAAAGACCTCTCTTTTCATGATCAATAACCTTTGAGGCTTCATCTAAAACCCTGCTGTTACAAGTTTCAGTATTTGTCATCATTATTACCTCCATATCATTATTTATGTACTCTCGGCATCTTCTCAAAACGAATAATTTCGTCTGAATTTCCGAAGGTACATTATTTTACAATTTTGTGTTTTGTTTATATCCTTTAGAAAAACAAAAAGAGGCTCAGCAAATAACTGAAAACACATATGGAACATCTTCTTCATAAGAAAAAGTCCTATCATGTAAACAGATACTATATCAAAAGACACTTCCGGCTAAAAGCCATACCAGTCCTGTGATACAAATATCCCTTTACTGATAATTGTTTTCATATCATTTGCTGAACCCCTTTGTTCATCAAACTGGTTTGATTATATATTTTTTGAGCAAAAAAAGCAAGATTATTTAGTAAAATTATGTTTTTTACTAATAAAATTAAGCAAAATCGCTTTTTAGTTTATTTTATTCATTTATCCAAACTTATGTTCTAAAGAAATTATTGATAAAATTTATTTTTTTAAGAGGAGTTTTGATGCTTATTTTGTATCGGAGGCGATAAGAATTTTTATCCACTCCGCATATCGCTCAATTGTTTTTTCTCCAAAATCATATAAAGCACAATTTATTGTATCTATATCAAATATCTTTTTTTCTATAAAATACTTTATTATTATGTCTCCCCTATCTCCCGGAGATAATGCATATCCTGCACTTTCAAGAAATTCTATTGCATTATCTATATCAAGTTTAAGTGCAATACATAATGCAATTATCGTATTTTTTTTAGGATGATATGCAGGATTGTTCCTGATTTTTGAAAATAATTTTCTGTCTATACCTGCATTTTTGTATATATCAGATTCCTTTTGATTATTCTCTTCAATAAGTCTAAACAACATTTCATGAAACGATTCACCTGCTTCCTGCACTAAAGCCGAAAGATCCTGTTTCTGCTGTTCAAACTTTTTTCCACTACTTTTAGTTATTTCTTCTTCATTTATATCAGGACATAAAAAATCTTCTTCTACACTTGCTACATAATTTAGCTTTATGTATATTTCAAGTTTTCTTTTTAAATTATTGTCTAAAACCATCTAATTATCTCCCGCTGTCTGTTCCTCACCCATTCACATACCACTTAATCACATTATAATAAGGCTGGTACTCCTCGTCCTGTTCATTCATATACACCAGTTTTATCGTTTCTTTGTCAAGATGCTGCAACTGCTGATATACCGCCCTGCGTGCTTCACGCAATTCATAGTCATTTAAATTTAAAAGGTTTATTGTGTATTCATCCCCTACTATTGTTCCATTTCCATAATATATAAACTTTTTCTCACACTCCTGTTCTAATGGAGACACAAATTTATCCGAATCATATTTGTTTTCCTTTTTTCTTCCGCAGGTTCTTATTGTATTACAACTTGCCACAAGATTTGAATAATCTAATGAGCGTTTACTCACATATTTCCCCGGATTTCTTGGTTCTATATGCTCATTATGAACATTTTCCTTTTTTATTCTGCCACAACAATATGCACAGATTCCTTTTTGCTCTTTTATAAGTACATCTGTAAGAATTCCTCTGTAATGTGCAAATTCTTCCGAATCATAAGTCTTATCGGGATTTTTTCGTTTAAACTCACTCAAAAACTCTGGTTCTTCAGACTTTTCAATATATATCATATATATCTTCTCCTCTTTAATTCCATCCTTGCCGTAATAACATCCGGATGGTTCTCACTTGTAATTTCAGCAAGTGCATTTATTTTCACTTCTGCCTGCTCAAATAATCTACTGTTTATATCATCATATATCGAGTCTATAAAACTTTTTATTTTTTCATTAATAGAACTTGTATCCATAAACTGTTCCAAAACAGCATTTGCATCATACCCATTTAACTGTTTATTTTTTTGAATATTGATCTTACCATCACTATTATCAATAAAAAACAAATTATAATTCTCATCAGCTTCACTCAATACGATAGGTGAATGTGTGGTAATAATAAATTGGATATTTGGAAATGTATCTCTTAATACAGATAACACTTTTCTCTGCCATGACGGGTGCATATGCAGTTCAACTTCATCAATCAGAACGATTCCTTCTCCAAGCAATGGATTTTCTTTATTTGGATTTGCTAAGGTAAGCCTTCTGGCTAAATCACCAAACAAAGCTAATGTGCATTTTTCCCCATCAGACATTTGAGAAACATTCAAGCTGATATTTGCCTTGTTTATTTTCATTTCCAAACGAGGTTTTCTTACAACACGAAGATTGGAGCAGCCGTCTAACATTGACAAAATAGCTTTTCTTACCGCCTGCAAGGCTTTATCTTTCCGTTCTAAATCCCCTGTCTCGACTTTTTGCTCATTTTCATAATCTTCCTGATTTCTATACCACTCAAAAAAAGTTCTAAAATCTATTTTATTCTCAATCGCTTTTTCAAATGCAGAATATATATCAAAAGTATGGTGTGTTCTGATGCGCAATGGTATATCCAACACAAGCCGGTTTGTACCATAATTTGCAAAAATAGGAATATCATTCTGTTTTTCATCACTAATATACTTTTCATGGAATATCTCAACAATTTCATTTAATGCTTTTTTGTTATGTGTTTTTCTTCCGCTACTTCGCACCATATTTTTTGAATATTCAAACTCCGTACCTTCAAATTCAATCGTTGCGTGTATGCTTGTTCCACTTTTTCCATACATAATATCTTCTAATTGAATAGCATAGTTTTGTTTTAATTCTTTTCTGTTTACAACCTGATTTATAATATTTGCAAACAATAAATTAACAGAACGAAGAATACTTGATTTCCCTGTTCCGTTAATTCCAAAAATAACCGTACTTTTACCGTCAAATTCAATAATTGCATCATCAATAGCTCTAAAATTTGTTAATTTAATCTGTTTTAGTCGCATCAGCCACTTCTCCTATATTATATTTATTCTCAATTGTTTCATACCAAACCTGCAGTTTCTTTGATATATTTTTATATAATTAATTGTACCACATATCAAGCGGATATTCGCAATCCGCTTTGCTGCCTGCTCATACATTTAAACACCACTTCCAATAACTTAACAAAATAGTGTCCTTTTCTGTTTATGTTTGTCCGAATAAAATTTTACGCTAACCTAACTCCAATACGGCTTCTGGTCCTTATGCGTAAATCCCTCAAGTTCCCTCTTATACCTCGTAAGCCTTGCTTCATATTCTAACTTTTTCTTTTCGCTAAGCTGCCCATTCTCCCAAAACTCATTTATCCTTTTTTCAAGACAGACAACCGCCTCCTGCGCCGCATCTTTATAATTATTTGCAGCATTAGACTCTATCTGTGCTATTATCTCATCAAGTTCTTTATTAACTTTACCATTCTTAAAAAATCCATACATTTTAAACCTATTCCTTCTTATCCTATTTTCTATAGTATAACAGTACATCCCAAAATACACAATGTTACAACAAAAAATAATAATGCTTACCTACAATGTAACTGACAACGGTTACAGTACACACTTATCAAATCTATAATCGTATTTTCCATTTGCTTTTCTTTACTATCCGTCATACAATCTATATTATATTTGTTTCAAAATGTATTTTGACATATAAATTTTATAAATAATCATAGAAATGGAGATTTTTAATAATGAAAGTGCAGCAAATTCTTATTATAGAAGACGATACAAGTCTTAATAAAGGTCTTTGTCAGGCTCTTAGTTCAGAGGACAGACAGATTTTTTCATGCACAAATCTGCAAGCCGCCAGACAACAGCTTGCCTGTTTTAAGGCTTCACTCATACTGCTTGACATTACACTTCCGGATGGCAGCGGACTTGATTTTCTAGTTGAAGTAAAAACCGATTTTCCTGATATTCCTGTTATCCTGCTTACCGCAAATGATACTGATTTTGATATTGTAAGCGGTCTTGAACTCGGTGCTGATGATTATATAACAAAACCTTTTTCTCTCGCCGTTCTTCGTGCCAGAGTTAATACACAGCTTAGAAAACATCCCATTTGCAATTCCCAGACGGCTAATTCCATTATAACAATAGATAATTTTTCATTTGATTTTGTGCACCTAACTTTTCTTGTTTTAGGCAAGCCTGTTGAATTAAGCAAAACCGAGCAAAAGCTTCTTTCTCTCCTCGTTGAGAACCGTGGCAATATCATGACCCGTGATGTCCTTACCGACCGCATATGGACAGATGGCTCTGAATATGTGGATAACAATGCACTTTCCGTTGTTGTCAAAAGGCTCCGTGATAAACTTAACGCTTCGGATTATATACATACCGTCTATGGCATCGGTTATAAATGGGACAAAAAATAAAAAGAAAGTCACTATACCCCAAAATACATAAAAAATATCAAAGCATACTCCAAACGAAAGGATTTTTATGACTAAAGATTTCATTATATTTATTCAGTTTATAATTATTATAATATGTATAAGTTCCATACTCCTAAACCGTTATAAAACAGATAAACTTCTCACTTCTCTCGAAAATATGATTGACTCAGCTTTAAAGGGAAGTTTTACTGAAAAGGTTTTTGATGAGAGCCGCCTGTCAGCACTTGAGACAAAATTTGCACAATACCTCTCAGGTCAGACCTGCTCTACCCAAAATATAATGCACGAAAAAGACAGCATTAAAACTCTTATCGCTGATATTTCACATCAGACAAAAACACCTGTCTCAAACATTCTTCTCTACTGTGAATTACTTTTAGAAGATGATCTCTCAGAAAACTCAAAAAATAATCTTATGGCACTTTATTCCCAGACTAAAAAACTCCGTTTTCTGATAGAGTCTCTCATAAAACTTTCACGGCTTGAAACAGGTATCATTTCCCTATCTCCAAAGAAGCAGGAAATCCAGCCGTTACTTGATAAGATATTTATACAATACAACCAGAAAGCCGATTCAAAAGATTTGTATCTTAATACCGTCAAAACTGATGCAACGGCAGTGTTTGATGAAAAATGGACACTTGAGGCTCTTTGCAATATAGTTGACAATGCTATCAAGTACACCGTGACGGGTGGCATTTCCATAAATGTAATAGTCTATGAATTTTTTGTCAGAATTGATATTTCAGACACAGGCATTGGTATATCAGATAATGAGCATGAAAAAGTTTTTTCAAGATTTTACCGCTCCGAAAAAGCCAACACTACAGAAGGTGTCGGAATAGGACTCTATCTTGCAAGAAAGATAATTACAGGCGAAAATGGTTATATCAAAGTTTCTTCTTTACCGGAACACGGCTCAACTTTTTCCGTATTTCTTTCAAAACTGTAAGATTTCATATTGTGTTCTGAAAGATTTTGGAAAGTTTTATATGCCATACTATTATAGTAAAATCTTACAGATATTTTTTCAGAACGGAGGTCATTATGACAATACTAAAAACAGAAAATCTTACAAAAATCTATGGCTCAGGTGACAATGCCGTACACGCATTACAAAATGTAAACCTTGCCATCGAAAACGGTGAATTTGCCGCAGTCGTCGGAACATCAGGCAGCGGTAAATCAACACTTCTCCATATGCTCGGCGGTCTTGACAAGCCCACTTCCGGCAAGGTGTTTGTTGATGGAAAAGATATTTCTTCATTAAAAGACGAACCGCTCACCATATTTCGCAGAAGAAAAATAGGATTTATTTTTCAGGCTTACAACCTTGTACCAGTCTTAAATCTGTATGAAAATATCGTACTGCCGCTCGAACTTGACGGAAGAAAGATAGATAAGGATTTTGTAGCACAGATAACCGATACCTTAGGACTTTCAAAAAGACTTAATGCACTGCCAAACCAGCTTTCCGGCGGTCAGCAACAGCGTGTTGCCATCGCAAGAGCCTTAGCATCCGCTCCGGCAATAATACTTGCGGATGAGCCAACCGGAAATCTCGATTCAAAAACAAGCCAGGACGTTCTAAGTCTGCTAAAAGTTTCATGCAAAAAGTTTTCCCAGACAATGGTAATGATAACCCACAACGAAGAAATAGCACAGACAGCAGACCGTATAATCCATATTGAAGACGGTCATGTAATAACTAAAGATTAGGAGGACAAACTCATGAATGTAAAAAATAAAAAATGTATCTTCCGTTTGAGTTACCGTTCTCTGCGTGCTGCAAAAAAGAGAAATATAATAGCTGTTATCGCAATTGTACTTACCACTATCCTGTTTACATCACTTTTCACGATAGCACTTTCACTAAATGACAGTTATCAAACTTACTCATTCCGTCAGATGGGTGGTTATTCACACGGGACATTTAAAGATGTAACTGACGAACAGGCAGACAAACTTATCACCCATTCAAAAATAAAAGCTTACGGTAAACGAACTTGCATTGGTTCTATAAAATCAGATTATTTTGGACAGATTTCAGGCGAAGTCAGTTATATGGATGAAAACTGCTCAAAATGGAGTTATGCAACACCAACAACAGGCAGAAATCCGGAAAACTCCGATGAAATAGCAATGGATACTACGGCTTTAAAGCTCCTCGGCACCAAAGCAAAACTTGGAACAAAGATAAAACTTACCTATACAGTACGTGACAATAAAAGTAAAACATTTGAAAAAACGGACTATTTCAAACTTACAGGTTATTACGACTATAATAGTTTAATGCCGGTTCACTATATCAATGTTTCAAAAAAATATACTGAAAATATTATCAAAGAAGCCAAAAACAATGGACTTGATGATTTTCGGACAGACTTAAATGTTATGCTTAAATCAAGCCATAATATCGAAAAACAAATGGAACAGATTGATAAAGACTTCGGGTATGACTGGCAGACACGAGACGAAAAAAACAGTGTGCGTATCGGTGTAAACTGGGGCTACACCTCTGAAAAAGTTGCAGAAAACACAGACCCCGTAACGCTTGTCGGAATTGTTGCTTTCCTTATACTTGTCATATTTACCGGATACCTTATCATCTACAATATTTTTCAGATCTCAGTAACAAATGACATACATTTTTAC
>OGUJ01001542.1_pt1 | contig 13508 bp, 15 predicted proteins | sample 1573661 | NCBI WGS metagenome assembly OGUJ01 (sample SAMEA2581933, study PRJEB24529) | metagenome | biome: Human gut stool | place: China | collected 2011
TTTTTAGAAAGAGATGTAAAGGGGGAAAATATGATATATACAAATGTATGTAAGCATTGCCATAAGGTTTTTAAGTCAAAGATAAGGACATTGTGCTGCAGGGATTGCCGAAGTGTTGATGATTCACAGCTTGATGATATTGTTGCATATCTGAAATTGTACCCAAACAGCAATGCACTCCAAATATCGGAGGAGCTTGGAATACATCCTTATGAGATAATAAAATTTATGGATGAGGGCTGGTTAAATACCGTAAACGGTAAATTCAGCCGTCTGGAGGATTAACGATGATTAGTTTTGTAAAAGGAAAACTGGTATATATATATGAAAATACAATTATAGTAGAAAATAATGGAATAGGTTATGAGATATTTGTTCCAATGTCTGTAATAGGAAATATGCCGCAGATTGGCAGTGAAGTCATGATATATACATATATGAATGTGAGGGAAGATGCACTTCAGTTGTTTGGGTTTCTTGACAGAGATACGCTGGAGGTATTTAAGCTGCTTATCACAGTCAGCGGCATAGGTCCTAAAGGTGCAATAGGTGTACTTGGAACATTGTCAGCGGATGATATAAGATATGCGGTTATGGCGGAAGATGCAAAAACGATAGCAAAAGCTCCGGGAATAGGTGCAAAAACAGCGAGCAAGGTCGTTATCGAGCTTAAGGATAAACTCAAGATGCGTGATGTTGCTCCCGATATTAAATCAGAAATTGACGGGCAGCAAAGCATATTTGAAGATAATTCAAAACAGGCTGTTTCAGATGCCATAGAGGCACTGGCTGCACTTGGATATTCTGCAACAGAAGCGACAAAGGCAGTAAGAAAAGCGGATAAAGGTGACAGTGTTACTGTTGAGGAATTACTTAAGCTAAGCTTGAAATATTTATATTAGTGTTATTTAGCTGAATATGAACAGATCAGTACATTGGTACTTTGATATGGACTGAAAGGTATAATAAAACAAATATAAGCTTGCTGATTTAAAATATGAAATGAATTATCTGTAATATCAAAATAATAGATAAAACGGATGATTAGCATGGAGAAAAAAGATGGCAAAAAGAAGTATAACAACAGAGTTTACAGAGGAAGATGCAGGTATAGAAACCACATTACGACCGAAATTCTTAAAAGATTACATAGGTCAGGAAAAGGTAAAGGGCAATCTTAAGATATACATAGAAGCCGCAAAGCAGAGAGGCGAAGCTTTGGACCATGTGCTCCTGTATGGACCTCCGGGACTTGGAAAAACAACGCTTGCAGGCATTATCGCAAATGAGATGGGAGTTAATTTTAAAGTGACATCAGGACCCGTGATAGAAAAGACAGGTGACCTTGTTGCAATATTAAACGGACTTGCGGAAGGTGACTTGCTGTTTATAGATGAAATTCACCGTCTAAACAGGCAGGCAGAGGAAGTGCTTTATTCGGCAATGGAAGATTATGCGGTTGATATAGTTATAGGAAAAGGACCTACGGCAAGGTCGATAAGAATGGATCTTCCCAAATTTACGCTTGTCGGAGCAACAACGAGAGCCGGAATGTTATCCGCACCGCTGCGTGACAGATTTGGTGTCGTAAACAGGATGGAGTTTTACACGACAGACGAACTATATAAGATTATAACAAACTCGGCGAAAGTGCTCGGTGTCGAGATAGAAAAAGACGGTGCAGTCGAACTTGCAAGACGGTCAAGGGGAACTCCGAGACTGGCAAACAGGATGTTAAAGCGTGTCCGAGACTTTGCACAGATAAAATATGACGGAAGGATAACAAAAGAGGTCGCTGATTTTGCACTCGACCTGCTGGAAGTAGATAAACTTGGACTAGACAATACGGACAGACAGATAATACTCACGATGATAAACAACTTTGGCGGCGGACCTGTAGGACTTGAAGCACTTGCCGTATCAATAGGCGAAGATGCGGGGACGATAGAAGATGTGTATGAGCCGTATCTTGTGCAGAATGGACTTGTCGCAAGGACACCGAGGGGAAGAAGCGTAACAAAAGCAGGCTATGAACATTTCGGAATTGCGTTAAATGAAAATCTATAGTATAATAAAATGATGCAAGGGTCAAAAGCAGATAGCAATGTATGTTTACATACAAATTGTTATCTGGTGGCTTGACCCGCCAAATACCGACAAGTAGCAGATTTGCTTGCAAATATGTGGGATTGGAGGTGTTTGTAGGATTGCGAAAATTGCATTGCAATGAAGCAATCCGTGGCATTAGCAAGGAACAAAAGCAGATAATGACACAGAAAAGTTTTTTGACTGAATTGTTATGTTTTGTCGGTTATATCACCGGCGTGTGAATAGAAAATATAAATTAAGGAGAATTATATAAAATGGAACAAAAGCAGATAATATTAACAGGTGACCGTCCTACCGGTAAACTTCATGTGGGACATTATGTAGGTTCATTAAAGGAGAGAGTGAAATTACAGAATTCAGGAAAATTTGATGAGATATATATTATGATAGCTGATGCACAGGCACTTACAGATAATGCTGAGCATCCTGAAAAAGTAAGACAGAACATCATTCAGGTAGCACTTGACTATCTTGCCTGCGGTCTTGACCCTGATAAATCAACAATATTTATTCAGTCTATGGTGCCTGAACTTACCGAACTTACATTTTATTATATGAATCTGGTGACAGTTTCCAGGCTTCAGAGAAACCCTACGGTAAAATCTGAGATTCAGATGCGGAATTTTGAGGCAAGTATTCCGGTCGGATTCTTTACTTATCCGATCAGCCAGGCAGCAGATATCACTGCATTTAAGGCGAACGTAGTTCCGGTAGGAGAGGATCAGCTTCCGATGCTGGAGCAGACAAAAGAGATTGTAAGAAAGTTCAACTCTGTTTATGGAGATACACTGGTAGAGCCGGAGATCCTTCTTCCTGAAAATCAGGCATGTCTGCGTCTTCCGGGAACAGACGGAAAAGCGAAGATGAGTAAATCACTCGGAAACTGTATCTATCTTTCAGAGGAGCCGGATGAGATCCAGAAAAAAGTATTCGGCATGTTTACAGACCCGACACACATCAAAGTGTCAGATCCTGGAAAGCTGGAAGGCAATACAGTATTTACTTATCTGGATGCATTCTGCAGACCAGAGTATTTTGCAGAATTCCTGCCGGACTATGCAAATCTGCAGGAATTAAAAGATCATTATACAAGAGGCGGTCTTGGAGACATGAAAGTAAAACGTTTCCTGAATAACGTACTGCAGGCAGAACTGGAGCCGATCAGAAACCGCAGAAAAGAATATCAGAAGGATATTCCATATGTATATGAGATTCTGAAAAAAGGAAGCGAAAAGGCTGAAGCTGTTGCAGAGAAGACACTTCAGGAAGTGAAAGCATCCATGAAGATTAACTATTTTAACGATCAGGAACTGATTGCAGCACAGGCTGAAAAGTTCAGAGAAGAATAGAAAAGATACCGGGAATCCTGTGAAAACAGGAGGTTCCCGGTATCTTTTTTACAGATCGTCGATCAGTGCGGTACTTTTTGCATAGGCGGTACTTTTGGCTTCAAAGAAGTCAGTTTTTACCATGTTGGCATTGGAATACTGGCTCACCCAGCGCATACTGTCCGGTTCCTGTGTTTGATCCGGATAGATCGGATCAAACCCCAGATTTGTGAACCGCAGATTTCCGAGATACTGGATATATTCCGTGATCATTTCTTTTGTCAGTCCGGCAATCTGATTCCCGATCACATAATGCCCCCAGGCGATTTCCTGACGAACCCCTTCTTTTAACATTTCCTTTAATATTTCGATATGCTCCGGTGTAAATAACTCCGGCAGTTCTTTCTTCATTTCCAGGATCATATTGCGGAACAGCCAGAGATGCGTGTTATCATCCCGGTTGATATAGCGAATTTCCTGAGCGGAGCCTGGCATTTTCCCGTTTCGGCTTAGGTTGTAGAAAAACATAAATCCGCTGTAGAAGTAAATCCCTTCCAGAATATAGTTTGCCATCATAACTTTCAGCAAGGTGAAATCGTCTTTTTTCTCCTGAAATTCATTGTACAAATCTCCGATAAAGGTGTTTCTTCTTAGTAAATGCGCATCGTTCTTCCACTGGTAGAGAATATCGTTTCGTTCTACTGGACTGCAGATGGAGTCCAGCATATAACTGTAACTCTGGCTGTGTACACATTCCTGAAATGTCTGGATCGAGAGACAGAGATTAATCTCGTTTGCGGTAATGTATTCACCGATGCACGGGAGGTTTGCAGTCTGGATGGAATCCAGAAACACAAGAAAGCTTAAGATCTTGTTGTATGCAGTGCGTTCGTTCTCAGTCAGATTCGGATAATCCTTGATATCCTGGGACAGGTTGATCTCCTCCGGAATCCAGAAATTATTCATGGCCTGCCGGTACCAGTTGTTCACCCAGGTGTAGCGCAGATTGTTGAAATCATTTAAGTTGGTTGTATTGCCGCCGATCATGCGGCGGAGACGGATATCCGTGTCGCCGCCGGGATTGAACAGAGGCTTTTTCTTTAATTCAGACATAAAAATTCTCCTTGTTTTTCTTATTCAGATCAGGAAGAGCAGCTTTCGCATTCTTCTACTTCCAGAGATTTGCTTCGTACATAGTAAATGGTTTTTACACCTTCTTCCCATGCTTTCAAATACAGGTTGAAAATCTGACGCATGGTGAAATCATTGGTGATGTAGATGTTCATGCTTTGCGCCTGGTCAATGTGCCTTTGGCGCACTCCGCAGGCACGAATGCTGTAAGTCTGATCGATCAGATGGGCGTTTTTGTAATACCAGTAAGTAGCCGGTGACAATTCCGGTGCGACTCGTGGGAGCATACTGCCTTTTTTCTCTTCCAGAAAATAACGTTTCAGGATAGGATCTAGTCCGGCAGTCGTCCCGGAGATGATACTGGTGCTGCTGGTAGGTGCAACGGCGAGCAGATACGCATTTCTCATGCCCTGTGTGGCAACCTTTTTTTGCAGGGCAAGCCATTTTTCTGAATGATAGTCTCTTTTTTCAAAGTAGGCGCCGCTTTGCCAGTCACTTCCATTAAAAAGAGAATAACTTTCCTTTTCCTCGGCGAGATTGGTACTTGCAAGAATTGCCGCATAATTGATCGTCTCAAATACAGTGTCAGCAAATTTCAGATGTTCTTCACTTTCCCAGATAATTCCGTGCTTTGCCAGCATGTGGTGGTAGCCGCTGACGCCAAGTCCGATGCTTCGGTATTTTTGATTGGTCAGCTTTGCATACGGAGTGGGATAGAAGTTCAGATCAATCACATTGTCCAGTGCGCGGACAGCGGTAGAAACAATCTCTTCCATATAAGAGGTATCCGTAACCGGAAGATGACCGAGGGAGAGACTGGCGAGATTGCACACCACGAATTCTCCGGGTCTGGTCACAGTGACAACGACGGTGTCTCCGTCTGTGGTCTGTACTTCTTTGCTTACTTCTTCAATTGCCTGCATATTCTGGGCAATCTCGGTACAGAGGTTGGAGCAGTAGATCATTCCGGCATGTCCGTTCGGATTCATGCGGTTGACCGTATCTCTGTTAAATGTAAACGGAGTTCCGGTTTCGGCAGCAGACCGAAGAACCAGGCGGATGATATCTTTGAGTGTGACTGTCCGTTTGGAAATACGGGCATCCTGTACACAATCCAGATAGCGGCGTTCCCATTCTTCTCCAAAGTAGTCTTCCAGATGGTATCCCTTTGCCTGAAAAATCTCATGCGGACACATTAAGTACCAGTTTTGATCCATATCTTCTTTTGCCATTTTCCAGAATAAATCCGGATAGCAGACTGCCGGAAATACGTCATGCGCTTTCATGCGGTCATCTCCGTTGTTCGTACGGAGCTGTAGAAATTCCGGGAGATCCCGGTGCCATACATCCAGATAGACGGCAACCGCACCCTGACGCATACCGAGCTGGTCTACGGCAACAGCCGTGTCATTGACCAGACGGATCCAGCGGATCACACCGCCTGCGGCACCTTCGAATCCGCGGATATTACTTCCGCTTGCCCGTACTTTTCCGAAATACATTCCCATACCGCCGCCGAATTTGCTGACCTGGGCAAAATTATCGATACTTCGGTAAATCCCTTCCAGACTGTCTGGCACGGTATCGATGAAGCAGCTGGAGAGCTGATGATATGGCTTACGTGCATTGGAAAGTGTCGGTGTAGCCATAGTCACTTCCAGACGACTCAGCATATCATAGAATTTTTTTACCCAGAGCATCCGATCGTTTCTTTCATTCATGGCCAGATGCAGTGCGATTCCGAGAAACATCTCCTGTGGAGATTCCAGTGGAATATGGTCATGTGTGCGGATGACGTAGCGTTTCAGGAGCAGATCGAGTCCGGAAAAAGTAAACAAATTGTTGCGTTCCGCTTTTAAATAAGTTTCGGCAAGTAACAGCTCTTCCCGGGAGTAATGCTCCAGAATGTAGGAACCGTACAGATTCTGCCGGGTCAGATATACGAGTTTTTTGTAAAAATCAGAAAGTTCTCTGCGTGTTTCTTCCTGTTTTAAGTGAAAACTGAATTGAAAATATAATAGTCTTGCAGCAATAAACTCCCATTTCGGAGCTTCTGCGGTGGTAAGTTCTGCTGCGGCCTGAAACAGACTTTCAAGCTTCTGCCCGCAGGTACTCTGCGGTGTGAGAAAACTGCGAAATTTTGTATTCAGATACTCCAAAGAGTAGCAGATTTCAGGGAAATCAGTCTGGATCTCAAGCAAAATCGCATCCAGTTTTAAACGGGCTTCATCAGGAAGAACGTTTGAAAACTCCTCTGAGAGTTTATTTCTATTAAAAATTCCTGTAGGATCGGTCGTTTGCATGTAGTGTCTCCTTTTCGTTTTAAGTTGTAAAAATACAAAATATAGTGGATTTGGAAATTATAACACAAGATATTGGATAATTCTAGTCCGGATTTGAAAAAAGTGATCAGTGAGAAAAATAATTGAGAACACAAAAAAACCTCTGCAGATATCCTGCAGAGGTTAGCGTGCGATAGAAGATTCGAACTCCCGACCTTCTGGTCCGTAGCCAGACGCTCTATCCAGCTGAGCTAATCGCACCCGTTAAGAACAAATGTCGTTCACAACGAAATTAAGTATAACCTGAAGCAATCGATTTGTCAACAACTTTTTTGAAAAAATTTAAAAAATTTTGAGATATGTACAGAGACGTAAGAAGGTGCTATAATAATCCAGATTGTATGAGGCAGAATTCTGCCTTAGAAACTATGGAGGACAAAAGATGTATCAGTATGATTATTTAATCGTAGGAGCCGGATTATATGGAGCAGTGATGGCACATGAGCTGCATAAAAAAGGGAAACACTGTCTTGTGATCGACAGAAGAGACCACATCGCTGGAAATATTTACTGTGAGGAGATCGAAGGAATCCATGTACACAAATATGGTGCCCATATCTTCCATACTTCCAATCAAAAAGTGTGGGAGTATATCAATCAGTTTGCCGAGTTTAACAACTATATCAATTCTCCGATTGCTGTATACAAGGATGAATTATACAATCTCCCGTTTAATATGAATACATTCAGCAAAATGTGGGGAATCCGTACACCCGGGGAAGCGAAAGAAATGATTGCAAAACAGGTGGCAGAATGTCAGATTACAGAGCCAAAGAATCTGGAAGAACAGGCATTGTCTCTGGGCGGTCGTGATGTTTATGAAAAATTGATCAAAGGGTATACAGAAAAGCAGTGGGGACGTGACTGCAAAGAACTCCCGGCATTTATTATCAAACGGCTTCCGTTCCGTTTTACTTATGACAACAATTATTTCAATGACCGCTATCAGGGAATTCCGATCGGCGGTTATAATGGAATCATCGAGAAGATGTTAGAGGGGGTGGAAGTCAGAACAGGTGTTGATTTCTTTGAATTCCGAAAAGAACAGGCGGATATTGCAGAAAAGATTATTTTTACAGGAATGATCGACGAGTATTTTGAGTATCGGCTGGGAGCACTTGAGTATCGTTCGGTGAGATTTGAAACAGAAGTATTAGACTGTGATAACTATCAGGGAAATGCAGTGGTCAATTATACAGAGCGGGAAGTTCCGTACACAAGAATTATCGAGCACAAGCATTTTGAATTCGGACAGCAGGAGAAAACCGTAATTTCCAGAGAATACTCTTCTGAGTGGAAAGTGGGGATGGAACCGTACTATCCGGTAAATGATGAAAAGAATACCAGATTGTTCGAAAAATATCAGGAGCTGGCAAAAGCGGAAGGAAATGTCATTTTTGGAGGTCGTCTCGGCGATTATAAGTATTACGATATGGATAAAGTGATCGAAGCAGCACTGAATCGACTGGAAACAATGGAATAGAAAAGGGTGAGAAGATGGAAGAAAACAAGAAAAAAAATCTGATGCGTCAGATCATCCGTTTTGCATTTGTAGGCGGAAGTGCATTCGTCATTGACTATGGAGTGATGATCTTTCTGACAGAGCTGATCGGAATCAATTATCTGATTTCCAGCGGAATTTCATTTTCGGTTTCGGTTATTTACAATTATATTTTGAGTGTACACTGGGTATTTGATGTGGCGGAGGACAGAAGCAAGAGAGCAGAGTTTGTCATTTTCATCATACTTAGTGTGATCGGACTAGGAATCAACCAGCTCGTGATGTGGATCGCAGTCGATATTTTTAGAATGTTCTACATGATCGCAAAGATCGGGGCAACAGCAATTGTAATGGTATATAATTTTATTACGAGAAAACTGTTTCTGGAAAAATAGAGACAGAAACACATGATGCAGGCACAGAAAAGTGCTTGCATTTTTTATGGAAATCGAGTAAGATACAATTACTTTTTATATTCTTTAATTCATATGACGGCAGGAAGTTTTCTGTCATCAGATACAGATTCGGTCGAATCTATTTTTCACAGAACAGTAGTTAAAAAGAGAGCAAGGATGCAGAGAGGAGAAGGAGTGAAAGACGAGAAAGGATATGATGTAGTTCGTTTTATTGAACATGGAGGAAAATGCAGGCCTGCCATGGACTATGTGAGAGGGCAAACTTTAATTGGACGTCTTCAGACGGAGAAAAAGATACCAAAAAAGCTTTTATTTCAATGGTTTCGGATGCTGTGTACCCAGCTGGATTGTTATCATCGAAGTAAAGGGATGCAGTGTTACCGGTATTTGAGCCCGTACAGTGTGATCGTAACGCGGGAGGAGAAGCTGCTTTTACTGGATCTGAGTGTACCCGGCAACGGATTTGTGATGAAGAAAATGCAGATACCGGCTGTCCGCGCGCATTTCGTGATGCCAGCAGGAAAGAAACGAAGCGGCATGGCAGTCGGAATAGACTTGTATGGTCTCGGCAAATTGTTTCAGTTTATGCTGGCATATACGAGTGTGGTTCCGCCGCTTACCTGGAAGGAGGAGTTTATGATGTCATTGGTGATCCAAAAATGTACAGGGGAAAATGGAAAGAAAACATACCGGGAATTTGATCAGATCCTGCGGGAACTGCCAAGAGGCGACAGGCGGAAATCCTGTTTCCGTAAAATAAAAAAAGCCCTATAACAGGGAGGATGCCAGGTGACCGTTGTCACGGTCCCTGGCGAGTATTATGAAAAAGTTTATTCGAATAGTATCACTACTATGCGGCATCTTTTGCTATCAAATGTTTTATCTTCATTTGATATTTATAGTATAGTCAGGAGAAATGAAGAAACAATGTTAATAAAATGAAAGAATTTTGAATGATAAATGAACAAATTATGAACAGCAAAGTCGCGGTTGTAAGGGGAAAGAGAACTTGATATAATGGACAAAATGACAGATGTGAAAGGAAAGGGAGGATAAGAGATGTCACAGAAAGAATTTCTGGAAGAGCTGCGCACAGCGTTGAGCGGAAAACTGAGTGCTCAGGCTGTTTTAGAGAATATAGAGTATTATCGTAATTATATAGAAGGAGAAGTGCGAAGTGGCAAATCCGAAGCTCAGGTGTTGGAGATGCTCGGAGATCCGTGGATTCTGGCAAGGACGATCTCAGATGCGCAGGATGGTACGGATGATTCGATTGTAAATGAAGCGGGCGGCAGCGATTATGGTGCTTACGGAGAAGAGACCGGCAGACAGGACATGCATTTTCAGGAATTGAGATTTCCGTGGTGGAAGATCGCGCTGATCATTCTGGCTGTGATCCTTGGAATTGTTCTGGTTATTTCTGTGATCACGGGGCTCATCAGACTTCTGCTCCCGGTTCTTGTTCCAATTCTGATCGTGTGTCTGATCGTGCAGTTTTTCAAGGGAAAACGTTGATAGAGATAAAGTAAAAGACCGATGGGGGAGCCATCGGTCTTTTGAGGGGAGTATAAATAATTAATAAGGGGTTGTAGAAAGTAACCTCTCTACAAAAGATAGTATAATATATCAAAATGGAAAAAGCAAGAAAAATATTTAAATAATGGTTTATATATTTGGAATATAAAAATTGTTCTGATTAATTTCCTCCAATGCGTATAAAGATCTGGTTTTCAGAGATAATAAGACTGTACCAAATAGATAGGAGGAATCATCATGGCAAAAAATTATACGAATGTGAACAAGAACAAAAATATGGAGGACAGCTCTTATTCATCCTATGCAGATGAGCAGAACAAGAATAAGAATAGTACCAACAAGAACAGTGTGAACAAGAACAGCACAAATAGTACGAATGGTACTTCATCTGCATCGCAGAATTGTGGAAAGAACAAAAATTCCTACGATAAAAATTCTTCTAATAAGAATGGATATGATTCGACAGACAGATATTAATTTGATCGAAAAAGCCAAAAGGGGAATCAGAAGAGAAGTCACGGAAGAGACTTGAAAAGCAGAGAATGTGACCGCAGGGGCAGGGTAAATTCAACTTTACTCTGCCCCTGATTTATAGTAGAATAAAAAGAAGTGAATTAAAAAATGTATTTATAATGAGGTAGTAAATGAATGAATAAAATGGAATGGATTGCACCATGTCATTTTGGCCTGGAATCTGTACTGAAAAGAGAAATTCAGGATCTTGGATATGAGATTTCCCAGGTGGAAGATGGAAGAGTGACATTTTATGGTGAGGCAGATGCTGCATGCAGAGCGAATATTTTCCTGAGGACAGCGGAAAGAGTTCTTTTAAAAGTGGGAAGTTTCAAAGCAGTAACGTTTGATGAACTGTTTGAGAAGACGAAGGCATTGCCATGGGAGGCGTACATACCGAAAGATGGAAAGTTCTGGGTGGCGAAGGCGTCATCGGTTAAGAGTAAGCTTTTCAGTCCCTCTGATATACAGTCGATCATGAAAAAAGCAATGGTAGAAAGGCTGAAATCAAAATACCGGATTCAGTGGTTTCAGGAGGACGGAGCATCGTATCCGCTGAGAGTTTTTCTGATGAAAGATATTGTGACTATCGGGATTGATACATCAGGAGATTCTCTGCATAAGAGAGGATATCGTCCGGCAGCAGGAAAAGCTCCGATCTCAGAGACGCTGGCAGCGGCTCTGATCATGCTGACACCATGGAGAAAAGATCGGATCTTGGTAGATCCTTTCTGCGGAAGTGGTACCTTTCCAATCGAGGCTGCAATGATGGCTGCAAAGATTGCCCCGGGAATGAACCGTTCTTTTACCGCAGAGACATGGACTAATCTGATCGGAAAGAAATACTGGTATGAGGCAATCGATGAGGCAAATGATCTGATCGAGGATGAGATAGAGACAGATATTCAGGGGTATGATATAGATGGAAGTGTTGTGCGGATGGCAAGAGAAAATGCAGAGAATGCAGGAGTTGCCCATTTGATCCATTTTCAGGAGCGTGCAGTGAAAGATCTGAGACATCCAAAGAAGTATGGATTCATTATCACGAATCCCCCATATGGAGAGCGGTTGGAAGACCGGGAGACACTTCCACAGATCTATCGTGAATTTGGAGAGAGTTTTAAGGGACTGGACAACTGGTCAGCTTATATGATCACAAGTTTTGAAGATGCAGAGCGTTATTTCGGAAGAAAAGCAGATAAAAACCGAAAGATTTACAATGGAATGCTGAAGACATATTTTTATCAGTTTCAGGGACCAAAGCCGCCGAGACAGAAAAGATAGAGGGAACAGAAGATGAAAAAAAGAATTATATTTGCTACCGGAAATGAAAATAAAATGAAAGAGATCCGAATGATCCTTGCAGATCTGGGACTGGAAATTCTTTCGATGAAAGAGGCCGGTGTATTTGAAGAAATCGAAGAAGATGGAATGTCGTTTGAAGAAAATGCAGAGATCAAGGCGAGAGCAATTTCAAGAGTTATGACAAATGATATTGTCCTGGCAGATGATTCCGGTCTGGAAATTGATTATCTGGACAAAGCTCCTGGAATTTATTCAGCAAGATTTGCAGGCGAAGATACTTCTTATGATATAAAGAACCGCATTTTGCTGGACAGGCTGGAAGGTGTGCCGGATGAAGAGCGAAGAGCAAGATTCGTCTGTGCAGTGGCAGCCGTATTTCCGGATGGGACAGTAAAAGTAGTGAGGGAGACGATTGAGGGACAGATTGCACATGAGATCGTCGGAGAAAATGGATTCGGATATGATCCTATTTTTTACGTGCCGGAATATGGATGTACGACGGCTGAAATGACTCCTGAACTGAAAAATGAACTCAGCCACAGAGGCAAGGCACTTCGTGCGATGAAGAAGATACTGGAAGAAAAGTTCAGAGAGGGAGAACTATGAAGATTTTGATCGTCAGCGATACACATGCAAAGCATGGAAATTTGGATCATGTATTAGAGCAGGCAGACCCGATCGATCTGTTTATCCACCTCGGTGATGTAGAGGGGGATGAAGAGTATTTGGATGCAGTGATAGAATGTGAAAAGCATATTGTGCGGGGGAATAATGACTTTTTTTCCAGGCTTCCAAGGGAAGAAGAATTTGATATAGGAAAGTATCATGTCTTTATTACGCATGGACATTATTATTATGTGTCTATGGATGTCGATACGATCATAGAAGAGGCAAGATCGAGAAATGCCGATATTGTGATGTTTGGTCATACGCATAAACCGTATTTTTCTCAGAAGGATGGACTTACCGTTCTGAATCCGGGGAGTCTTTCTTATCCAAGGCAGGATGGCAGGAAACCAAGTTATATGGTGATGGAAATAGATGAAGAAGGAAAAGCCCATTATGAGCAAAAATATCTTTAATGTATGAAAAAATCAGAAAATTCGACGCTGATATATTGAGAAAAATGAAAGTTTCTGAAAAAATAGCAAATAGTCTTTTGAAGAAATGCAAATTTTTTTGAAAAATAGTGTTGACATTCTTTGAATCCTATAATATAATTGTTCTTGCGTTACGGATGAAGTAAACGAAACGCAGGAACAACTTACATATCGGGGTGTGGCTCAGCTTGGCTAGAGCGCCTGGTTTGGGACCAGGAGGTCGCAGG
>OGUJ01001563.1_pt1 | contig 13357 bp, 8 predicted proteins | sample 1573661 | NCBI WGS metagenome assembly OGUJ01 (sample SAMEA2581933, study PRJEB24529) | metagenome | biome: Human gut stool | place: China | collected 2011
TGAGCATCATGTTCCCCATGATCACCAGCCTGCGGGAGCTGCAGGACGCCAAGGCCGTGCTGGACGAGTGCCGCGCGGAACTGCGGGCTGAGGGCAAGAAGTTCGACGAGAAGCTGGAGGTCGGCACCATGATCGAGACGCCCGCCGCTGTCCTCATCGCCGACGAGCTGGCCGAGGAGTGCGACTTCTTCTCCATCGGTACCAACGATCTGACCCAGTACACCTGCGCTCTGGACCGCCAGAACGCAAAGCTGGAGCCCTTCTTCAACCCGCACCACCCCGCTGTGCTCCGGGCCATCAAGATGACCATCGACGCGGGCCACCGCCACGGCATCTGGGTGGGCATCTGCGGCGAGCTGGGCGCAGACACTGCCCTCACCGAGACCTTCCTGCGGATGGGCGTGGACGAGCTGTCCATGAACGCCAAGAGCGTGCTGCCCGTGCGCAAGATCATCCGCAGCATCGATTTGAGCAAGCCTTCCGATAAGTAAGGAGCGCTTGACCCCAAAAACACCGCCCCCGGCAGGGAACTTCCCCGCCGGGGGCTTTGCATACCCGAAAAATTTTACCGAAATACTTCAAAACCATAAAGTGCAGTGCTATACTGGTAGCATCGAAATACCTGCTGAGAGGGAATTTTATGACACAACTGCTCATCCGCCTGTTCGTCCGGCACCCGGACGATACCAAGAACGCCGCCGTCCGCACGGCCTACGGCAATCTGGCCAGCCTTGTGGGCATGGCCTGCAATCTCCTGCTCTGTCTGGGCAAGCTGGCGGCGGGGACGCTGTTCGGCTCCATCGCCATCATGGCCGACGCCCTGAACAACCTTTCGGACGCCTCGTCCAACGTGGTGAGCCTTGTGGGCTTCCGGCTGGCGGCCAAAGGCCCGGACGAAAAGCACCCCTACGGCCACGCCCGGTACGAATATCTGGCGGGCCTCGTGGTCTGCGTCACCATCCTCGCCATCGGGCTTTCGCTGCTGAAAGAATCTGCGCTCAAAGTGCTCCACCCGACGGCAGTGGTGTTCAGCTGGCTCAGCGTTGCGGTGCTGGCGGCGTCCATCGGCGTCAAGCTCTGGATGAGCCGCTTCAACAAGACCATCGGCCAGCGCATCAACTCCGAGACTCTGATGGCCACCGCCGCCGACAGCCGGAACGATGTGCTGACCACCAGCGCCGTGCTCCTGTCCACCGTCCTCTCCCACCTGACGGGCTGGGACGTGCTGGACGGCCTCATGGGCGTGGCCGTGGCGGCGTTCATCCTCTGGTCGGGCTGGGGGCTTATGATGGACACCCTCAGCCCTCTGCTGGGCGAAAGCCCCTCGCCGGAGCTGGTGGAGCACATCGAGCACACCGTCATGAGCTACCCGGGGGTGCTGGGCGTCCACGATCTGATGGTCCACGACTACGGCCCGGGGCATCAGTTCGCCTCGCTCCACATCGAGTTCCCCGCCGAGGCCGACCCGCTGGAAGCCCACGACATCATCGACAACATCGAGCGGGATTTTCTGAAAAAAGACCACTTACAGGTCACCATCCACTATGACCCCATCGTGACGTCGGACGCCGCCGTAGGCGTCCTGCGGAGCCGTTTGATGGAAAAAGCCCGCCAGATGGACCCTCGTCTGTCCATCCATGACCTGCGCATCGTGCCGGGGGACAGCCACACCAACGTGCTGTTCGACCTCGTGTTCCCGGCGGGCTACACCGGCGACAAGGACGCGCGGCTGGCCGAGATGTGCAATTTCGTCAAGGAGCAGGACCCGGGATACTGCTGTATGGTGAAGGTGGAGCAGAGCTATGCCTCCGCTCTGCCGGAAGAGGATCAATAAGAAAAAGAGGGAAAGTATTATGCTGAACGAGACTTACCGCGCCATGCTGGGCCACAAGAGCGTCATCCGCGAGACTTTCATGTACGGCAAACAGCGCGCCGCCGAGATCGGCTATGAGAACGTGTTCGACTACTCGCTGGGCAACCCCAGCGTCCCCTGCCCGGACAAGTTCACCAAAGCCATGCAGACCCTGCTGGCCGAGGAAGAGCCTGTCGCCCTTCACGGCTACTGCCCCAGTCAGGGCGACCCGGGCTTCCGCACCGCCGTGGCGGCCCATCTGGCAAAGACCTTCGGCCTGCCCTATGAGCAGAAGGATATTTTCCCCACCACCGGTGCGGCGGGCGCTATCGCCCACGCCATCCGCGCTGTGACAAAGCCCGGCGACGAGGTGCTGACCTTCGCCCCCTACTTCCCCGAGTACGGCCCCTATGTGGAGGGGACCGGCGCTGTGCTCAAGGTCGTGCCGCCCCAGGCGCCGGCTTTCCAGCCGAATCTCGACGCCTTTGAAGAGATGCTGACCGAGAACGTCACCTGCGTCCTCATCAACACCCCGAACAACCCCACCGGCGTCGTCTACTCCGCCGAGACCCTGAGCCGTCTGGCCGACATCCTGACCGAGAAGAGCAAGGCTTTCGGCCACAACATCTTCCTCGTCAGCGACGAGCCCTACCGTGACATCGCCTTCGACGGCAAAAAGGTGCCGTATCCGGCAGCGTTCTACCCCCACACCCTGACCTGCTTCTCCTTCTCCAAGAGCCTGAGCCTGCCCGGCGAACGTCTGGGCTATGTGGCCGTCCGGCCCGGCTGCGAGGGCGAAGAGGTGCTGGTGGACATGATGGCCCAGATCTCCCGCTTCACCGGCCACAACTGCCCGCCCAGCATCATCCAGAAAGCCACTGCCGAGTGCCTCGACGTCACCAGCGATCTGTCCGTCTACGAGACGAACATGAACCTGCTGTACGATAAGCTCACCGAGCTGGGTTTTGAGGTGGAGCGCCCCGGCGGCACATTTTATATCTTCCCGAAGGCGCTGGAAGAGGACGCCAACGCCTTCTGCCTCAAGGCCCGGGAGTTCGATCTGCTGCTGGTCCCCAGCGACACCTTCGGCGTCAAGGGCTATGTCCGCTTTGCCTACTGCATCGACACCGAGAAGGTGAAGCGCAGCCTGCCCGCACTGGAAAAGCTGGCCGCAGCCTATAAAAAGTGAATGTGAGGTAGTTCCATGCATCCGCTCCCCGAATATCCCCGCCCGAGTATGCGCCGGGACAGCTATGTCAACCTGAACGGCCCGTGGGACTACGCCATCACCCAGAGCTCGGAGTTCCCAGCAAAGTGGGACGGCGCTATCCTCGTACCCTATTCGCCCGAGGCGAAAGCCTCCGGCGTGGGCCGGACGCTGCAGCCCGGCCAGTGGCTCCACTACCACCGCACCTTCACGCCCCCGGCGGGCGAGGGCGGGCGCGTCCTGCTCCACTTCGGGGCGGTGGACTACGCCTGCGCGGTGGAGGTCAATGGCCGTCTGGCCGGGGGACACCGGGGCGGCTACTGGCCCTTTACGCTGGACATCACCGATCTGCTCCGCCCGCAGGGCCGCAACACCCTCTGGGTGGCCGTGCAGGACCCCACCGGCACCGGAACGCAGGCGAGGGGAAAGCAGACCCTCAGGCCCGGCGGGATGTTCTACCCGGCCCAGAGCGGCATCTGGCAGACGGTCTGGCTGGAGCGGGTGCCGGAAAATTACATTGATACGTTGACTGTCACCCCGGACTACGACGCCCGGACCGTGACGGTGAAAGTCCATACCTCGAAGCCCGGCGGTGCGGTGAACCTCTGGGCCGTGGTGCGGGCCGGCGGCGTGACCATCGCCGAGGACTGGGGCAGCGACGAGGCCGACCGGGACGGCGAAGTGACCCTGAACATCGCCGAAGAGCATTTCTTCCCGTGGAGCCCCGACAGCCCCTTCCTCTATGATTTGACGGTCGGCACGACCCAGGGCGAAGAAAAGGACTTCGACACCATCCACAGCTATTTCGCCCTCCGCAAGTGGGAGTGCAAAGAGGATGCAAAGGGCATCCGGCGGTTTTTCCTCAATGACAAGCCCATCCTGCTCAACGGCCTGCTGGACCAGGGCTATTGGCCCGACGGCCTTTACACCACGCCCTCCGACGCGGCCGTGGAGCACGAACTGCACACCGTGCGGGAACTGGGCTTCAACCTGCTGCGCAAGCACGCCAAGATCGAGCCGGAGCGCTGGTACTACCACTGCGATAAACTGGGCATCATCGTCTGGCAGGATATGGTCAACGGCGGCGGGGCCTACCCGATGTGGTACGTCACCTACCTGACCAACGCCTTACAGCCCCTGATGCGCCGCGCCCCGGACGGGAAGCTGCTGTGGGGCTTTCTGGGCCGGGGCAGCGCCCACAGCCGGGAGGAGTACGCCCGGGAGCTGGCCGACACGGTAGCCGCCCTGGGTCGGCACCCCTGCATCGGGTGCTGGGTGCCGTTCAACGAGGGGTGGGGGCAGTTCGACGCGCGGAAAGCCACCGAGACCCTCCGCGCCCTCGACCCCTCCCGTCTGGTGGACGAGGCCAGCGGCTGGTTCGACCGGGGCGGGGGAGATGTGCATTCCATCCACAACTACTTCTATCCGCTCCGCATCCGCCCGAATGTGCGCACGGTGGCCCTCAGCGAATACGGCGGCATTGCATGGCCCATGCCCGGCCATGAGCCGCCCCGGAAGACCTACGGCTACGGCACGGCAAAGAGCCGGGCAGAGCTGACCGAGCGCTACTGCGATCTGCAGCGCAAGACGATTCTCCCGCAGCTGAAAAAGGGCCTGTCGGCGCTGGTATACACCCAGCTGACCGACGTGGAGGACGAGGTGAACGGCCTGTTCACCTATGACCGCACGGCCATCAAACCCGATGCCGCCGCCGTCCGCGCCGTCAACGAGGCGCTGGAAGCGGAGTTTGAAAAGGCAGTAAAAGAATGAACGGGCTCACGGCCATTTGTCCCTGTGCAGGCAGAGCATTTTGCTGTTTTTCACGGCTCCTGATTGGCTAAAATGTCGAAAATAATACCGTATATTGACAATCCTGTAAAAATGCACTATACTGGACCCATCGAGGCAGACCACGAAGTCCTTGTATATGAAAATGTTCAGGATAACAGCATGTTTGCGATATGCAATTCAACGCTGCTGCTGTTGCGTTAAAAAGTTGAATTGCTATAAAACAGGTATTACAGGCACACGGCCTGTAATGATAAACATTATATGTTCGCGCATGTAGTGATTTATCTCACATAGTCTGAGGGCGAGGTTCCGCAAGGGACCTCGCCCTTGGGCTTTTTATAGGCGCTGGGCTATTGACATTGGAGAGCGATTCATCTATAATCAAGGTATAGACCAGTCGAAGATGTACGGGCTGGAAAATTATGGGAACTCAAAAACGCAAAAACTACCCATTCTGAGATGCTCTAAAAGGCGGAAATAACGCCGAAATATAAGAAAAATGATGCATCTGCATTGTTTTCGAGAGAATGAATAAAAACGTCGGATTGCATCAGAATGCGTTAGAAAATGTCGGGCCGCCCGCCACAGCCTGAGAAGGCCGAAGCGGGTGGTCCGTTTTTATCTTTTGTATTCTGGAAGTTCTGGCGCTTGACAATCCGCGTACGACTGCCTATAATAAAGTTAAGGAAAGGCGCTGGCTGCACAGTGGTCAGCTCCCTCTCTCAGTGTCACATTTTGAGAAACATGACCGCCGGAGTTTGGAAGACTATAGGGGCGGTCATTTTTCTTGCCATTTTATTTTTTGATATAGTGTTTTGCGTGATGCATATCCCGAAAAAAGACTTGGGCAATCGTCCAAGTGATTTTGGCAGTGCCAAGGATGACAGTGGCCAGAAGGCCGAGCAGAGCAATAACAGTATTCAAAATTTCCATAGTGGAATCCTCCCTTAGATTTTCATGTAGAAACATTCGAACCGTCAGGAGGATGACAAAAAATTGAACTTCCTCCTGACGCGGCACAATGTGACGCGAGGGAGGGAGCATGACCGCTGCACTTGCAGGACAGCGCCTTTCTGCTAAGAGGATACCATAAAAACCGACAAAAAGCAACGCCGCACGATGCATATCCGCGCGGCGCTGGAAGCAGAATTTGAAAAGCAGTATGATAACAGAAAAGCTCCGGGAACCAACAGATCCCCGGAGCTTTTGTATTATTTTTGAGGAAAATTACTGCTCGTTCTTGATTTTGGAAGCCGGCATCTTCTTCATGGCGGCGGAGTCCAGAGCGTGGGGCAGCTGGGCGCCATAGGACTGAAGGCTGTCCTGCAGCTCGCCGCTCTTCATGTCGGAGAGGGCCTGTGCGCGGAGGCTGTCCAGCGTGTCAGCGTCCAGCGGGTCGAGACGGACGAGCATCATCAGCGCATAGCTGGAATACTGCACGGCGGCGGCCTCGCCGGGCTTGAGGGCGCGGACGGCGTCGGCGGAGCCTTCCTCGGAGAAGGTGGAATCGATGTTGTCAGAACCCAGCAGGGCAGTGGAGAGGGAAGACGCGTCGGAAGAGGGCTCGCCATCCAGCACCGCGTAGATGTCGGGCAGGGCGGCGGCGACGGCGGCGCTGAAAGCGGAGGTCTGGGCGCTGGCCCCATCGGGGATGGCCGCGTTGCAGCTCTCGGCGGCGGTCTGAGCCAGCTCGAGCATCTGGGTGCGCTGGTCGTCATCAGCAAAAGCGAAGGTGCTGGTGTTGTAGAGCGGCACGACCACATAGCGGATGTAGACCATCTCGTCCTCGAGGTGGCTGGTCAGCTCTGCGTCGGAGACGGGGGTCTCGCCGTCGGTGCCGTAGCACATCTCGAGCAGGTCGTTGCTCTTGATGAGGATGCGCTCAAACCGCTTGAGGGTGTCGAGGCCGATGCCGTTGGCCTTGTAGAGGTCGCCGTTCTGCTCCATCAGCTGGGAGGCGTAGCTGTCGGCCTGGGTCTCCTCGTCGAGGGTCAGAACGCCGCCCAGCTCATCGAAACGGGTCTCGATGGCGGCGTAGGACTCGAGGTTCTCGAGGGTCTTCTGGGCCACATAGTCGCTGACCACGGCGGTCTCGCCGGTGGCGTCATCGACGGTGATGGTGGCCTTGAGGAAGCTGGACACCTTGGTGGCGTCCTGGTCGTCGGAAGCGAGGTCGGCGGCGGTCTGGTAGGCATCGAACTGGGCCAGCAGATAGAGGCCGGAAGAGATGTCCACGTTACCGATGGTGCCTACGGAATCCGGGGTGGAGAGGCTGCAGCCCACGAGGCCGACGGCCAGAGCGAGGGCGCAGACGAGCGCGATGAGTTTCTTCTTCATAAGTGTACTCCTAGTGAAATTTATTTTTTGCCGGTGTTTTCTTCCGGCGGGGCAGCAAGGATGTCGGCCATCGCCTTGAGGATGCTTTGCAGCAGTTCCAGCGGCTTTTCGTCGGGTTGGAGAGTCACCGAGAGGTAGGGTTTGGTGCCGGCTCCTGCCGTCACCCGGCCATTGAAAGCGATAAGCAGGCCGCGTATCATGGCCACGTCCAGCGTCTCCACCTGTAACAGCAGGGTGTCCTTTTTCTGGGTGACTTCGTAGACGCCCACAGCGGCAGCCTGGACCCGCACCAGCGAGACGTTCACGAGGTCGCTGACGGAGGGCGGCGGGTCGCCGTAGCGGTCGATGAGCTCGTCCAGCACGTCGGCGGCGTCTTCGGGGGTCTGGATAGCAGCAATGCGTTTGTAGGCCTCGATGCGGCCCGGGCCGTCGGCGATATATTTCTCCGGGATGAAGGCGTCCACCCGCAGGTCCACGAGGCATTCGCTCTTGTCCCGCTGGATGGGTTCACCCTTGGCCCGGGCAATGGCCTGACCCAGCATCTTGACATAGAGGTCATAGCCCACGGCCTCCATGTGGCCGTGCTGGCTGTGGCCCAGCAGACTGCCTGCGCCGCGAATTTGTAAGTCGCGCATGGCGATGCGGAAGCCGGAGCCGAAGGCCGTGAACTCCCGGATGGCGGAAAGCCGCTTCTGGGCGATGTCGGTGAGAGTCTTGTCCCGCCGGAAGGTGAAGTAGGCGTAGGCTTTCCGGCCCGAGCGGCCCACGCGGCCCCGGATCTGGTACAGCTGGGCCAGACCCATCCGGTCGGCGTCCTCGATGATGAGGGTGTTGCAGTTGCGCACGTCAATGCCCGTCTCGATGAGGGTGGTGCAGACGAGGATGTCGATCTCGCCGTTCAGCAGATGCTGCCAAACGGGGTTCAGCTCTTCCTCAGTCATCTTGCCGTGGGCGATGCCCACCCGCGCCCCGGGTACCATCTGGCTGACATGGGCGGCGCAGGACTCGATGTTGTCCACCCGGTTGTGCAGGTAGTAGACCTGACCGCCCCGGGCCAGCTCCTTCTTCATGGCTTCGGCGAGGATGACGTCATTGTACTCGAGCACGAATGTCTCCACCGGCTGGCGCTCGATGGGCGGCTGCTCGATGGTGGAGAGGTCGCGGATGCCGCTCATGGCCATGTTCAGGGTGCGGGGGATGGGGGTGGCCGAGAGGGTCAGCATGTCCACGCCGATGAAGCTCTCTTTCAGCTTCTCCTTGTGCTTGACACCGAAACGCTGCTCCTCGTCGATGATGACAAGACCCAGGTCGTGGAACCGGACGTCCTTGGAGAGGAGGCGGTGGGTGCCGATGACGATGTCCACGCTGCCGGCCTGCAGGCCCCGCAGGGTCTCTTTCTGCTGTTTGGCGGTGCGGAAGCGGGAGAGCAGCCCGACTTTCACCGGGAACGCCTCCATGCGGGAGATGATGCTGTTGTAGTGCTGCCACGCCAGCAGGGTGGTGGGGGCCAGAATGGCGCACTGCTTGCCGCCCATGACGCACTTGAAGGCCGCGCGGAAGGCGACCTCCGTTTTGCCGACGCCCACGTCGCCGCAGAGCAGGCGGTCCATAGGCCAGCCCTTTTCCATGTCCTTCTTGATCTCGGCGGTGGCGGTGAGCTGGTCGTCCGTCTCGTCGTACTCGAAGCGGGACTCGAAATCGCTCTGCCAATCACCGTCGGCGGGGAAGGCGTAGCCTGTGGCCTGACGGCGGCGGGCGTAGAGCTCGATAAGCTCCTGCGCCATCTCTTCGGTGGCCTTTTTGACCTTGGCGCGGGTGCGCTGCCACTCGGTGCCGCCCAGCTTTGCAAGCTTCACCTTTTCCTCGTCGCCGGGGGCGGTGTAGCGGCTCAGCAGATCGAGCTGAGTGACCGGCACATACAGCACGTCGGAGCCGGAATACTGGATCTTCAGGTAATCTTTTATCGCGCCCTGCACCTCGAGACGCTGGATGCCCGCATACATACCGATGCCGTGGCTCTGGTGAACCACATAGTCGCCGGGCTTGATGTCCGAGAGGCTGGACAGGGCGTTTTTGTTCTTCTTGCGCTTTTTGTTCTCGGCGGCCTCGTCGTCCAGACCGTGACGCCGGGACGAGATGACCGCCACGCGGGCGAACGGGAAGGTGCAGCCCGCCGTGAGGTGGCCGGGCAGTACCTGAACCAGACCTTTCGCGGGCCGGACGTCCCGGCTCATGCTGACGGCATAGCCCTTGTCAGCCAAATCGCGGGTAAGGGCCGCTGCACCCTTGGGCGTGCCGGCGAAAAGGGCCACGGCGTACCCCTGCTGGACCAGCGGGTCGAGGTCTTCCCGCAGGGAAGCGAGGTCGCCGCCCCAGTTGGGGGCCGCGAAGGCCTCGGCGTTGATGAGGTCTTTCAGCTTGAACTCGTTCATGCCCCGCAGGAAGTTCTCGCAGAGCAGAGTGCTCTGGTCCTGCGCCGCAATGGCGAGGTCGTCCATGGTCTGGTAGAGCACATCGAGGCCGGGGCAGATGACGCCCTCCTCGAGCAGGCCGGTCAGCTCTTCGCTGCGGCGGAACTCGGTGGCCTTCTGGGCGTCCCGGATGCCGCCCACCTCGTCGAGGATGAAGATGGGGCTGCTCAGGTGGTCCAGCAATGTGGCGGGCGTTTCGTACCGCAGACCGTAGTATTTGTCCATGGCCTCGGGCATGACGCCGCTGTCCAGCTGGGCGAGGTCGGCTTCCATGGCCTTTTCGAGGGCGGTGCGGCGCTTGCCGCGGGCTTTCTTCTGGGCGGCGCGGAGGGCCTCCGCCGTGTCGGCGGTGCTGCCGAACAGCACCTCACGGGCGGGGGAAAGATAGATCTTTTCCAGCGCACCGTCCCGCCGCTGGGTCAGCAGGTCGAAGGAGGCGAGGGAGTCTATCTCGTCGTCCCAGTACTCCACACGGGCGGGCTGGCGCATATCGGGGGCGTAGATGTCCACGATGTCGCCCCGGATGCTGAACTGTCCCGGGCCGTCCACCTGACTTCGCCGCACGTATCCGGCGGCGAAGAGCCGTTCCACCAGCGCTTCGCGGTTGTAGACCATGCCGGGCTTGAGGGTGAGAGTGTTCTTCTGGAACTCATCCTGCGGCACAGTGTATTGGAGCAGGGCCTCGGCGGGGACGCAGACGGCGTTCAGCCGTCCGCCCGCCAGCGCGCCCAGCACCGACAGACGCCGGTACTCGTACTCGCGGCCCGCGCCCTCGACGGGGCGGAGCATGAAGTCCCGGGGCGGGAACACCGCCGCCGAGAGCCCCAGCGTCTTGAGGTCGTCGGCGAAATGGGTAGCCTCGGCTTCGCCGGGGGTGACGACGCAGAGGATGCGGCCCGTGTCCTTCTGGAGCGCGGCGTAGAGCAATGCCCGGCCTGCCGGAGGCAGACCGAACAGCGCCGCCGGGCCGGGGGAGGCGAGGCTGGCCGCTGTCTTCTGATATTCAGGGGTGTTTTTCAGGAGCGCTTCGTACATGGTGGACCTCCTTTCTGGTGAGGTTAAACCTCTCCGTCACGGCTGACGCCGTGCCACCTCCCCTATCGAGGGGAGGCTTTGGCATACCGGAAAACTTTACCTCTTCGCCAGAGGCTCCCCTCGGTAGGGGAGCTGTCGAGCGAAGCGAGACTGAGAGGTTGCGTCAAGCGGAGCCTTACCCGTTATACTTGCTCTGCGCCAGACCCAGCTTGCCGTCCATGATGAGCTTTGCGGCGGCTGCGATGTCGGGGCAGCGGTCGGCGAGGGCCTTGGCGTCGTCGGGCGGGAACTTGCCCAGCACCCAGTCGGCCAAATCGTAGTCCGGGCGGGGTTTTGCGCCCACGCCGATGCGGATGCGGGGGAAGTTCTCGCCGCCGAGGCGGGCGATGATGCTCTTGAGGCCGTTGTGGCCGCCCGCAGAGCCGGAGGGCCGGATGCGCAGCTTGCCGGGGTCCTGGGTGATGTCGTCGCACAGGACGATGACGTGGTCGGCAGGGATCTTGAAGAAGCCCGCCAGCGGGCCGATGGAGTCGCCCGAGAGGTTCATATAAGTCAGGGGCTTCAGGAGCACGACCTTGTGGCCGTCCACCTCGCCCTGCCCCCACAGGCCCTGAAACTTGGTCTTGGAGACGGAGATGCCCCACTTGCCGGCCAGATAGTCCAGCGCGGCAAAGCCTGCGTTGTGACGGGTGCCGTCGTATTTCGGCTCCGGATTGCCGAGGCCGGCAATGAGCCAGATGTCATTGGTGTTCATATTGATATATTCTGCCTTTTTACGTTGGATCTGTTTTCGAACAATATGTTATTATAACATACGCGCGCGCAAAAAGATACACAAAAAACATAAAATGCCCCGGCGCACGGATGCGGAACGTGCGCCGGGGCAGAAGGAAAGCACCGGATGCGGAACCGACGCTCTGGGCAGAGTCGGAGGGGGAGCAAAAACGGAAACCTTAACCCTGCTCTTGCTCCAGTTTCTGCTTCTTTATAATGTACGCTTCCATTTTCGGTTCAGCCCAGCCGTCGAGGTTGGTCTGACGCTCCCGGGCGATGCCAAGAGCCTGCGGGGGGACGTCCTTGGTGATGGTGCTGCCGGCGGCGGTGTAGGCCCCGTCGCCGATGGTGACGGGGGCGACAAGGTTGGTGTTGCAGCCGATGAAGCAGTAGTCGCCGATCTGAGTGCGGAACTTGTCCTTGCCGTCGTAGTTGCAGGTGACGGTGCCGCAGCCGAAGTTGCAGTACTTGCCTACGTCGCTGTCGCCGATGTAGGTCAGGTGGCTGACGGTGTTGCCCCGGGCAAAGTTGGAGTTTTTCGTCTCGACATAAGCGCCCAGATGCACGCCGTAGTCGGTGACGGTGTTGATGCGCACATGGGTGAAGGGACCGATATTGTTGTGGGGGCCGAGGTGGCTGCTGTAGACCTGGCTGGCGTTGACGGTGGTGTCTTCGTCCACGGTGCTGTCCTCGATAAGGGTGTTGGGGCCGATGACGCAGCCTGCGCCGATGGTGGTCTTGCCGCGCAGGATGGTGCCTGCGAGGATGACGGCTCCCGGGGCAATGACCACTTCGGAGCCGATCTCCACATTGCGGCTGCGGATGTCCACGCCGTTTGCGATGTGGCGCAGCAGCACCTCTTCGCGCTGGGCCTCGGCAGCGTCGAGCTTTGCCTTTGCGGCAGCCAGTGCGGATGTGTCAATGTTTTGCATAAATAAAAACCTCCTCCCAAAACGGCCTCCGCAGCGGCGGCGGAGCCCCTGCGGAGAAGGGTTTTGTTGTATCCAAGACAGGACAAACTCGGGAGCAATCACCCCGGAAAAACAGGGTAAAGGGTTTGATGGATGGAAAGTTGTATCCATCGCCCTAAAAATGGCTTAAAACCTTAAAAAACCTCTCGAAATCTTTCCCATTTTATATTACCGAAAAAGTAAGTAAAATGCAAGAGTTTGCACAAAAAATATCAAACAAATTCGGTGTTTTGCCCGATGGAATAGGCGTGAAATTCTGGTATAATGGTTTAGCATTCACAGAGAAATGTTTATCGTATGACAAGACAGAGCATCGATAAGACCGCCGGAGCATCGCGCCGGGGGCCATCATTTGGGAGGTAAACACGCATGAGCAAAAAGTATCTGTACTACTTCAGCGAAGGCAACGATGCCTTTGGCGGCGACAAGGTCACCATGAAGAACATTCTGGGCGGCAAGGGCGCTGGTCTGGCTGAGATGACTGCAGCCGGTATGCCGGTGCCGCAGGGCTTCACCATCACCACCGAGGCCTGCACCCAGTATTACGCAGACGGCCGCCAGATCAACGACGAGATCACCGCTGACATCTTCGAGCACGTCAAGGGCCTCGAGAAGATCACCGGCAAGACCTTCGGCGACAACGAGAACCCGCTGCTGGTCTCCGTCCGTTCCGGCGCACGTCAGTCCATGCCCGGCATGATGGACACCATCCTGAACCTCGGCCTGAACGACGAGGCTGTCGAGGGTCTGGCCAAGAAGACCAACAACGCCCGCTTCGCATACGACTGCTACCGCCGCTTCGTGCAGATGTTCGCCGACGTCGTCATGATGGTCCCGAAGAGCCTGTTCGAGGTCGAGATCGATAAGATGAAGGAAGCCAAGGGCGTCAAGAACGACGTTGACCTGACTGCTGACGACC
>OGUJ01001578.1_pt1 | contig 13223 bp, 8 predicted proteins | sample 1573661 | NCBI WGS metagenome assembly OGUJ01 (sample SAMEA2581933, study PRJEB24529) | metagenome | biome: Human gut stool | place: China | collected 2011
AAAATGATATAAAATGCAAAAGGAAAAGGGGCTGTTACGGAGAAATTATATATAGAATATGCTGATTCGTTTAATGAATGGGGAATATTACAGATTCAATAATAAAGGGAGACATGCGTATGAAAAATATAAAAGAAATAGGGGATTTTTTTATAAATCTGAATGAATATGTATATGCAACAGATATAGAAACCAATGAAATTGTATATATGAATCATAAAGCATTGAAAGCGTATGGCTTAGAATCAATAGAGGATATAAAAGGCAAGAAGTGTTATGAGGTATTACAAAAATCTTCTGTTAAATGTGGTATGTGCAATAACAGCAGGCTTTCACCGGGCACATTTCAGGAATGGCGTTATTATAATCCTGTATTAGATAAATATATGATAATAAAGGATACTCTGGTTGAGGGGGAAGGAAACAGAAAGTACAGGCTAGAAATAGGCATAGATATAAGTGAGGAGCTTGCACAGGATAAGCTTATCCAGAAGTATAGAGAAACTGAAGTACTTGTCAATGAGGGTTTAAGAGTGGCACTTGCAGCAGATACACCTGATGAAACGATTAATACACTTATTGGGTATATAGGTAAAGCACTTAATGGAGAAAGAACATATATATTTGAAAAAAATATACATGGAAGAGATGATAATACATATGAGTGGACGGCAGAGGGAATAAGTCCGGAGAAGGATAATCTTCAGAATCTGCCTCCAGAGATATGTGCTAACTGGTATAAGTGTTTTGAAAAAGGCGGAAACATCGTAATTCAGGATATTGAAGAAATAAAGGATAGCGATTCATTGCAATATGATAATTTAAAAAGACAGGGGGTTCATTCAATAATTGTAATTCCATTATATAACGAAGGAAATGTTGTTGCATTTATGGGAATAGACAATCCTCCGTTGCTTACACTTGAATACTCCTTAAGTATACTGGAGATTATGGGTGCTTTTATTATATCGTGTATAAAGCGCAGGAATACGATGAGAAAGCTTGAAGATATGAGCTATAAGGATGCTTTAACTAAAATCGGAAACCGTTTCGCTATGAGAGACTGTGTAGCTAGTATAGATAAAAAACAGAGTATAGGCGTTGTTTACTGTGATGTTACAGGACTGAAATATGTGAATGATACAATGGGACATGAGGCAGGCGACAGACTTATTCTTAACGCATGTGGATGCCTTACAGACGTGTTTGGAGTGGATGCAGTATTTCGTATAGGTGGAGATGAGTTCCTTGTAATCTGTACACAGATAGATGAGAATACATTAATAAAGCGTATAACAGAGTTAAAAGAACTAATGAATGAGCGTTCTGTGAATATGGCAGCAGGTGTTATCTGGAGTGAGAATGTAATAACAGGCTTTGATGAAATGTTACGTGAGGCAGAGGATAAAATGTATGCCGATAAAGCGCGATATTATAAGGAAAAAGGAATTGAACGCAGAAAAGGACGGGCATAGCAGGGCTAAAGGAATACATATAACACAATAACAGGAAATTTTGTGATAAATTATAATAAATAATACAGCTTAATTATTGACATTTTAAGATCAATTATATACAATCACATTATCTGCGATGACGAAGACAGTAGATTATGAAAGAAAGCAATAGCGAGCCGGGATGGTGGAAGCCGGTGTGAGTAGAGCATAGTTGAACATCACTTCCAAGCATCCTTGCAGAACTTTGTAGTATGATATTATTGGTAAAATTATGGATGGTATTATATTACGAAAAGTAAGTAAGGACGGTAATCCTACCGTTACAAGGGACGCATATGATGGTATGTCGTAATTGATATAGGTTAAGTTGATTCAGCCCCTGTCGTATTACGGCAGGGGCTTTTTTGCATATGTAACGACATTTGTTACAGCACCAATAAAGCAAGCTGACATCGTTACGATTAAGTAAATGATTTGAAAGGAGTAACACAATGGTATACGAGAAAGTTTCATCAGATATGAATTTCGTAGACAGAGAAAAACAGGTTGAAAAGTTCTGGAAGGATAATGATATATTCCAGAAGAGTATTGATAACCGCAAGAAGGGGGAGACATATACATTTTATGATGGACCTCCTACAGCTAATGGTAAGCCACATATAGGACATGTTCTTACAAGAGTTATAAAGGATATGATTCCAAGATATAGAACAATGAAGGGCTATATGGTTCCACGTAAGGCCGGATGGGATACACATGGACTTCCAGTTGAGCTTGAGCTTGAGAAGGAATTAGGTCTTGATGGCAAGGAACAGATTGAAGAGTATGGTCTTGAGCCATTCATCAAGAAATGTAAGGAAAGCGTATGGAAATACAAGGGTATGTGGGAAGATTTCTCATCTACAGTTGGTTTCTGGGCTGATATGGATAATCCATACATCACATATGATGATAACTTCATCGAGTCTGAATGGTGGGCTTTAAAACAGATATGGGATAAGGGTCTTTTATATAAGGGCTTTAAGATTGTTCCTTACTGCCCACGTTGTGGAACACCACTTTCATCACACGAAGTAGCACAGGGCTACAAGGCTGTTAAAGAGCGTTCAGCAGTAGTACGTTTCAAGTGTGTAGGCGAAGATGCATATTTCCTTGCATGGACAACAACACCTTGGACACTTCCATCTAACGTGGCACTCTGCGTGAACCCAGAAGAAACATACGTTAAAGTTAAGGCAGCAGACGGCTATACTTACTATATGGCAGAAGCACTTCTTGATAAGGTACTTGGTGGACTTGCAGTTAAGGCAGGTCAGACAGTAGGCGGAAATGTTATCGAAGAAGGTAAGAAAGCTGGAAGCGGCGCTGGCGTTGACTACGAAGTATTAGAAACTTACAAGGGTAAAGACCTTGAATATAAAGAATATGAGCCATTATATCAGTGTGCGGCAGATGTTGCAGCTAAGCAGCACAAGAAGGGACATTTTGTTACATGTGATGACTATGTAACTATGTCAGATGGTACTGGTATCGTTCATATTGCACCAGCATTTGGTGAAGATGATGCCAAGGTTGGACGTAAATATGACCTTCCATTCGTACAGTTCGTTGACGGAAAGGGTGAACTTACAAAGGAAACACCATATGCAGGACTTTTCGTTAAGAAGGCAGACCCAGAAGTTCTTAAGGATCTTGATAAGGAAGGCAAGTTATTCGATGCTCCTAAGTTTGAGCATGATTATCCATTCTGCTGGAGATGTGATACACCACTTATCTACTATGCAAGAGAGTCTTGGTTTATCAAGATGAGTGATCCAGAAGTTAAGGCTAACTTAATAGCTAACAACAAGACAATCAACTGGATTCCGGAAACTATCGGAACTGGACGTTTTGGCGCATGGCTTGAAAATGTTCAGGACTGGGGAATTTCACGTAACAGATACTGGGGTACTCCTCTTAATATCTGGGTATGTGATGATTGTGGAGAAATGTTATCTATCGGAAGCAAGGCAGAATTAAAGGAACATTCTGATAACTGCCCAGATGATATCGAGCTTCACAGACCATATATTGATGCTGTTACTTGTACTTGTCCTAAGTGTAAGGGCAAGATGAAGAGAGTTCCAGAAGTTATCGACTGCTGGTTCGACTCAGGTTCAATGCCATTTGCACAGCACCATTATCCATTTGAGAATAAGGAAGTGTTTGAACAGCAGTTCCCTGCTAAGTTCATTTCAGAAGCCGTTGACCAGACAAGAGGCTGGTTCTACTCACTTCTTGCTATATCAACACTTCTTTTCAATAAAGCACCTTATGAAAATGTTATCGTACTTGGTCACGTTCAGGATGCAGATGGACAGAAGATGAGTAAGTCAAAGGGAAATGCTGTAGATCCGTTTGATGCATTAAAGAAGCACGGTGCAGATGCTATCCGCTGGTACTTCTATGAGAATTCAGCACCATGGCTTCCTAACAGATTCCATGACAAGGCTGTTACAGAAGGTCAGAGAAAGTTTATGGGAACTATCTGGAACACATATGCATTCTTTGTACTTTATGCTAACATAGATGATTTTGATGCTACTAAGTACACACTTGAGTATGATAAGCTTCCTGTTATGGATAAATGGATTCTTTCAAAGCTTAATACTCTTGTTAAGACTGTTGATAATAATCTTGCCAACTACAAGATTACAGAAACAGCAAGAGCACTTGAGGACTTTGTAGATGAGCTTTCTAACTGGTATGTAAGAAGATGCCGTGAAAGATTCTGGGCAAAGGGCATGGAGCAGGATAAGATTAATGCTTATATGACTCTTTACACAACACTTGTAACACTTTGCAAGGCAGCAGCACCTATGATTCCTTTCATGACAGAAAGCATTTACAGAAACCTTGTATGCAGCATAGATAAGACAGCTCCTATCAGTATCCACCTCTGCGACTTCCCAGAAGTTAAGGAAGAATGGATTGACAAGGAACTTGAAGATAACATGGAAGATGTATTAAATGCTGTTGTTATCGGAAGAGCATGCCGTAACTCAACTAACATCAAGAACAGACAGCCAATCGGCAAGCTGTACATCAAGGCTGACTGGAAGTTAAACGAATACTTTACAGCTATCATAGCAGATGAGCTTAATGTTAAGGAAGTTGAGTACACAGATGATGTAAGAGCATTTACTTCATATTCATTCAAGCCACAGTTAAAGACACTTGGACCAAAGTATGGCAAGCATCTTAATGCTATCAGAGCAGCACTTTCAACACTTGATGGCAATGCAACTATGGATGAGCTTAATACTAAGGGTTCATTTACAATCAATGCTGATGGTGAAGATATCGTTCTTGAGAAGGATGATGTTCTTATCGAGATGACTCAGAAGGAAGGCTTTGTAGCAAGCTCTGACAAGGGTATCACAGTTGTTATGGATACTAACCTTACACCAGAGCTTATCGAGGAAGGCTTCGTAAGAGAAATCGTAAGTAAGATTCAGACTATGCGTAAGGATGCTGGATTTGAGGTTATGGATAAGATTACTGTATATGTAGATGGTAATGACAAGTTAGCAGACCTTATGGTTAAGAATGCAGAGCAGATTAAGAGCGTTGTTCTTGCAAATACTATTGAAACAGGTAAGACAGCAGGATTCACTAAGGATTGGGATATCAATGGTGAGAAGGTTGTGCTTGCGGTTGAGAAGAACTAAAACAGTATCTTAATAATTTATAATATGTAAAGACGAGGAGAAAATCGCAGTTATGCGTATTTTCTCCTCGTCTTTATATAAATAGGTGAGATGAGGTACAATTCACGCCCCAAAATGACAGTTCACGCCAATTGTATTGAAATATTATTAAGGATGAATATACTGAAATTAATAAGAACTATAAAAAATGTTATAGAAGATTATGTTGCATATAAATGATTTATATTAAAAGAATGGAGGTGGTATGAATGAAAAGAAAAATGATGATGTTATTAGCTGTTAGTTTGATTGCAATAGCTGGATGTGGTAAAGGGAATTTACAGAGTGCACCACTGCCAGAACAAGCATATCTTTATTATCTTGAATAATAATGATCAATTAATTTTATTAAATTGCAATAAGGGTGCGAATCGTGTATAATTTAACCATCGTGTAACGTGCTTTGTGAATAATGTTAATTAAATCAGACACGATTAGTTAAATCAGGAATAATGATATACATTTGTGGTATATCTATATATTAAGGAGGAGAAGAATACATGGTGACAGGTACAGAAGCATCTTTTAGCAAGGAAGAATTCAAGAAAAAAGTTGTAAGTAATTGTAAATCTCTTTATAGAAAGAATATTGATGAGGCAGATAAGCAGCAGGTGTTCCAGTCAGTTGCGTATGCAGTTAAGGATCTTATCATAGATAAGTGGATAGCTACACATAAGACATATGACAAGGAAGATCCTAAGATTGTATATTATATGTCTATGGAGTTCCTTATGGGACGTGCACTTGGTAATAACATGATTAACCTTACTAAGTATAACGAGATAAAAGAAGCACTTGAGGAGCTTGGACTTGATATTAATGTTATCGAGGATCAGGAGCCTGATGCAGCACTTGGTAATGGTGGACTTGGAAGACTTGCAGCATGTTTCCTTGATTCACTTGCAACTCTTGAATATCCAGCTTATGGATGTGGTATCAGATATAAGTATGGTATGTTCAAACAGGAGATTAAGGACGGATATCAGGTAGAGGTTCCTGATAACTGGTTAAAGGATGGCAATCCATTTGAGATTAAGCGTTCTGAATACAGATATGAAGTCAAGTTTGGTGGATATGTGCGTTCTTACAGAGATGAAGCTACTGGACGTGATATATTCGTTCAGGAAGATTACCGTTCAGTTATAGCTGTTCCTTATGATCTTCCAGTTATTGGATATGGTAACAACACAGTCAATTCACTTAGAATATGGGATGCAGAGCCAGTTAATACATTTAACTTAAGCTCATTTGATAAGGGCGATTACCAGAAGGCTATAGAGGAAGAGAACCTTGCAAAGAATATTGTAGAAGTTCTTTATCCTAACGATAACCATTATGCAGGTAAGGAATTAAGACTTAAGCAGCAGTATTTCTTCGTATCAGCATCAGTTCAGAGAGCTGTTGAAAGATATAAGAAGATGCACAATGGTGATGTAAAGAAGCTTTATGAGAAGGTTACATTCCAGCTTAATGATACACATCCAACAGTTGCAGTTGCAGAGCTTATGAGAGTTCTTATGGATGAGAATGGTCTTGAATGGGATGAAGCATGGGATGTAACAACTAAGACAGTTGCATATACTAACCATACTATTATGGCTGAGGCACTTGAGAAGTGGCCTATTGAGCTGTTCTCAAGACTTCTTCCAAGAATCTATCAGATAGTAGAGGAAATCAACAGAAGATTCGTTGAAGATATTAAGGCAAAGTACCCAGGAGACCAGGAAAAGGTCAGAAAGATGGCTGTTATATATGATGGTCAGGTTAAGATGGCTAATCTTGCTATATGTGCTGGATATTCTGTCAATGGTGTTGCAAGACTTCATACAGAGATCTTAGAGAAGCAGGAGCTTAAGGATTTCTATGAGATGATGCCAGAGAAGTTTAACAACAAGACTAATGGTATCACACAGAGAAGATTCCTTCTTCATGCTAATCCACTTCTTGCAGACTGGATTACAGACAAGATTGGTGATGGATGGGTAACAGACCTTAAGCAGCTTGAAAAGATGCTTGTATATGTTAATGATGAAAAGGCAAGACAGGAATTCATGCAGATTAAGCATAAGAATAAAGTAAGACTTGCAAAGTATATCAAGGAGCACAATGGAATAGATGTTAATCCGGATTCTATATTTGATGTACAGGTAAAGAGACTTCACGAATATAAGAGACAGCTTCTTAATATTCTTCATGTTATGTACCTTTACAATGAAATCAAGAAGAATCCTGATATGGATATTGTTCCTAGAACATTTATCTTTGGTGCAAAGGCTGCCGCTGGTTATAAGATTGCAAAGCAGACTATAAAGCTTATCAATAATGTTGCAGATGTGATCAACAATGATGAATCTATTAATGGAAAGATTAAAGTAGTATTTATCGAGAATTACAGAGTATCTAACGCTGAGATAATATTTGCAGCAGCAGATGTATCTGAGCAGATATCTACAGCATCTAAGGAGGCTTCAGGTACAGGTAACATGAAGTTTATGCTTAATGGTGCAATAACACTTGGCACTATGGATGGCGCTAACGTTGAGATAGTCCAGGAGGTTGGAGAGGAGAATGCCGTAATATTCGGTCTTCGTTCTGATGAAGTTATCCGTTATGAGAATGAGGGTGGCTATGATCCTATGGAAATCTTCAACAACGACCAGAATATAAGAGAGGTTCTTATGGAACTTATCAATGGTAAGTATTCTAAGGAAGATCCAGAGATGTTCAGGGATATCTACAACTCACTTCTTAACACACAGGAGGGAAGAAGAGCAGATACTTACTTCATTCTTAAGGACTTCCGTTCTTATGCAGAAGCACAGGCTAAGATTGATAAGAGATACAGGGATGAGACTGGCTGGGCTAAGACAGTTATGATTAACTCGTTTAAGGCAGGTAAGTTCTCATCAGACAGAACTATTGAAGAGTATGCAACAGAAATCTGGAAGCTTACTAAGACACCAGTTAAGTTAAAGTAAAGGTTGCAAAATATAGAATAATATCTATCCGGTATTCATACATTTTATCTAGGAGGCTAGATAAAGTGTATGAGACTGGATAGATTTTTTTTACCCCGTATTATAATCAGAGGAGTGGGTTTAATCGGGGAAAGAATAGATGAAGCGGCAACAGACAAGCAGTATATAGAATATAAGAAGGCAAGAAGAAGGAACGATACACAAGGGTATGTCATAAGCAGCTGCGAGGCAGGAAATTATGATTACAAGGATTATAATTATTATAAAAGCAGGAGGGGAGAAGATAATTATTCATTAATCAAGGAAGAAAGCAGGAAAGGCCGCAGTATAGTCAGAAAATGTATGGAGATAATGATATTTATCGCCATTTATTTGCTGGTGCCATCGGTTATTACGCTGAAGCTTACAGGTGTTGTTGATATGGCTGTGAGTGAAGAGATAGCTGATGGAAGGACGATAACAGTGAATTATAAAAATGCATCACAATCTGTAGCGGTTGAGAAGTTTGTTTCAATGGTTCTTGCCGACAGATTGTATATGGGTGATGAGGTTGAACTTCTAAAAGCAGAAAGCATAATGATAAGGACAGATATATACCGTTTAATGGGCGAAAGGATGAACATAGACAGTAGTCAGCTTGGTATGTCGTATATGACATCAGGACAGATGAAGAAAAAGTGGGGAAAGGACTATTTGGATAATTATAACCTTGTAAATGACTGTGTAGCAGCGACAAATGGCATGACAATAAGCTGTAACGGGCAATATATAGAGGCAAGGTATACATACGTAACAGCAGGTTTTACGCTTTCTGGCAAGGATATGTTAGGAGATGATTATTCATATCTTATGGCAGTTGAATGTCCTAAGGATAAAGAAGCAAAAGAATATTTTGTCGTTAAGACTGTTAATAACAAGGATTTTGTTAATGCATTTGAAAAAGCATACGATGGTCTGACACTGGATAAAAAGGGGCTTGATAAGCAGGTACAGGTTGTATCGGTAAGCAGTGATGGATATGTATCTAAGATGCAGGTCGGCAATATGGTGATGACAGGAAGCACATTTGCAAAGATTCTGGGACTTAATTCACCTAATTATAAAATAGAATATATGGATAGTGGCGTAAAGATAACAACAACAGGAGTGGGAGATGGTTTCGGGGTTGGTGTATACACGGCACAGAATATGGCAGAGAGTGGTGCAACTTATGAGGATATTTTAAAAACATTTTATAGTGGGGTGAGTATCGTGACTTAAAGTGGCTGAAAAGAAGATAAAGAAATATATAGCTGTGGAGTGTTTAACGAGAATATATTAGTGAATATATTACAAGAGATTAAGAATCCTTTACGGATATTTTACGTAATAAAACATATAGATTTTAATAATACTCTTTATATTATAAGCAATCTTTGGTTAAGAAACATATTTTATCTCTGCAAAATGCGTATCGCAGGGTGGAAATATTATATTAACCTAAGGTTGCATTTTTATGTTGGAGCCAGCATTTCAGGTTGGGAAATCAGCAACAGAGGCTGGATATGAAATGTCTGATGTCCAGCATAATGTCAATAAGACATAATATCAGGAGGAAGATATGAGAAGAATGAAAAAGGTTGCAGCAGCAACACTTACAGCAATGATGGTAGCAAGTCTGGCTATGGGAACAACAGAAACATGGGCAAGAAGCTCAAAGAGAGCAGCATGGAATAATGCAGCAGCAGAATCAGCAGATGTTGAAATGGAAGTAAAGGATGCCTGTTATACAGAGGATGGAAAAGAAACAGATGCTCATAATGTTAAGTCTAATGTATATGCAAACAGCACAGAATGGGCAGAATGGAAGACTAAGTGGGAGAGCGTAAGAACTAACTTCTGTCAGATAGCATTAACTCCAGGTGAGGATGCAGCTAAGCTTAATGCAGCATGGTATTCAACAACTAAGGATGAAACTCCTAAGATTAAGCTTATGGATGCTTCTGGAAAAGAAATAAAGACATATGAAGGTAAACAGTCAGTTGAAGCTGATGTTGAGACTGTTAAGGATGGAGACAAGACATATACATTATATCCATGTAAGGTTACTGTAACAGGACTTTCAGAGAATACGTCTTACAAGTACCAGTATTATGTAAATGGAGCATGGTCTGAGACATATGACTATAAGACACAGTCAACAGACAGTTTCTCTATAATGTATGTAGGTGATCCACAGATAGGTGCTTCAACTAACCAGCTTGGTAACCAGAATAAAGAATACTATGCAATGAACGATTCATACAACTGGTATCATACACTTAACAATGCTGTTAAAAAGTTCCCAGGCTTAAGCTTTATTATGTCAGCAGGTGACCAGATTAACCAGACTGGTGTATCCAACGATGCTGATAAGCTGGAGCAGCAGATAGAATATGCAGGTTTTCTTAATCCATCTGTACTTAGAAGTCTTCCTGTTGCTACAACAATCGGTAATCATGATTCTAAGTCAGTTAACTATTCTAATCATTTTAATTATCCTAACAAGCAGACAAGTGATGCTAATACAGCATCAAAGACAACTGCAGGTACAGATTATTACTTCACATATGGCAATACATTATTTATAAGTATTGATACTAACAACTATAATGTTGCTACACATGAAAATGTGATAAAGGAAGCAACAGAAAAGAATCCTTCTGCGAAGTGGAGAATACTTATGTTCCATCAGGATATTTATGGCTCTGGTTATGACCATTCAGATTCAGATGGTATTATTCTTAGAACACAGCTTACTCCTGTTATAGATAAATATGATATAGATGCAGTTCTTCAGGGACATGATCATACATATTCAAGAACATATCAGATATCATCAGATGGTTCTGACAGCCATGAAAAATATACAAAAGAAAATATGCCATCAACAAATGATAAAGATAAATTCTTTGCATATATTAAGGATAATAACTGCTATAACCTCAAGTCAGGCAAGGAGGATTCAAGCAAGGTTGTAGATCCAGAAGGTACTGTATATTTTGAGGCTAATTCAGCAACTGGTAGTAAGTATTATCAGCTTATTGGTACACAGCAGGATTATATAGCAGCAAGATGCCAGAGCTGGAGACCTACATATTCTGTTCTTGATATAACAGATACAACTCTTACAGTAAAGACTTATGATGCAGCATCTAATGAAGAACTTGTAGCAGATGGCGGTGTTAAGACTGCATATACGATTGTAAAGCAGGCAGATAAGACAGCACTTGATACAGAAATAGCAAAGGCAGAAGCTGCATATGATACAGCTAAGAAGGCAGGTAATTATACAGAGGCTTCTTTAAAGACTCTTGAAGATACTATAACAGCAGCAAAGGCTGTTACAGAAAATGCAGAAAGCACAACAACAGATATAGCAAGTGCGGTAACATCATTACAGGATGCAGTTAAGGGACTTGTGACTGTAGAGAATAATGATAACAAGGGCAACACAGAAAATAATAACAATGCAGCAGGAAACGGAACAGAGGATACTGCAGGTACAGGAAATGGAACAGGCACAGAGGATAATGGTGAAGCTGGCCAGGATGCATCTGGTTCAGGAAATTCATCAGCAAATGCATCTGGTTCAGGCAGCACGGTTAAGACTGGGGATACAGCTAGGGCAGCAGCATGGTACACAGCAGCAGGTCTTTCAATGGCAGGTGCCGCAGGTATTATACTTGTAGAAAGAAAGAAAAAGAAGCTTAACCAGTAAAAATATATGGATTAATATGCTTTAAGAAGGAAAAGTAAATGTCAGATAAGAAACAAGTAGTTGTAAAAGCAGTGGTTGTTGTGATATGCATTGCAGCATTTATATTTGCGGCAGACAGGCTGAGGGTTACAGATAAAGAACCAATAGTAACAACACTGGGTTATTCATATGAGAATGCCAGAGTAATCGAGGTGGTAGAGGATAATCTGTCACCTGACGGAATAAGGGTCGGATATCAGAGGTTAAAGGTGCAGCTTACATCTGGAGAGTATAGGGGAGAAGTAGTAGATGCTACAAGTGCCGAGGGAAACCTGTTCGGAGCAGTATGTGAAAAGGGAGATTCGGTGGTAGTGCATATGAGTGTATCGGGTAGTTCTAAAAATGTCTCCGTATACTCAAAGGATAGAATAGTGGCAGTGGCTGCATTTGTAGGAATATTTTTACTGCTCATATGTATAATAGGTGGAAAGAATGGTGTTAAGTCAGTAGTTGGACTTGTGTTTACGTTCGTGTCAATATTTATGATATACATACCTCTCATATACAGAGGATTTTCTCCATTCTGGGCTGCCGTGATCATTACAATTATAACAACAATAGTTACGATGTATCTTATCAGTGGCTTTACAGTAAAAACAATATGTGCAATAGCCGGAACAGTAACAGGTGTGCTTCTTGCAGGCCTATCAGCATGGTTGTTTGGCAAGGTGGCAGATATAGACGGATATAATGTATCAAACATAGAAACGCTTTCTTATGTAGGGCAGATAACTAATATCCAGATAGGCGGGCTGTTATTTTCAGGAATTCTCATAGCTTCTTTGGGGGCTGTCATGGATGTTGCAATGTCTGTATCATCGGCAATATGTGAAATCCATGACAAAGCCCCACAGCTTGGCTGCCTCGAATTGTTTAAAAGCGGTATGAATGTTGGACGTGATATGATGGGAACTATGTCAAATACGCTTATACTTGCATTTGTAGGAAGTGCAGTAAGTGAGCTTGTTATTAACTATGCATATAATCTTCCATTCAGACAGATTATTAATTCGTATAATATAGGTATAGAGATTATGCAGGGAGTCTCCGGAAGTATAGGAGTTATACTTACAGTACCGGCTGTTGCTGTTGTAACAGCGTGGCTGCTTACTCATAGACATGGAAATATTGTTGTTTAATTGAATATTAGTTGGTGACGAACGGACGACATAATATAATTGAAAATAGGTGCTGCACATACATCATCGATGCCAGAAGCTTCAATTGGATATTTCTAAGACTTTTCATATACGTAATGGTA
>OGUJ01001587.1_pt1 | contig 13171 bp, 9 predicted proteins | sample 1573661 | NCBI WGS metagenome assembly OGUJ01 (sample SAMEA2581933, study PRJEB24529) | metagenome | biome: Human gut stool | place: China | collected 2011
TTCCCTCCAGATACACCTTCCCCAGCCGGTAGGCGGCCCAGGAACCGCCCTGTGCCGCCGCTTTTTCATACCAAGACACCGCCTCATTCATTCGCTTTTGACTCTGCAGCAGTTTACCAAGGGCGTATTGAGAAAAGTCATGACCGGCTTCGGCGGCACGGCGGAACCACAGCTCCGCCTGTTCATCATCCGGCAGCACGCCCATACCGTCCCGCCAGCATTTGCCCAGCTGGTGAGCGGCCACGGTGAAGCCTGCACCCCAGAGCTGCTCCAACACTTGCACCTGCTCCGCCTTTTCCGCTTCTGTGTTTTCATATTCCGATAGGATCTCCTTGGCGTTCTGGTAGGCTGCCGCCATCTCCCACCGGGAGGACCAGGCGTAGTACACCTCCGCCTGATCCTCGTCCACCTCGTCCCTCATAGATGCATCCTCGAAGGTGAACACACCCAGGCGCAGTTCCTCTGATTCCCAGATGACCATGTTCTTGATGGCTTTGAATTCCTGTTGCTGTGACAAAGATTTGCGTTCTCTTGATGTGTCTTTGTAGTAACGCTCCAACTCATCTCGGAGCCGGTTCCACTGTTCATAGCACTCGGCCACCTCCGGGACCTTTGACAACTCATCCACGATGGCGTCTACCTGAGCCTTCACCGGCTTTTTCAGGTAGCCATAGACCTTTTTGCCTTTTGTATCCACCAGCATCCCAGCCAGCATTTCCATCTGCTCCGCGATGACTGGACTGTGGCACAGCCCTGTCTCCATCTCCCGGATGAGCCGCCCCATGGCCTCCATGGCGGCATCCCGCACCTCTTTGTAAGTCTGGTCTTTCTGTTGATAGAGAGACAACAACTCGTCCCGGAAAATTTCATTGGACAACTGGGAGCGCATATTTTCAATACCCTTTTGCGTGAGATAGCCCTGCTTTGGGTCAGCGGACCACACCACCATGTGGATGTGCGGGTGGTGCTTCTCGTCGTGGAAGGCGGCGCACCAGCGGAAATTGAACGGGGGAATTTTCATAGCCTGGGCCAACTCTATCTGGTGCGCCAGCAGAAGTTTCCTCCAGCTTTCACTGTTTTCGTAGCCCAGGCGGTGGGCGTCCTCCCGTTTCAGGGAGTAGACGAAGGTCCACACCGGCCCAGTATGATTGTTGATCTCCTCCATCGTTTTCTCCAAGTCTGCGAGACCGTCGGCAGAAAACAAGCCGTGGGACCGCGGACGCTCCGCCATATATTCCAGGTAGCCGCTGCTCTGATGGGAGGGAGGTGGAGTCACGATCAACTCCACACCCTCCCGGGTGGCGATGTACTGGGCGTAGTGGCCTCCTCCGCTTCCCGGCTTGATGTAGTCCGACTTCTGGATCAATCCGGGCATTACTCGGCCCCCTTTTGACGGACCACCGCATCTTCAAAGCTGATCTCGCCGTTGGTTTCCTTGACCATTTTGATGCATTGGACCCGTGCCTTTCGCAGCTGGTCCGGGTCGATCTCCAAACCAGCGGCCAGCTCCTGGCCCATGAGACACTGGTCCACGGCCAGCTTGAACAACAGATGCCCCATCCGTTTCCCGAAGGCTCCCAGCTTTCCCTCCAGCACATCCGCGAGGACACGGGGCAGGTATTCACCGGCGTTCTGTGTATTCAGATAGCCAGAATAGAAGCGCACAGCCTTCTCAATGTACTCGTTTTTGGTGGAGCAGTTGTCCCTCTGGTAGTGGGCCTCCACCTGATCCCACACATTGTCATCCATCCAAACGGTATGTCGGTGCCGATTTTCATCCATTGTCAAATCCCTCCAAAATCTGTCGCAGCGTCAGCGGAAATCCCCCAACAGCGGGGATATTCGCCTGTTTTTCTGAAAACAGCGTCAATCGCGAGTCCGGTGGGTCGAAAAAGCGTCAGCCTCCGTCCCCGGAAACCGCCCGTACTGTGGGCGGAAGTGACTACCCGGGCGCCATAAAAGCGCCAGGGCTTTCTCCTGCTCCTCGTCGTCGCAATCTCCATATTCCTCGTTTCCGCCCCGTAGTGGCGAAAACTTACTCATTCCGCTGCTCCGCCTTTCCCCAGCGAACCCGCTCCGCTGGGCTTCGCCGGGGGGCCCCATTTTGCCCTGTCCCAAAGCGCCCCCCGAAATCGGGCCAAATCCGCCTTGAAAGCCCCAAGTGGGGCAGGGACTCTGCTCTGTCCCAAAGAGGGCACACAGCGTCTCACAGGCCGCTACAAAGGGGGATTCCCCTGCCGCGGGGGACGGTGCACTGCGGCAGGAAGATTCGGCAGTATTCCGCTGGGCCGGACACCAGATGCTGGCGCATCATCTCGCCGCATTGGAGTAGCCGATATGCGGTGACTTGATTGCAGTATTCAAATTCCGCACAGCGCTCTTTCGCAAATGTTCTCTGCTCATCCGTGAGGTTGCCGCGATTCTCATCGCAGAGGAACAGGGCCACCGCATTTTCGTCGATGGGCTCACTATGGTTGGCGTTCCATTTGCTGATGATGTACTTTCGCTTGTCCGCCGTGGTCATGGCGCACAGGTTGGGATCTTCTTGAATGATGCGGCCCAGTTCCTGCATCAGCATCCGGATGCACACTCCTTTCTCTCCAGCGCCGCCATGCGCCGCTCCGCCTTCTGCCGTTCTGCCGCCAGGTCAGCTTTGTGGAGCTGCCGCTCATAGAACTGGTCGATGGACATCTGAATGGGCAGGATGTAGTAGCGCAGGCAGCCGTTGCGGGTGTGTCCGTCCTGGGTGGTGACGGTGGTGCGCTCTGTTCGGATCAGACCACGGCCCTCCAGTTCGGTCACATACTTGCGCATCGTGTTGACGCTCATCCCCACCGCCTCTCCGATGGTCCGGTAGCTGACCACGCACTGGTAGGTCTTCCGGTCCTCCCGGTGGAGGAGAAAGCCGTAGACTGCAATCGCCTCAGCGGACAGTCCCAGGGAGAAGATCTCGTTGGGGAGGGGGAAGTAGTTTTTGATGGGGTCCCGCTTGGACCAGCTCTGCTTCCTCATTTCACACCTCCAGACTGTTCCTCCGCCCACTGAATGAACTTTTCTTTCGGCACCACCATGCGGCTGCCCACACGGAGTGTCGGGAAACTGGGTTCGTGCATCACCTCGTAGGCGGTGGAGATGGACACGCCCAGCACCTGTGCCACCAGATTCGCGTTGAGAAACAGCGGCAGGTCATCGTAGGATAGAATGTTCGAGACTTTCATTGGGTTTTATCCTCCTTTTTTATCACAGAATAAAAAGCTCCCTCAGAATTTGTGGGAGCAGTGTCTGTATTGCCTTTTTGCTTCTCTGTGATAGAATAGGACTATCCGGAGGTGAGAATATGGCCCAGAACAAATACCGTATTTTTGAACTGTCCGCCCGGGCGGTGATGAGCTATGCCACTTAGGAAAACGGGCGGTGGTATTTTGCCCTTGACCGGGCGGCAGCGGAAAAGTGCAAACGCTTTTCCGCCCTGCACGAGCAGGACGGCAACGCACTGTTCTTCCAGGTCATGTGCGTTCTGCAGGGAGACGATTTTTCCGAGCCGGATGACGACCGGCTTATTGTCGGCCTGTCTGATGTGATCTTCTACATGGATTTCTCCGGGATCTTTGACCGCAGCAGTACGCTGCCCCGCCAGCAGATCCGCCAGGAGAAGGCCCGGGACATGTTTCGTCCGGAGGGCGTGTGTCTGGACCTGGGTGCTGGGCCTCGCCGCTATCTGGCCTTCGAGCGCTCGGGCAGCATGAGCCGACAGAGTAAACTCTCTTTTCTCCGGGAGGATGTCTACCAGCAGGTGCGCCGCCGCATCCAGATGGATATGACCATCGGCGACTGTCAGCTCAGCAAGCTCTACGCCTACAACGGCCTGATGCTCTCCAGCGGCGCGCGGCTGGACGGGATCGGCATTGACAAACCCCACCGCGTCATCGTGGTGGACAATCCGGTGGTGACGGCCAGAGATGTTCCGGTCATTACCGTGGAGGATGACGGCACTCAGAACAGCACCCGGAAGTATCACCGGGTGGAGCGGCGGACGGATGTTCCCATCACCTGCTTTGACGGGGAGGGCCTCATTTCCAAGCAGTATGCCAAGATCGTTGACCGAGCGCTCTGCGGTGGCACCGTCCACACCTCTTTCCAGATCCGTCTGCCCTACATCAAAGGCATGGTGCATCAGGTGGACTTCCAGGAGATTTTAGGCTTGTGCGGCCAAGAGGTGATTCGGGACATCTGGGGCCATGAACACCGCGTCAAGGATGTGGACATTATTCTCACCAAAAGCATGTTCAAGGGCTTTGGCTGGCTTCGGGACAGCGGTATGACTTGGGAGAACTACTGGGACGCCTTCCGGCGCTACCGCCACGCTTTGTACATCACCAATGTGAGCAGGGTGAAGCCGGAGACCCATACCGAACTGAACTATCAGTTTTTGAATACTGTCTCCATTCGGGAGGAGGAGTTCCGCCCCCGGGATCTCCCTGATGTCTGGGATCACAGTCCGGAAGAGGATAAACGAAACTGGCTCACCAAGCAGACCGAGGCGGCCTACTACAATTTCCGGGCTAACAGGACATTCCAGCAGGAGTACTTCCTGAAACGGATGGACCGCTGGGGCATCCTGCCCTTCCGCAAAAGCCGGGAGCATCTGCTGGGAGAGATCCTGCGCAAAAATCCCCGCATGATCGGAGAGCCCATTTATCAGCGGGAGCTTGACAACAAAGCAAAGCAGATCTTGAAGGACTATGCCGTGGGGCGGCTGATCGTGGCTGGGGACAACCGCTATCTCTCCGGTGACCTGATGGACTTTATCAGTTTTCTGCTGGAGTCGGTGCCGAAGAAGAAACGGAACAAGGCATATTACGAGGTGACCAAGAGTTTCCGGTTCAAAACCAGCGCCTTCTACGCACCGGGTGCGGCCTATGAGCATGGAGATGCCTGCACTCTGCTGCGCAATCCCCACATTGCCAGAAATGAAGAACTGCAGCTCTCCTTCTACGATGCCAAGAAGGAAAAGCTGCAGATGCGGCACTACTACTTCCGCCATCTTACCGACCTTGTCATGGTGGACTCCACCATGCTGGCGGCGGAGCGTCTGGGCAGCGCGGACTATGACGGGGATATGATTAAGACCATCGCCGATCCTATTTTGAACGAGTGCGTCCGCCGGAACTATAAGGCGTCCCAGAACGGTGCAGATGACGAACTCTCCAATGAGGCAAACATCCCGTTGCTGATGATCCCATCGGCAGAACCGCTGATCCGCAATGCGGATGACTGGCAGGCACGGTTTGAGGTGGTGCGGGGCACCTTCTCCTCTCGGGTGGGACAGATCTGCAACGCCGCCCTGGACCGCAGCATCATCGCCTACAACGAAAACTCTGACGCAGAGGAGCGCCGGCGTTTCCGGGAGGAGACGGAGGTGCTGGCCATTCTGACTGGGCTGGAGATCGACTCCGCCAAGAGTGGAATCCGCCCGGATCTGGACGAGTACCTGAAGGAGAGGCGGGTGGAGCGGACGCCCTTTCTTCAGTATAAAAATCTGGTGGAGAAATCGGAGGAGACACGGCGGGCCTGGTATGAGCAGACCCACCAGCAGCGCATCAAGGCCTTTTTCAAGAAAATCGACTGGGACAAGGTGGACTCCAATCTGGAGCGGATGCCCTATTTGGCCCTCCAGCTGGAAAAACACACACCGGCCCTCAAATCCAAGCCGGCAAAGGACAGCGAACTCTTCACCTTTGCCCAGGAGCCGGATTGGAAGGATCATCTTGACCGGGAGATTTTGAAGCGGGTTTCCACATTGCTGGCTGACTATGAAGCCTGTCTGTCCCGCATCCGGGCCTGCCGGGTGGCGCCTAAGGAAAAGAAGCGGAAGAGCGATATCGAGCGCATTCTCTTTGCCAGAGGGCAGGAGGAGTTGTGGGACACGGACGAGCTGTACGCTCAACTTGGACAGCTGCCTCCGAAACGGGTGATAGAGATCTGGGCGGCGCTGGAGGACACCAAGTGGCAGTTTCTAACAGAAGAGCAGAGAACGCAGTTCCTTTTCACCTGGCTGCCGGAGTTCGAGGATCTGTTTGACCTGTTCTCCGACTTCCGCAACGGCGGATACCGGATCCTGTGCGATCTGCTCTGTGACATTTTCCAGGAAAATGAGCAGCAGAAGAAACGGCAGCTGCACCGCCCCGGAGACTCACCGGTATTTGATGACCTGATGGATGCATATCTCGGCAAGCGGAATTCCCAGCACTACAAGGAGTCGGTATCCGCCCGGTGCCGGGAACTGCTGAATGAGATTGTGCGTCCGCAGACGGCTGTGCACTATGTGGAGGCCCTGGGCAAGCGGAACCTGCTGTGGGATCTGCTGCTGGACGCGCTGGAACCCAATGTTCTGGAGGTGCGCCATGCTGAATGAGTGGCAGGAGTTTTTAGATTATACGGAGCCGGTGGAGTATCGGGCCTCCAGCAAAAAGGATACCACTTGGCTGGGGCGGTTTACCTTCGAGGCCCTGCGGGATTTCAGCGGCATGAACCGCATTTTTACCATTCTGGCGCGGGGCTTCCTGTTTCACGCTTCGGACGGCACACTGCTGTCCGGCGCTCCCAGGGAACGGCTCGACCTTGCTCATGATGGTCTGTGCGCTTGGTGCAGCATCCCGGAACGGGACAGCAACCCCAAAGAGGAGTGGCAGCACCACACTGATTTTGCGCCGCTCCACGCGCAGTTCCCCAAGTTGGTGGATGAGGAGGGCTGGGGCTGGTTCAGCCGCCACTTCCACCGGGCGATGCGGTTCGCTTTGGAGCACCCGGACCTGGTCCACAAGAACTACGCTGATTCCGCTGGGAGGCTGGACAAGCTGTTTGACCAGGAGTGGCACAACAAAGTGCTTCAGTACCAGACAAAAAGCCTCTCCACCCTGACCGAAGGGGCGTGGACCATCCGTTTTGACGATGTGATCGCTGACGCCCTGGAGCTTGGCCCTCTACGCCGCACGGAGCTGGAACTGCCGGAGAAACTGGTAGCACAGCTTGAGCAGGTTCGTCCGGAGAAAATGCCTTCCAATGTCCTGCCCACCCTGGTGGCCTATTACCTGGCCAACCGTTCGGGGGACAGCAACTGGGTGGTGCTCCCTGTGACCAATTTTGACTGCTACTTCGGCAACACCAACTTTGGCCGAAAATATCTGAACCAGCTCCCCCAGGAGGTCATCGAGCGGAATAGTAGCTTCGGCATCAGCCGGTATCGGGTGCGGGAGGAATATCTTCCCAAATAAGCGGCGGGACTGACCAACTTGGTCAGTCCCGTATTCTTTGTTTCGGCGATGCAAATTCTGTACTGCTTACAGACCTTCTGTTGCCATCATGATTCTGTTTCATAGGGCCAGGTGTTAATGCCGCCGAATTCATAGATGTTGGTGTCGCCCAAGCCCGTCAGAGTTTCGGAGGCTGTTTTGCTTCGGTTTCCGCTGCGGCAGTAGACCAGCACCATGGAGTCCGTTTCTGGGATCACCTCGGCGGCAGTATTCTCGTCAATCGTATCTACCGGCAGTAGGACAGCACCGGGGATGTGGCCGCTGTCATATTCGTCCTGCTCCCGCACATCCAGGATGATGACCTCCTGGTTATCCATCATCTCTTTGGCCTCTTCCTGAGTGATCTGCTGATAGGTGCCATCGGCGGCATTTCCGCCGCATCCGGCCAGCAGCAGAAGGGACAAAAGCAAGAGCATCATTCGTTTCATCTGAGTTCCTCCAAAAGTCCGGCGGCAAAAGCCTTATGACTCTGCTCCGTGAAGTGTACGCCGTCATAGGCCAGAGGGATGTCCCACTTCCCAGCGTCGATAAAGCGGATGCCCATTTGCTCCGCAAGTTCCCGGCAACACCGAGCATAGGTCTTGGACGCATCAATAAGTTGCTGACTGGGTACCCACTCTCCCAGTATCATAGGCGGCGGGGCAATAAGCATGATTTTGCTCCAATCCAGAGCGATGCCGGAGAGGAACTGCTTCAGCCTTTCGGCGGCCTGATCCGGACTTTTTCCTTGGAGCAAATCGTTGGTTCCCAGCATGACGATCAGCAGATCGGTGTCAGCAGGGAAGGCAGGGGCCGCCGCCGGGATCTCCCGGCCATTCTGCCCCATGTTATGGACTATCCATCCAGTCTCCGCGGCCAAGATGTCCACCCACCGACTGTCCGCGTCATAGCGTCCACCGAAATAGCCTCTCGGGTCATAGCCATAGGTGTTGGAATCGCCGAAACAGATGACATTCATCTTTCCGCTATCCTTTCTCTGCAAATGCTACAATCTGGTCAAACTCGCCATCCCGTCCAATCAGGAGTCCACATATTCTTTTCTGTGATTAGACTTCTGACCGAAGTAGCGACCTTTTCTTCGGTTTCAAAAAAGTGGTCAAAAAAGGACACGGTAAAAGCGAGCTTTGCGGCCCGCTTTTAATAGATTCGGAAAAATTGAGACTATTATCCATCCAATACCGGGATGGTTGCATGAATGAGCGGACAGCCGTTTTTCATTTTAAGTGTAATCCCATAAACTGTCATTCCTTTTTCTACGCATACATTGAACAAGCGGGTGTATTCCTCAATACCATTGTTAATCCGTATCTCTCTAACATGGTGACTAAAAGATACAAAGAGATAACAAACCTTGAAACCTTCATCCAAAAGAGAGGATAACTGCACTAATTGTTTGATTCCTCGTTCCGAATACACCGTTGGGAACAGGGCGGTCTTTTGGAATGAGAGAATGCTTTTGATCTCTATGATAGTTTTTGTGTCCTCGATATACAGATCACTTTTATAGCCTCCAATCTTCTTTTCTCGCATAATCTGCCTTCGTAAGCCAAGAAATGAAAAACGCGGTTTGGGGAGTGCCTCTTCGATAATCCTGTTCGCCTGAGATAGATTCAGAAGAATAACCTCATTTTTAATTTTCACGGCATAGACTGCATATTCTGTTCGTGCGTCTTTGGCCTGATTGTGCTTCAAAAGAACAGTGCGGCCTTTCATATCGATAAAGTTACCCAATCTACAAGAGGACGGGATGTAGCATTCAACATCCTTGCCGTCTATGGTAACCTGACAAAGAAAGCGATTCTTGCTCTCCTCCTTGAAGGTTCCATAAATCATTTGCGATTCCGTCATTTGCTACACCCCGTCGTCCGATCATTTATTTTTATCCTTTACGTGCTGTACAATCTCATCAAGCTCTGGAATCTCTATCAGATATCCTTGGGCGCGCTCCAGTGTATCGCTGTTGCGATAAATCATATCACCATGCTTTTGCAAATACTGCGCATCGGGAGCTTCAATGATCATCCGCGAGGAAATTCCATCATTGACCCGGAGAGCCACGCGCCCGTTAAGTTGCGCCTTTGTGGTCGGAGGGACGAGTTTTGCCTCTGGCCGCTGAGTGCAAATCACAAGGTGAATGCCTCTGCTGCGCCCGGCCTGTGCGATCCGTTGCACAGGCTTAAAAAACGCATCCTTCTCCTTTTTCGTTTCCAACTGGTCGGCCAGATCAGCAAACTCATCAATGACCACCACAATCGGCTCGAGTTTCTTTTCGGCTTTTTTGTTGTACTCTATGATATTTGCCACCCTTGCCTCAGCCAACAGTCTGCCTCTGCGTTCCGACTCTTCAAAGATCACATTCTTGATAACATTCGTGGCCTCTGTCGCATCGGATATAATTGCGCCAGAATATAAATGCGGAAGTCCCTCAAAATGGATGAAATCCTCCAACTTGGACGAGGACAACACCAACTGTAAATCTTCCTTGTGCGGATGGGTCATCAGTAGTGCAGCAAGCATCGTAAACATGAAAACAGATTTGCCAGATCCAGTACTACCGCCGACCAGCATGTGCGGCATTTTCCCTAAATCTTCTATCAAGTCGCGGCCATTCGGTGTGCGCCCGAGTGGGAAGAAAAGCTGCTCTGGAGAAGTAACCGGCGGTAATTTCTCAATAACAGCACTAAACAATACCTTCTCTCGCTGGAGTCGGGGAACATCGAGCAGTAGTTCGTCGGAGTTGGGAACCGGCTGAACGATAACGCCACTACGCTTCATTTCACGCCCGATATCCTCGAGATGACTGGTTAAGCCCTGCAATGCCTGACCTCTCGCCAATTTGAACTTTATGCGTATTACGCTCGGACCGACCACGGACTCACCGGCATTGCATTCCTTAAGGTTTACATGATAATCATTGCAGGACCGTTTGAAATCCTTGACCAACTGCTCGATTTCCTCGGGGCTAACGCTCGCTGGAATTTGTTTCGGCACAGATTTTGGCGCAGAAATGGTTACAGGTGCTTTTTCGGGTTCTGCCTCCGGCTGAGAAAGCGGTTCCTCCACCGTAGATGCTTTTTCAGCAGTGGTTTTTGCGGTGGCGTCATCGGCAGTAACGACAAACTCGTCAATTACCTCTCCAGCCCGTTTCATATCCGCGTCCTCGGGAGAAGTCGCAACGGGTTCCTCGCTCTCATCGAAATCAATCGTAACAGAAGTCTTCACGACCACATCATCGCCGAGAACATCCCGCTGGATTTCATGCGATGTCAACTTCCAAAAATCGATTCTCACATCTTCGAACTCGGGATTATGGCAGATAATGTGTTCGCCGCCAGTCGCTTCATTTAATTTGATGTGCAGAATAATGCCGGAAATATCAATCTGAATGTTACCGTTCTTGCCATTCCCGAATGCCTTTTTCAGAATGTCGTACCACTTTTTCTGCCATTGTGCATCATGGACATTTCTAAAGCATTCAGAGACGATCTGATATTTCAGGACTTCCCGCCGCGCCGACGTAAACATATCGGTTGTGTCCTCGTCGGCAGAGAAGATTTCCTTCAACATTTCTGCGATAGAAGCGACCTGATTAGCGGCGTGACCTGTGATTGCAAAGGAAGAACTCCCATCCTCTTTTGTGATGGTAGAATCAGAAGAATCGTCCCGAGTTTTTACCTCAATGGGTTGGATATGGAGAGTATTCTTTTCTTCTTCGTAATAAAGTCCAACAAGGTCCGCCCGCTCATTTCCGTATTTGCTATTTGAGAGCCAGAGTCTCGCCTTATCATCGTCAAGCGAAGCGACCAACGAATCCTCATGCTGTCTCGTATACCAAGAAGCGGCAAACAGGGTTCCAATTAACCCCTTTTTCTTATTCTCGATGGCTTGCGTATTGCTTCCAAAGCGTGGAATACTAATCAGACCGTTGGAGGCAATATGGCCGAATTGCTTTAGCAGATCAATCAGGGTGCTCTCTTTCGGATAGAGATTGTAACTGCGAAGGAGCGTGATGTACTGCGAAACAATCCGCGAATGGCTCGATGCCCAAACATTGACCATTCGCTTGTCGTACTGCATTTCCCCGATAGGAATAGAGGTCTCGGGCTGGTAGTTATTCGTATCCCGATCTGCCGCCACCAACCACTGCACCTGCATATCATGGATCGTCGAAACAACATCCGTCATGTCCGCGTTGCCATTATAGGTAGTGCGCGGATTCATGTTATTGCTGATAACATCAGCGGATTTCATCAGTTTGTGATAATCACCGATTAATCCCGAATCCATCTCAGTAGAGGGGAAAATGCTACCTTTGTGTTGGATTTCATCAAAGTCATAATCATAAGTGATAACAAGCGGGGTAATGTAAAGGTTTTGGCTGTTCGGGCCGAAATCAATGGCGTATGCGGACTGATCAAAATAGAACGCGACATGAACAGGCTTATCTTTGAGTATCTGCTTTATTTCGCCTGCCGATGCAACATTCTTTATGCTGATTGTTATCTTACCCGTTCTCAGGTACTCGCCGATCTCATAATCTTTGCCTGAATAATCGAGTTTGGAGAGTTCCGTGTTGCCGTTCTGATTGCGCGTAAGATAGACATCATACACGACTCGTCTGCAACTGTTTTTATCCATGAAGGCTTTAATCTGCCGGATGATCCCGGTCAGTTCAGGTGCGTCCACAGAGCAGATTCTTACCTCTTCTTTAGTGTATGGAGCAAAACCAATCCAGCGAGAGAGAATTTCGCCGACAGCAGCCGTTCCATCATCGCCGAGGTAACGGTTGGTCTTGTTTTCAAAGGTTGGTAGCATTTCAATATTGCCGGAACACGGCAGCACCTTATCATCCATTGTCCCCGTCACAACTCGATTGGCAACAACAAAGCTCAGAATTTGCGGCAGCTTTGAGAGAACCTTTGCTAAAACTTCCTTATCCTCGTTACTCAGCGTGGCCTTCTTTCCTGGCAGACTGCGGAAAACCTCATAGTACCGCCAAAGATAAATGGGATGAAGCGGGAGCAGAATCGCCTTCCATTCCTTCGGTGTCTTGATGTAAAGTACATCGAGTAGCAACAGTGCGCGGGCAACATAGCCAGTTCCTCCCGTACTAATCTGGCGCATTGTGGGTTCGTTGACATTAAAAGCATGATATAATTTTTCCCACGCCTGGATGTAGTTAATCAGGAGATTTCGGCTTTCCTCATCAGAGCCAAACAGTAGAACCGGATGATACATAATCATGTCCAGTTCACAGCACAGGGCGTTTCGATACTCGGTCAGTTCTTTTATAATTGGCAAAAAGGGTTCTGCCGTCTCAATTTGCTTTTCGGCAAATTGAGAATCAAACTGAGTCAGAAAATCAAACAGAGCTTGGCCACCATCAATCCCGCCCTTAAAGGCAACGAGGGATTCCTCGTCCTTCGGATTGAAGCTATACTGTTCTTTGATATCCGCAGAGATAGCATCCTTCAGAACAGTTTCCTCAGTTTCAATCAATGCACCCCATGTTTCGTCATTGCAAACACGCCCAACGAGTTTGCGGAGATCGGTCTGATTATTCTCCAGCACAATAGGTCTGTCACCGAAGATGCCGCCGATTAATGGCAAATCTCCTTCGTTTTCGTCATTTTCTGTATCGTAGTGTTTTCTTAATGCCGCCAGCAGTTCCTTAATATTTTCGAAATCATCTTCACCGCCAAAAACAACGGCATCCGAGATAAGTGTATCCAGTTCTTTTGGACGGATAGGCGCAATGGGGTTGGGAGCAACATCTAACTCTTCGATAGGCGGATTATCTGGATTAACCTTCGGTTTTTTCGGCTGCTCTTTTTTCTGTGACGCAGAGAATAACTCCT
>OGUJ01001595.1_pt1 | contig 13145 bp, 12 predicted proteins | sample 1573661 | NCBI WGS metagenome assembly OGUJ01 (sample SAMEA2581933, study PRJEB24529) | metagenome | biome: Human gut stool | place: China | collected 2011
TTTGGCATTTTCATGCCAAAACACCTCGCGGGATAGTGGCGTGTGAACAGTAACCATTTATGCTATACGCTCATTCGGACGTTTTTTGCTTTGCTACCTGATATCTGTATACAGGATGCTCCTGCAATATCTCACGGTGAATATTTTCTTACTCTTAACGGAATTCCATTCTGCGCAGCCAAAATCTTACTCTGCGCTACCTTTTCCTCCCCGATCACGTCTACAACTGTAAATCGTACATCGTCGATGTACTGTTTGCAATCTCTTGCAAATTTCAGCATAGCGTCAAAGGACTTCTCTCCGTATGCCGGCCGGACCACCTCATTGTAAGAAGCTGCATCCGGCATGTTAAGACTGATAGATACCTATCTACCGCCTGACAGACTTCCTTTGCCGTGGAACGGTTATGAAAGATATAAGCGGTCATCAGCGTGGTAAGCGCCGCCATTACAGCTGTTGCCGTAATTTTCTTTACTGTACTTGCAGTCTGCACATTCTGTTTTGTTGTTGTTACTTCTGACATAACAACTCCTCCTCGTTATGCCTTTTTAACTGTATTTTATGAATTTTCTGTCAAGCAGGCTGATAAAAATATCCACCTGGTATTCATTCATCCCAAAAACAGCTACAGCATTTTTAAGTATTTTTCAAAGCAGACACCGTCATTTCTGTCGGTTCCTTCCAGTACCGCATCATGAATGGCTCTGGCAAGGAATGCGATTGCTTTCTGCACACATTCCTTCATGGAAATTCCTTTTACCATTCCTGCGCTGAGCACGGATGCAAACAGGTCTCCGGTTCCGGAATAGCTTCCGCCTTCTTTTATGGAAAAATACCAGTCTGCTTCATTTTCCTCTATTACCAGATTACCCATTTTCACACTGCCATCACCGCACACTACATCCACTCCGGTGATAACAATCGATTTTAATCCAAAACGGTCTGCCAGCTCTCTGCCGGATTTCTCTGTTTCTTTCAGCTGCTGTGTCTCATCCATCTGAGAAAAAAGTTCCATTTTCTCTTTCATGCCCTGTTCTCCGTACAAAAGCAACAGTGCTTCCGTAAGATTCGGGGTAATTACTGTCGCATGCTGAACAAGAATCCTCATCTTCTCGCAAAGTTCTTCGGAATATGTCCTGTAAATATTTCCTCCATCGCCCATTACAGGATCTATCAGGATATGTGTCTCATCCGTACAGAACATATCTGTAAATTTCAAAATCACATCTACCTGTCTGGCATCTGCCAGAAACCCTGTATATACACCATCCGGTTTAAAACCCATTTTCTTCCATTCGTCCATGATCAGTTGCATCCGGTCTGTATAATCATCCCAGAAATAAGAACCGTATCCGGTCTGGTTGCTCAGAACTGCTGTAGGCAATGGACAGGCCTGCACTCCCATAGCAGAAATCACCGGTATTGCCGCTGTCAGGGAACATTTTCCCATTCCGGACAGATCATGAATGACTGCAATCTTCTTCAATTTATCAGTACCTCTTGCTTTCTTAATAAGTCTGTCATCAGCCTGAAACATCTGAATTCTTATTCTTCCAGATGTGATTTTCATTCTAACCTTATTAATATAGCATTGGATTCTATATCTGGATATATCCAGTTTTGTATTTTTTTTAGAGGTCAGTTTTATGTCAGATATAATATAAAATAAACTCAAATCCATCGGATATCTGTGATTCACTTCAATTACCTGTCCATAACAGGTAACCGGGTTAATATCCTCTGTTATTATCGATCATATAAAGTAATGCATTACAGATACATGCCGCGATATTGCTTCCGCCTTTCCTTCCTCTTGCCACAATATACGGAACGTCTGCCTGCATGATCAGTTCCTTTGACTGTACCACATTTACAAAACCTACCGGCACGCCAATAATGAGTTCCGGATTCAGTTTGCCATCCTCGATCAGTTCATAAAGACGTACCAGTGCTGTCGGGGCGTTTCCAATAGCAAAGATCAGTTTCTTTCCCATCGCTGCTGCTTTATCCATGCTGGCAGTTGCCCTTGTTGTTCCATTGGCTTTTGCTGTCGCTGCCACATCTTCATCCGAAATAAAGCAGAATACCTCTCCACCATAACGGGAAAGAACTCTTTTATTGATTCCGGATTCCGCCATATGTGTGTCTGTCACAATGCAGGCTCCCTCTTTAATCGCCGCGATAGCTTTCTGTACTGCATCCTCAGAAAAGCAAAGATTCTTTGCATAATCAAAGTCTGCACTTGTATGAATGCATCTCTTTACGATCAGTTCCGTTCCGGGAATCAATTCTGTATCTCCCAGCTCCTCTGTAATGATCTCAAAGCTACGCTTCTCTATATCCATCGGTTTTACATTTTCCAGCTCTACTTTCATTTTATACCTCCAAAATCTGCTCGAGCAGATAATATCATCCGCTTTCGCTTCATAACTGCAGAACGTCTTTTATATTACACTCCCTGCTCCAGAATCTCATAAATCTTCTTCATATCCAGATGCTTCCGAAGTTCAGAAGCCAGAATGTCATACTGTGTCTCTTTAAATGCCGCAAAATCAACTCCTGTCATCTCAGATACATCAAGTCCTTTCTTTTCTCCGAGCGCGCGGACAACAGCCTCCGCAACATCTTCTTTGTCAAAAACTCCATGTACATAAGTTCCACAGACATTTTTACAATATGCACCATCTTCCTTCCGGCTGCCTGATACGTGATCCTCAATCGACACACAATGACCTGCGTTTTCTTTCAGAACAGTCTCTCCCATATGAATCTCATAGCCTTCCAGTTCCGCGCCGGAAAGAGCAGCAAGATCTCCGTTCAGATTCAGGAACTTTCCGGATACTCTGGTTCGTGTCTTATTCTCTGCAAATATGGTATCCATAGGCAGAAGTCCCATTCCTTTGATCGTTCCGCCCGCTTCTACATGGTGAGGGTCGCTTAAAGTTTCTCCGAGCATCTGATAGCCGCCACAGATTCCGAAAATAATCTTTCCTCTTGCTGCTTCTTTGAGTACTGCCGCTTCCAGTCCATTTGCGCGCATCCAGAGAAGGTCTTCCATGGTATTCTTCGTTCCCGGCAGAATGATCATATCCGGATTCTTTAATTCACTTACATGCTGTACATAACGAAGAGAAACCCCCGGAATACTTTCAAATGGGTTAAAATCTGTGAAATTAGAAATTCTCGGCACCCGGATAACTGCAATATCAATCAGATCCACTTCCGTTTTTCTGTCAAATCGCTCCGTCAGACTGTCCTCATCCTCCACCTGAATATTGAGATAAGGCGCCACACCAACTACCGGGATATGACTTCTCTCCTCCAGCATTTGTACGCCCGGATCAAGGATTGTCTTGTCTCCGCGGAATTTGTTGATGATCAGTCCTTTAACCATCTGGCGCTCATCCTCTTCCAGAAGCTCCACTGTACCGATCAGCTGGGCAAAAACACCGCCTCTGTCGATATCTCCGACCAGAAGTACCGGAGCTTTCGCCATCTTTGCCATTCCCATGTTTACGATATCTTCTGTTTTCAGATTGATCTCTGCAGGGCTTCCTGCTCCTTCGATCACGATAATATCGTTCTCTGCTGCCAGCGCATTATATGCTTTCATGATATCCGGCACCAGTTTTTTCTTATATTTGAAATAGTCTCTGGCGCTCATGGTTCCAAGGACTTCTCCATTTACGATCACCTGAGAACCAACGTCATTGGTAGGTTTTAACAGAATCGGATTCATCAACACTGAAGGCTTGATTCCTGCGGCTTCCGCCTGCATAACCTGTGCTCTTCCCATTTCCAGCCCCTCTTCTGTAATAAAGGAATTCAGAGCCATATTCTGTGATTTAAAAGGTGCTACCCTGTATCCGTCCTGCTTAAAGATCCTGCACAGACCGGCTGCCAGTAAGCTTTTTCCTGCATTGGACATTGTCCCCTGCACCATAATCGCTTTTGCCATTTCTTTGTCCCCTCTTTTCTTTTGCTGTATTTCTTATTTTCTATATTTTCATAATTATCTATAAATAATGTCAGGGATAAAAAATCTTTTGATTCCGACTTAATACCACCGATTATAATGGTTTATCCCACTAGTTCTGTCAACACCCGCACCAGCTTTTCATTCTGTTCATGAAGTTTCACTGCCACGCGGTAATATCCTTTCTGTAGCCCCGGATAGTTGCTGCAGTCACGAATCAGAATTCCTTTTGGCACACATTTCTCAAATAAATCTTCCGGTCCACGAAAGAATATATAATTTGCCTCTGACGGATATACCTTCAGGCCAAGCTTTGTCATTTCTTCCTTCAGCCACGCAGATTCCTGAAAAATGATCTTTCTTCCTTTTTCTACGTATTCCGTTTCTTTCAGCGCCGCCAGTCCTGCCTGCTGTGCCATGGTAGATACATTCCAGGGCTGTGTCACTGCCTCCATCCGTTCCAGAACTTTTCTGTCAGAACAGAATCCATATCCAAGGCGCACACCCGGAATCGCATAACGTTTGGTAAATGCCTTAAGCAAAAAAAGATTCGGGTGCTCTGCAAGTTTTCCCTTTAATGTATGTCTGTCCGGATCTTTTACAAAATCCAGGAAGCATTCGTCCACGACCATAAAGATACCAAGTTCTGAACAACTTGCAAGAATCTTCTCCGGTAATTCCTGCGGCATTGTGATTCCTGTAGGATTATTTGGATTACACAGAAAAATAATATCTGGTTTTTCTGTTTTAAGAAGCTGCAGATAATTTTCCTCTACACAAAAATCTGACGTTTCTTCCAGATAATATCTTGTAATCTCACATCCCACGCTCACCAGTGCCTGCTCATATTCTGCAAAGGTCGGTGCCAGAAGAAGTGCTTTTTTCGGATTTTTTGCTCTGCAGAGAGAAAAAATAAGGTCTGCGGCTCCATTGCCGCAGATCAGATACTCTTTTTGCGTCTGCTCATAAACTGCGATTGCTTCTTTTAATGGTCCGCAGCCTACCCTTGGATAATCACTGAGACCATCCACGCTGTCTATGATTGCCTTTTTCACACTCTGCGGTGTCCCAAGAGGATTACAGTTTGCTGAAAAATCCAGGCAATGATCATATTTATATACATCACCGCCATGTATGTGTTTTGTCATCTGTTCTCTCCCGTCTCATAATGTATGTCTGTATCGCAGTCAAACGGATAAAATCATCCGCTTCCGCTACGTGGCTCTACATCGAATAACTGCTTCGCAGTTTATTCGGTTAAAACAGCCACATTCTGACTGCCACACTAATCAGCATAAATACTATTACACCCAAAATCGCAGTAGCATAAAGCAGATGATTGGACCGTCTGATATCTTCTACTTCTATCGGCCGGATTGCATCTCCAATCGTCGGTTTCTCATAAAGCTTTCCAAAATAATATGCATTTCCGGCAAGCTGTACATCCAGTGCTCCTGCCATCGCAGCTTCTGTCTGTGCAGAATTCGGGCTTGCGTGATTTCTTCTGTCACGACGGTAAATCTTTGCCGCATTTTTCACATCCATTTTTACAAACGCTGACGCAGCTACCATAAGCCATCCTGAGATTCTTGCCGGAATGTAGTTTGCCACATCATCCAGTTTTGCAGCACAACGGCCGAAATAAAGGTACTTGTCGTTTTTGTATCCCAGCATGGAGTCCATCGTGTTGATTCCTTTATATAAAAACATCAGCCAGACTCCGCCGATTGCCATATAAAACATCGGAGCTATAATTCCATCAGAAGAATTCTCTGCCACAGTTTCCACTGCCGCCTTTGTCACTCCCTCTTCTGTGAGAGACTGTGTATCTCTGCCGACAATCATAGATACTGCATAGCGTGCCTCATCCAGAGTTCCGTTTTTCAGTCTGTCATATACTTTCATGCTCTCTGTTTTCAGAGATTTCGTTGCCAGAAGCTGATAGCACCAGAATGTTTCCAGTGCCAGTCCTGCCCAGGCAGAAATTCCATAAAGAAAATGTAAAATCAGAAACGGGATTCCGCCACTGAACAGACAGACCAGGATTACTTCTACGGTACCTGCCACAAGTTCTCCCTTATCCGTTTTCGGAAAAATTTTCCGAAGTATCTTTTCCAGAAGCGCTATAAGATTTCCAATCACGCACACCGGATGATACAGCCATCTTGGATCTCCTATGATAAGATCAAGGATAAAACCTGCGGCCAGGGCATATATACTGTAATATAACATAATAAATAAGACTCCTTGTTACATACTTTATCTCAATCAGACATAATGTTGTGCTGTATGATATTCCAGACACTTTAACAGAAACGCTCTGGGAATGTTCGGATTGCCATAATAGTACAGATGCGGATATCCTGCCAGAAGATTTTCCTCACTGTGTACACAGTCCCATCCTCGTTTACTGAGAGGTTTTGACGCATGAAAATCTGTACCACAGTTCTCAGAATCAAAATAGTGAAACTCATGAGCCGGAATCTCCCCTATTTCTTCTGCCGCCTGTCCAAATACCGGTTGTCTGGCATTCAGTGTGATATACCCAAACCTCGTCAGTTTCGGAGTTCTGTAACACTTTCCCGGAATCACTCCACAGGTTTTACGGCTGATTCCTTCCATATCCTCCATCTGTTCATGAAGATACATAAAGCCGCCACACTCTGCCATGCAAGGCATCCCTTGTTTAATCGCCCGAACAATCTCCTCTTTCATGGATTCATTTTGTTCCAATGCCTCTCCGTTTAATTCCGGATAGCCTCCATAAAGCAGCAGCCCATCTAAATCTGACGGCAGATGTGCATCATGAACCGGTGAAAAATAAACTAGCTCTGCTCCCATTTCCTGCAATAGCCGGAAGTTATCTTCATAGAAGAAACAGAATGCTTCATCCCTGGCTACTCCAATCTTCAGTTTCTGTGGCAAATGAAAATCAAAGGCAGGATTTTTCTGATCCAGAGATTCCGGCACATTCAGATCCGGTGCTTTTTCTGCAAGCGCAAGGATTCTGTCTATTTCCAATGTCTCTTCCAGCACGCCTGCCAGTTTCTTCAGACGACCTTTCAGATCTTTGATCTCTTCCGGAAGTACCAATCCCAGATGACGGCTCTCAATCACGCAGTCCTCTACTTTCGGTACATAGCCAAGAACTTCCACACCCAACTGTTCTTCTGCCAACTTCTTCATCCTTGGATAAAGCATCGGAGACATCTGATTAAAAATCACACCTTTGATATGGCTGTTCTCTTTATATTCCATAAAGCCTTTAATATAAGCAGCCAGAGAAATACTCATTCCCCTGCTGTTCACAATAAGAATCACAGGTGTATCTGTCGTATCTGCCAGATCATAGGCACTTGCTTTCGTGGAAATACCTCCCACTCCATCATAAAATCCCATGACACCTTCCATCACTGCGATATCGCAGTCCGCAGCATTTCGCCCAAGAAGATATCTGGTAACATCAGAATCTGTAAAAAAAGTATCAAGATTTCTTGATTTCGTTCCGATGACTCTGGAATGAAACATAGGATCTATGTAGTCCGGTCCACACTTAAAAGATGCCACCTTCATTTTTCTGTTTACCAGCGCCTGCAAAAGTCCGCAGGTAATCAGTGTCTTTCCACTGCCACTGGCTCCTGCTGCCAGAAGTATTCTTGGAATTTTCATCCTGTTTCTCCTCTATTTCTTCTGCAATGTAATAATATAAATTGGATTTTCGCCCATCATCATATGGTAACGTCCAATCGCCTTTGAACGTGCCGCACCAAGCTGAACAATCTCATTCTCCTCAAATCCAAATTCTTTCGCTGTCTCAAGTGCTTCAGACACTGTCTCCAGAGTAATGCAATTGATCACAATACGAACCTGGGGGTTCTTTTCGATCAGAAGCTTCACGATTTCTTTCAGATTTCCGGAGGAGCCTCCAATAAACGCATGTGTAGGTACCGGAAGTTCTGTCAGTGCCTCCGGTGCAAGTCCTTCGACGATCTCCAGATTATCCGCTACAAATTTCGCCTTGTTCAGACGAATCAGTTCCACTGCATCCTCTTTCTTCTCTATCGCCCAGACTTTACCCTGATGAGCGCGAAGTGCCATCTCTATAGATAAAGAACCTGTTCCCGCTCCGACATCATAGCAGATGGAATCCTGTGCCAGACAAAGCTTTGAAAGTGATACAGTACGCACTTCCTCCTTCGTCATAGGTGCTTTGCCCCTGATAAATTCCTCATCTTTTATTCCATGAGTCTCCGGTCGTGTTATCGCATTCTCGTTGACCGCACAGACCACTGAAAGCGGATCACCCACATACTCTGTCAGTTCACTGGCCGGTTTTACAAAAATCTTCTCATTATCATAAGAAAGATTTTCTCCCACATAAAGAAGAACATCTCCCATGTCATATCCTGTCAGCTTTCTGGCAAGAACCGCCACTCCGTCTGAAGTTCCAAGAATCGCAAATACCTTTTTCTCATGGCGGATATGCGATATGAGATTACAGCCTCTTCCATGAGCACTGACAATCTTCGCATCATCCCAGGATAAGCCAATCTTTGACATAAAATATACTACAGAAGAAATTCCACACTGAACTTCTATCTTTGATTCTGCCATAACATCCAGCAGTTTTTTTGCTCCACTGTAGAATCCTACATCCCCAGAAAGAACAATCACAATGTTATCATACTCAGGGTGTTTCCCGATATAGTCTTTAATCTCCTGGCTTCTGTACTCCACGAATACGTCCTGTCCCGGACGCTTCACAGAATCCACCATTCTTTTCGCTCCGATCAGAAGATCTGCCTGATCCAGACTGTTCTTTCCCTGTACTGTCAACGTCTGAGAACTTCCCATGCCAATTCCAAGAAGCGTAATATGCGGCTGATGCGTCAGGCTGAAATGTTCCATAAGGAATCTCTTGCATTCTTTTACAGACATTCCATCTTCTTTCAATGGGCGCCCGATGATCACAGGAATCGCGTCACATTCCAGCGCCGCATCTATCTTATCCTGAAAACCGCCCGCTTTTCCGGTATCCTTTGTCACCAGATATTTACAATGGTACTGTCTTAACATCGCTGCATTTAATTCTCTGGAAAAAGGTCCCTGCATTCCGATCAGATGTTTTCCCTCAAAGCCCAGTCCGGCACATGCCTGCATGACATTCGGCAGGGAAAGGACTCTGGCATAGAGACGTTCCTTATAATCTTTCATTCCCGTAAAACCAGCCAGTTCCTTACTTCCTGTTGTCAGCAATACATTTCCCTGTGTCCGGTCCAGGTACTCAGCTGCCGCCTGCACACTCTCCACATAGACAGCTTTCTCTTCATGTCCGCCCATTTCCCGCAGAACTCTATAGTAAAGTGTCTGTGTTTTCTCACAGGCTGTCCGGATATTCATGGTAACCTCAGCTGCATAAGGGTGCGTCGCATCCAGCACCATCTCTGGCTCCTCTCTGGCAAAAATCTGCTCCATGGCAGTTTCATCCAGTCTTCCTGTCTGCACAGTGAGATATTCATTTTCCATAAGAGATTTGCTGCCGTATTCTGTCGCGACAAATCCCATCGTCTGTACCTGATGTGCTGCCAGAAAACGGCAGACCTCATATCCTTCTGTTGTTCCTGCAAAAACAAGGACTTTATACATTCTTATATCCCCTTGGTGTAACCATCTTATGGTTGATTTCCTTTGTCTGCGAATTTCCGATAAATACAGTTGTAAACATATCTACCTGTGTATCTCTCAGTTCTTTTAATGTCATTACATTGGCTGTTTCGCCTTCTCTTGCGATATTAGAAACAGTTCCACAGATCGTATCCGGTGACTTATATTTCATCATCAGGTCGCATGCTTTCTGCAGATAATCATGGCGTTTCTTACTGGATGGATTATAAAGACATACGACAAAATCTGCCTGAGCTGCAGCCAGAAGTCTTGCTTCGATCTTTTCCCATGGAGTAAGAAGGTCGCTTAAGCTGATAAGACAGAAATCATGGATCAGAGGTGCACCAAGAACTGCCGCTCCGCCTGTAGCTGCTGTCACACCCGGAATGATCTCCAGTTCTGTTTCCGGATAATTAACGCCGACCTCATACATCAGTCCTGCCATACCATAAACTCCGGCATCACCGCTGCAGATCATAGAAACCGTCTTGCCTTTCTTCGCTTCTTCAAAAGCAAGAACGCAGCGGTCAACCTCTTTCTTCATTGGTGTAGTCATAAATTCTTTTCCAGGGAAGTATTCCTTTACCAGATCAACATATACAGTGTATCCGATGATCGCATCACTTTCATTCATTGCGCGGATTGCCTTTCCTGTCATCTGGTCATAAGCTCCCGGTCCGATTCCGATTACATATATTTTACTCAAAATGTATCCTCCATTCTCTGGCTGCCACTGCTGTGGTCACACCGTTTTCTCCTTTTTTCTTCTGAATCAGTCTGCCATTACTGCTGGCAAAAACTGCACTTCTCTCACAGACATTATCTACACCTGTGATTTTCTTTACAAACGGTGAGGGCGTAAATTCTCCCGGCACCTGTTTTAATTCATCTTCTGTATAAGTGACAAAAGGAATCTGCCAGTCTTTTGACAACGTTTTGATTCCCTGTTCTTCTTTCTTCAGGTCAATGCTGGCGATCTGTTCAAATGCTTCTTTAAAAAATTCGCCTGTATCGAGCACTTTCTGTGCCGCCTCTGCGATTCCTTCGGCATCTTTGCCCTTACGGCATCCCATTCCCAGTGTCAGATTCCCGGGAACGATCTGTGTCGTAGACGCAAAAGGCTGACAGGATGTATGTATTGTAACAGCGGCTCCACAATCTATCTCTGAACCATCCAACTTTCCGACAATTGATTCTGCATTTTCAGATATCATTTTTTTGCTTTCTGGTGATTCCGTAGTATCTGACTGCATGCCTTCCATATTTCTAACCGGGATTCCCCGTTCGTCACACATAATCAGTCCTTCCGGCAGTCTGCCATCTACAGGAAATTCACTGTAAAATCCCACTTTTTTTCCTGCCAGAAGCGCTGCTGAAACTTCTTTTGCCGCTTTCATATTGAAAATGCTACAATCATTTTTCTTTGCAAAGACATCTACCGCAAAGCGATGATGCAGGTCCGTGGCGGTCGTTACCACCGGTACTGCGTTTAATATTTCTGCCGTTTTCAGCGCCAGTTCATTAGCACCGCCCAAATGCCCTGACAGCAGTGAAATCACGAACTTCCCGCATTCATCCACCACAAGCACCGCCGGATCTGATTTCTTTGACACTACATAAGGAGCAATACTGCGAACTGCAATTCCACTTGCGCCAATGAAAATCAACGCATCTGAATCAGGAAATTTCTCCCCTGCCCATGCAGAAGTACTGATCTGTATGGAGTCCGGCAGGTATTTACTTTTTTTGTCAAGGGTTGCCGTTATGCCGGCAGATTTCAGTCCCCTGCATAATTTCTCACCTGTTTCCTGTCCGGTCAGGCTGAAACAGATCATTGCAATCTTCATTTTATCCTCCTATCGAAGGTTCTTTTCTTATTTTGTAGCCTCGCGGAACTCTGTCGTAAATTCCGGATCGTACAGTTTGGAACGATCGTAATGTGCTGCTGCCACACTGTCACCAATGATCATCAATGCGGTTTTTGTGATATTGTTATCTGCTGCTGTTTTTGCCAGCGTTCCTACTGTGCAGACAAAAGTCTTCTGATCCGGCCAGGTGGCTTTGTATACGATAGCTGCCGGTGTATCTGCTGTATAACCGCCTTCAATCAGACGTCTGCTCAGTTCTTCCAGCATTCCTGTACTTAAGAATACAACCATTGTTGCCTGATGTGCTGCGAATGATTGAATGCTCTCTTTGGACGGAACCGGAGTTCTGCCTTCCATACGGGTGATGATTACGCTCTGGGAAATATCCGGAAGTGTATATTCCAGATTCAGGGCGCTTGCCGCACCACAGAATGCACTGACACCCGGGCAGTAATCATACGCGATATTCTTCTCATCCAGAATATCCATCTGCTCACGGATCGCGCCGTAAATACAAGGGTCGCCTGTGTGGAGACGGACGGTTATCTTTCCTTCTGCTTCTGCTTTCTCAATTACATGAATGACCTCTTCCAGTGTCATCTTGGCACTGTTATGGATCGTGCAGATGTCCTTTGTATATTCAAGAAGCTGTGGATTTACCAGTGATCCTGCATAGATCACCACATCTGCCTCTTCCAGATACTGTTTTCCTCTTACTGTAATTAAATCCGGTGCTCCCGGGCCTGCTCCTACGAAATGTACCATGTTTTATATCCTCCTTTTATCTATTTATCTTTAATTCTTTTATTCTGTATATTAATTTTTTCAATCAACTTGGCAGCATCTGCCGTCTGCCCCAGATATCCGCAGGTGTTAGAAAAAACTACTGCTCCAAGCAGAATCTGTTCATAGGATCTGTGATTCAGATAAAACTGGATTCTGTCCAGAACCTCTTTCATTGTTCCCTGTGTCATCTGGTATCTGTTCAAAATATCCAGTGCCTCATCTGTGGTAGATGCGTTCAGAATCTCTTTTGCACATTCCAGTGGTGCTCCTGCGCGGATTGCATTAGACGCCAGAACTTCCATTCTTGCATCTGCGCTGTGTGAATGTGTATTCATGATTCCGGCAGCAACTTTGACAAATTTGCCAATATGCGAAATAAAAAGAATCCCCTTTACTCCCATGTTCACTGCCATATCAATGGTTTCACCTACATAATTACTGCACTTGATGTTTTTTTCAAAAGGAAGATCCATATGCTCCCGAAGGTAATCTGCCCCATAATTTCCCGGAGTCACGATCAGATACTGTTCCCCCTGTGAAAAATGCTGTTTCATTTCTACCTGAATACTCTGAATCAAGGCTTTCTCACTCATAGGTTCTACGATACCGGACGTTCCAAGAATAGAGATGCCACCCTGGATTCCCAGACGGGGATTAAAAGTCTTTTTCGCGATCTTTTCACCTTCTGGAACAGAAATCGTTACTTTCAGGCCACCCTCATAGTGGTATCGATCTGCTGCATCCTCCACTGCTTTCAGGATCATGGCCTTTGGTACAGGATTGATTGCTGCTTCTCCCACTTTCTGTGAAAGTCACGGACGCGTCACTCTTCCGACACCTTTCCCTCCATC
>OGUJ01001600.1_pt1 | contig 13117 bp, 10 predicted proteins | sample 1573661 | NCBI WGS metagenome assembly OGUJ01 (sample SAMEA2581933, study PRJEB24529) | metagenome | biome: Human gut stool | place: China | collected 2011
AGTCTGCTATGGATACTGCGGTCGGCCAGCTGTCGCAGTGGTACTCCGACATGGAAGGAGCCACTGGTTCTGAGAACACTGCCTTTGCGTCCGAATTGAGCGCCGCTCTGGACGCATACGACAGTTTCACCAGAGAGATTGAGCAGGACGGTAAGAAGTTCAGCGACGTATGGAAGATGCCGGAGTTGTCTGGTACGGTACAGCTTCTGTCTAAAATGGCAGAGGCCGGGAGAGTTACAGCAAAATCCCTATCCGACCCTGCGTTTGCAAAGTTTGTACAGGAGTTGACTGACGCCGGACTGGTCGGCGGCGACACCGGCATGACGCTTGAGAATGTTGCCGCTGAGATCAACAATTTGGCATCCGAGACACAGGACGCCGCAGACGAATTTGTGAATCTTGGTGGTAAAGCGTACACTTTGGACGCGGCCCTCAGCCAAGTGGTTGACCGCTATGAATTGCTGACCTCTACTCAAAAGGAGTTCTCTGAGAACGGATCAATCTCTGCCGACACGCTGACCAAGATCCTTCAGTCGTTCGGCGAGGGTTCTACGGTAGACCTGACCCAGAACGTCTCGGAGTATATTTTGGGATTGAAGTCCGCGTCGGAACTACTGCAAGATCTGAGTGACGCGTATCAGGTTGACGAGTCGAATTTCGAGGAGCTGATGCGCACTAAGCTGTATGCCAGCGAGAGTTTCTATGCCGCGCTATCAAAAAACCAAAAATCTGTTATAGATGATTTTGGCAAGGCGTACGGCATTGATCTTGACAACTTTAAGACAGTTGAAGGGAAAAAGCTTCAAATTCAGGCAGCCATCATCCAGAAAATGCTGGGTAACCTGTCGAAATACTCTGGCATGTCGTATGAACAGCTCAAGACAGAGCAGAGCAAACTTGGCGAGTTGTTGAACAGCCCCACGCCACCGACGCCGATTCGCCCTGATATGGGCGGAGTGCCTATTCCCTTCCAGTCCGGTATCAACTTGCAGAGCTATCTGCCAACCGGAGCAGTCAATCAGTACCAAAAAGACTACGACGCGATCACAAAGGCACTGAATGAAATTGACCGTGTCAACCGGGAGATTGACGAAGCAGTCGGCGAAATCGACTTTAGTCCAGCCTCCTTCGACAGGGCTACTACGAGCAAAGGTTCCAGCAAGGGCAGCGAGGTTGAGCTGTATGTGGTACAGATCGACGCCGCCCGCGAGGCACTTCAACGTCTTGAGGAAGTGACAGCCCGCATCAACCAGAGCGAGGCCAGGTTGGATCTCATCCCTGCGGATGAAGAGCTCCGCCGCCAAGAAGCCATGGTGGATTTGATTGGCCAGTACGGCGAGAAAATGAAGGCCATTGAGAATCTGAACACGGGCCGCATTCAGGCGATCCTGAAAATTGTCAACCAGCTCCGCTCTGTTGGCTTTGAAGTGGACTACGACTGGAAAAATCACAGTTTCTTCGTAGAAAACCTGGAGCATCTGAATGAACTTGGTGCAGGCTTAGACATTAAATCACGCAACAAGCTGATCAAGCAGTATGAACAGCTGATCGAAAAGGCCGAAGAGTACAACCAGGCGAACATTGATGGCGCACTGGAATATGTCAATATCCAGAAGCAGATCAACGACCTGCAAGAGCAGTACCTTGACATCTGGAAAGAGCGTCTGAATGTCACAAAGGGGAACTTGGACTCCATCCTGGACCTGGTCAAGGACATGATCAAACAGGAGTCTGAGGACATGATCGACGCCCTGGAAGATCAATCCGATGCCTATAAGGAAATCATCGAAATGAAAAAGCGCTCTTTGGAGCTGACCGAAAAAGAGCGTGATTATCAGAAGGGCGTACAGGACAGAACGGAGAAGATCCGCAAACTTCAGGAGCGTATCGATGCGCTCTCACTGGATGACAGCCGGGAGGCGCAGCTGGAGAAGCAGCAGTTGCTGGAAGAGCTGGCGGAGCTCCAGGAGGAGTTGACTGAATACCAGCACGACCACAGCATTGAGTCGCAGAAGGACGCTTTGGACCAAGACCTGGAGAACTACGAAGACAACATCGATTCCAAAATTGATGAGATCGAAAAGTTCTTGAGAGATCAGGGCAAGTTGACCCAAGAGGCTTATGACCGGATCGATCAGGAGGGCGACGCCCTGTTTGACGATCTGCTTTCCTATGCTCTGAAGTATACCGATACTACCCGTACGGAACTCGAGAAGATGTGGGAGGACGCCTTGGACGCCGCCAGAGAGTACGGTTCCTTTGTTGATGCGATGAACGGGATCACGGGAGAACTGGACGACATGGAGAACGGGACTATTACACCCGGTTCAAATACCTGGAATAAGATACTGAACCAGATGAAGGAACTTGGTTCTCAGTGGGGGTCCGCCAGCGAGGAACAGCGCAAGCTGATCGCGGCTCAGTCCCTTAAACTCGGTACGTCGATCGGAGCGACCCGCGATGAAAACGGCGTGTGGTGGTATCGCGGAGAAGAACTGTTTGGAGGCAAGTATGATACGACCATGAGCGGCGGCGGTTCGTCTGGCGGGTCTTCCGGAGGGTCCTCGTCCAGCGGAGTGCCAAAACCTGGATCTTCCGAATTTAACCGCATCATCGCCAGAATGAGAGAACTGGGGTCGCAGTATGGAAGCGCCAGCCCGGAGCGCCGAGAGGAGCTCGCTGCGGAGTCTCTGCGGCTTGGTACATCGATCGGTGCGGTGCGCGATAACGACGGTGTGTGGTGGTATAAAGGCAAGAAACTGTTTGATGTCTACCACTCTGGGGGAGAGATTGGCAGCGTTCGGCCCAAGTCCAACGAGGTATTTGCTTTGATGGAGCGCGGCGAAGTCGTTATGAACGCCGCTCAGCAGTCAAAGATCATTCCCATGCTGCAAGAGTCGGTATCTGTGCGAAATCTGCTGTCCTTGCTCAACAGACAGCCGAGCGAGGATGCACGCCCTGCGCAGAGCGTATCTGTGATTGACAACACGACCGTCATGGTTGCAGACGGCGCGGCGTTCCGGCAGTATTTGTCGGAGAACCGCAGAGAGGTCGCCAATGTAGTGGCGGCAGAATTGGCAAAGTGATGCGCGGCCCGTCGTGTTGATGCACGGCGGGCCGCTGATTAAGGGGGTGTATTCTTGGCATTTACCGCATCTGCATTTATTTATAACGGGATCCCGAGCGATGCGTTCGGGTTGTACTGCTATTCTTTCAACCGTAAATCTCAAGGCAACGGTGTGTTTGGCGGTGATGTCACTATGCTGGAAACTCGGATCCCTTCCCGGCCTACTCCTCTGTATTATGGTGTGAGCCGTAATGATCCAGCGGAATTTGAGCTGATTTTCGGTACACTTGGCCCCTGCCCTCTTGACCGGTTCCAAGCCGCCGCAATTGCGGAGTGGCTGATCGGTCCAAAGGAATATTGCTGGTTGCACATCTGTCAACCGGATCTGGATTATGTGCGCTATCGCTGCATTGTCAGCAGTCTTGAGCAGCTTCCAGTGAACAATAACACGGTCGCGTTTCTGGCAAAAATCAGATGTGACGGCCCCTATGCGTATAGCGCCGTCGAGGAACTGGAGATCGACTCCTCCTCATCCGCTGTACTTCCATACACCAGTCCCAGCAATATTCAAGATCCTCATTATCCAGTGATGACGTTGGAGCTCCGCCCTGGCGCAGACTCGGTGTCTGTATGGTCAGGCCGTGATGAAAAAGTGAAGTTCACACTAAGCGATCTGTCAATTTCAACTCCAACAACGATTACGGTAGACAATTTGAATCAAGTCATCTCCGGCGGAACTGAGAACTGGTATTCCAAATTCAATTTCAACTTCTTCCGGATCTGGCCGGGGGAAAACGATATTCGTGTGGATGGCAACTGCAAAGTTACGATCCAGAGCCAGCCATTTATGAATATTGGATACTGAGGAGGTGTCGCATGGTCATTAACTTTCAGCGCCTCCGCAGCGTTATAGAGGAAACTGGCGGGAGACCGTTCATCACCCTTCTGAATCCAGACGAGTCTGTGGTCAGTTCTGTCGGACACTATTTTGGGTTGTCTGCGGCATTTAAGTTCAACGAGCTGTCTGAGTTGACGTTTTCTGTTCCAGAGTTTGCTGATGGATCTCCTGTCCCCTATTACGACCAACTTGTCGGCGGCATGTTGGTCCGCATTGATGGGGCTGGCACATTTATTCTTAACAACCCATCACAGGACAACTCCTCGCTGCAACGTGTAAAGACCTGCACCTGCTACTCCAGGGAGTTTGAGTTATCCAAAAAGAGGGTCGTGTTTGGGGCCGGAACGTATCCGTTCTGGAATCCTGTGACCAGAAGTAACACATTCCTTGGGATGTGCTTCGCCGACGTGCGCGGCTGGACGATCGGTTCAGTTGACGCATCTCTATACGATCGATACCGCACCTTCCAAGACTACGACGGCGATCTGTTGTCCGTCTGTCTGAATACGGCCCAGCAGTCATTTGGCTGTGTATTCGAGTTCGACACAGAGCGGCGCATTGTAAATGTGCGCGAGGCGGACGCCAAGGCGGCTGTCGTTCCGGTGTATTTGTCTTTCCAGAATCTAGTTGAATCAAATTCCATCACGGAAAATGATGATGAGATGCGCACCAATGTTTCGGTATATGGTGCAGAAGGTGTGGACATCCGCAATGTGAACCCGACAGGATCGAACACCATTGTACACCTTGGGTACGCGATCTCACAAAACCAAATTCCAAAGGATGTGGCGCACAAGTATTTGGCGTGGAAGGACGAGATCGCGGCCAATCAGACCAGCTATACGGCCTTGGTCGCCCTTCGTAACGCAGCCAAAGCCCGACATACTGTTGAGTCCGCCAAGCTGACCGACCTCAAAGGCGAGCTGACCTCTTTGGATAATTTGAGAGACATCAACATCCAGGGCAAGGCCATGGCAAAGAAGGATCAGCCAGCCAGTGAAGAGGGCACGGTCGCTTATTTTGAAGCGCGCCTCAAAGAGATTTCCAAACAGTACAAAGCTAAGGAGGCTGAGATTGAGGCACAAGAAGAGCTGCTGAAGGACTTGCAGGCTGAATATGACGGGTATGTCGAGCAGATCAAATCGGTCAACGACCGGCTGAAAATGGCGGCGTACTTCTCCCCTGCTGAACTTGATGTACTGGATCCGTTCTTAAAGGACGGCACATTCACAGACTCGACCTTCGCCACTTTCGATGTGGACATTTCTTCCTCCAAAGACAGCTATACAAAACTGTCTGCGCTGAGCACTTCGTTTTCTGACACTTCTGTGGTTGATGTAAACGATGGAGGCGGACACCGTATTCTCATGGTAGCAGGCGGAAAGACCAGCATTTCTGGAGGAGACACAGACGGCTCCTCGCAGGTCGTGAGCGCCATTCTTGAAATCAAGGACGGCGGCGATGTCCTTCTGAGCGCTTATCTTGGAAACGGTAAGATCAGCGGTACGGAGCATCCAAGCGGCAATCTGACAATTTCCGGTGCGGGCGCGGTAGACGCAGATGATTTGCTGGACAGCCTGACCAAGCACACAGAAACTACGACTGATCCTGAAACAGGAGCCAGTCACGACAGTGTTTGGTATACTGGTAATTTCTCGCTTGACCTGTCCGACGCCGCCATGTACTTCACTCGCAATGTGACGGACTTCCAAAAGTACGATGTGTCGCAAGAGTTGTTTGACTATGCCACAGAACGCATGGAGGAAATTGCATACCCGGTTTTCGAGTTCGAAATCAAGAGTGGAAACCTGCTGGCGGACCCGGCGTTCTCGGCTTTTTCAGAGCGGCTGGAACTCGGCTCAAGCGTATATTTGCAGCTGAGCGAACAGATCCGCCTACTGCCGATTCTGCTTGAAGTCCATGTGAACTTTGAGGATCCAGGCGACTTTCAACTGGTGTTTTCAAATAAATTCAGGACAAAACGCCCAGACAGCGTGAATCGTCTGAAAGATTTACTGGAGGAAGCCAAGCAGACCTCCTATACGCTGGACGTCAAAAAGTTTGAGTACAGCGCAGACAGGCTCAGCGGGGCGACAGAGGCGTTCGATAACTTTATGAAGAACGGCCTGAACTCCGCTTATCAGCAGGTCACGGCTGGTGCAGACCAAGAAGTCATTCTGGATGGCGGCGGGATCAAGGTCAAAGCGAAAGGCTCCGACCAGTTCTTTACCATCAATAATCAGATGATCGCACTGGTAGACCAAAAGGCAGAAACCGCCCGCATGGCGCTCGGCCACTTTTTCAGTAAAGAGTACAACACGGATTTCTTCGGCATTGTGGCAGACGTGATCTTCGGCACATTGGTCGCCGGAAAGGGGCTCAGCATCGCGTGCCAGGACATCAACGACGGCAGTATGCTATTTGAAGCGAATAGTAAAGGTGTTCAGCTTCACAATGGTCGCTTCTATGTGGACCACGATCGCGGCGGACAGATCGCCATCGATCCGACCTACGGCTTTGCCATTGGCACCAAGGAGCTATACAAGTTCGATGAGGATGGCCGCGCTGTGCTGAACACGGACAACGCCAATCTCTATATCGATTTGGACGGGAACCTCCACATCAAGGGCACTCTGGATGCGGTGGACGGCAAGTTCAGCGGAATAGTGCAGGCCACGGACTTTCTGGACAAGGCTGGAAACAGCATGATGACAAACGGCAAGTTCGACTCCAATTATCTGGACCTCGGCAATATCAAACTGGATGGCGTGACCGGCGACATCACCATGACCGGCAACCTGAACTTGTCCGGGCTCAGCTCGATCAACTGGGGAAGTGTTTCCCCTGTGAAGTATCAGTTCGCATCAAAGCAGAGCGGCCCGTGGCACTCCGATATGCGGAGCACAGACTATTGGCGGCGGGACAGTTTGGATGGCGGACTGACCTGGGGAGACGCATATCAGTTCCGAGGGAAAGACGGAGAGGATGGACTCCCCGCCGACCTCCCGGACTATATCCACAACACCTATATCAGTTCGACTGAGATCCGCTCCCCCACTATCATCGCCGGTGAGTTCTGTGGTAACGAATTCAATGTGTACCCACAATCCGGACATCAAGGAAGCTTTAATATTTATGGCGATACGAGTGCGTCATCCAGATACCACATGTTAGAAATCGCATATTCCTTTGATATTGGAGCAAACCTCAGCTTTGCTTCTCCAGCCGGTGCGAGGGCGACGTGGGATTTCGATAGAACTGATTTTTACGGCACACTGGACTTTTCTAGCGCCGATGTGCAAGGTTTGTACCTGACATTCTCCTGATTGGGGTGATTTTATAGCTACATTTACGGCCAGCTTCGACAGCATAACGGACACATCCGCAACATTTACAGCGCGATTCGCTGGTGGAGACTCAAGCTATTCCAGATACCGTTATGTAAGCTTGGAGATTGATGGGCGATCTTTTGAAATCGAGTCTACTCGAATGGGCGGTTCCAGCTCATCATTCGAGAAAAAGATTACAAGGTTGGAACCGGACACCAAATATTCTTGGTATGCCCAAGTCGGATACGAAAGTGGCGGCACGATCTATTGGTTGGGCTTAGATGACAGTGGTTCGTTTTGGACAGATCCAGCACCGATCGAAGTAACGCCGTGGAGTTGGACAAAATCCAATGGAGAAGCAACGACGACACAGACGCGAACTGCATACGATGTATTACACGGGAACGCGGAGGCCGACCAATTTTCTCATTATGTTTGGAACGACCTTGTTGCAAAAGTGCTTGAAATGCGTGTGGCTAAAGGTGACGAATGGAGCATTGCAGGGGGTAAATATCTGACATCCGACGAGTGCCGAGTACGGGCTGGTGATACTCTGACCGCCGAAATTTACAATGCAGTACGTTACAATATTGGTTTTTTTCAATCGACCGGAATTTACGATCAGAACCCAGGTGACCCAATCACGGGGTATAAGATCTACCACCTGACTGAGGTACTAAACGATATTATCAATGGCCTATAAGGAGAGTTTATTTTGGAACAGGAAACAGTCAACAAAATCCTTTTTGTCATTCAGGCACTGAACAACACCTATGTCTCCGGCAAGCAGAATCTGGTCAACCTCAGCGTGAGCATCGACACGCTGGAGGGAATCGTCAGGAGCGCCAAGCAGGAGCAGGACAAGTAAGGAGGTGGTTGCATGCCGACATGCGGCATGAACCCGTATCAGCTTCCTACGATCGATCTCGTGGGTGGCACCGATCGGACTTTACGCTTCCACGCCCGCTACTACAAGGGCAACAGGCCGTTTGACCTGACGGGGGCCAAGTGCCAGTTCTCTGTCGTAAACTTCACAGCGCGCAAAGGCGCCCCTGTGATTTCCAAACTGATGGATGTTGAGCTGGATGAAGTCAGCAACGTCCACAATATTCTAACCGTCGATCTGACAAAGGCTGATACCCTGAACCTGTTCGGGAAGTTTGCTTATCAAATCACGATCGTTGATTCAACCGGCGCGACAGAGATCCCCCAACAGGGCGTCCTGAACATTTTCAAGAACATCGACACGGAAGCGTTGTCATAAGGAGAATAGCATGAATACTACTTATTTTCTGGACCTTGTGGCCGGGAATGTGTTTGGGAGCAAGAAGTCCCCCGCACTTCCGGCCACCTATTTTATTGGGCTGAGTACGACCGCTCCAAACGCTGGCGGCACTAACGTGACAGAGCCTGACAGCAGCGTCGGCTACGCCCGCGAGGAGATTACAAATCTGACGGAGCCTGAAGGCGGCATCGTGAAGAATCAGCATCCGATCACGTTCAGCGAGAGCTCTGGGTCGTGGGGCACGATCACACACTACGGCGTGTTCGACCAGAAGGAGAACGGCAATCTCCTGATGTATGGCGAGGTAGACCCTCCCCGCGTGGTTGATGTAGGAACCACTATGACCATCAAGGACGGCGTGCTCCAGCTGTTTGTTCAAGACGCGGTCTGATCGTCCGTGAAGGAGGTGTGAAACCGTGGAAGTTATCAACCTCCCTTTGCTGGTTCCAGCCCGCGTGATCGACAGTGCCCTCTGGCTCCCAGGGCGGGACATCGACATCGACGTCTTAATTTCAAGCCTGTCTGAATTCCACTATGTTTCCGTCTATGATGGGCTGGCCGTTGGCTCAGACGTACATAAGGTGGCGCTGGGCGTTGTGATCGCAACCGAACGGTCAGGATTCTCTGTTGGCAATACAAACATTGGCGCAGCGCTGGTGTACTTTGTATCACCAGACAGCCATCTTGGTATTGGTTCCGAGGCCGGTTTTGCCCAACAATTTGCTTTGCGCCTCAAAGACGGCATTGAAGTCGGATCATCGAATCTGTCCCTCGGCTATGTTAAGTATGTCGCTCCATCCGGCGGCTTCACGGTACTGCGCGTCGGTAATTCCAAGAGTGTGGAAACCCGGTTGCTGAAATCTCTTCCAGTCTCAGACGGAACTGAGGTTGGGGTCAGATGCCAGTACAACTCGGACGTGTGGGCTAATCTGTCGGCGAGCGGTCTGTGTCTGCGCAATGCCCCGTCTGTCAGCTTGATCCTGTATGCGCGTCTGCGCGACTACGATGGATCGGATCTAGCCGCCATGGACGAAAGGACTATGGAAGACCTCGACGTTCTTGACTAACATCCTGCGCAGGAGGTGTATCAATGTATGTAATCAAAATGGAGCAAGACAAATCGCTGTTGACCACGATCTCCGCCACGATCCTGCAAGGTGAGGCGGCTGCGGATGTGATCACGATTCTGCTCCCGAAACAATATGGGGAGATTTTGATGGCCGACTGCACGGTGTTGGCCAGGTATATTTTGCCGAGCGGGACCGGTCGGTCCGACGAGCTCTCCCCCTCCCCTGTCCCCTATAACAGCGATCTGTTGCAATATCATTTCCCGGTGAATAGTGAACTCACTGTACAGCCCGGAAAAATTGAGTTATGGCTGACTGCGCTGGACTTTGATGACAGCGTGGTATTCAAAACCGGCTCGGCGTTTGTGCCGGTACAACCCTCTAAGGACATCATCGATTATCTTCCGCCCGAGGATTTGAACCAACTGGACAAGCTGGCTCAGCAGGTCGAACTTTTGGCCAAGACCAAGGCGGACAACATCGAATACGACCCGGTCGAGAAAACACTTCAGCTGTCTTCTGGAGGCGCTGCGATTGGAGACGCCATTGACACAGAGGACATTGCTGATGACAGCGAGGTTATTGAGTTCGGACGGTCTGGGGGTGGCACATAAATGGGCGTACAGCTTGCCTACGGACCCAGAAGCGAGATCGATGCCGCCGTAAATTCCGGCAGTATTCCGCCTAAGACTCTGGTCGTAACCAACGACCCGGAGCAGGCGGAACTGTTCTATCTTGACGGCGAGAAAAACTTGAAGCCGGTTGCGGAACGTGACCGCTTTTTGACCTTGACTGAGGCCAATAGCTGGATCAAACAGTACGTCTGTGTGGGGCGCATCATATCCGTACATAACGGAAGCAGTTGGGTCCCATATATCGTTACGGACCAAAGCACCCTCTCCCCCATTGGCGGAGGTTCTGGTCCTGTTACCGACATCACAACCATTGACGGAGGAAACGCAGCTGGTTCTACCCCAGTTGCGTTTTCATAATTAAAGGAGGTAATCACATGGCTGACAAAACTCTGCAAACTACTATTCAGGTTCGCCGTGACACCACGGCTAACTGGACTGCCAATAAGGACGTCGTACCCCAGGCGGGAGAGCCCTGCATGGACCTGGACACCGGCATCGTTAAGTGGGGCGACGGTAAGCGCACCTATGAGCAGCTTCCTGAGAGCGGTTCCCGCGCCACTCACTACGAGGGTGTGAAGTCCGGCGACGAGACCGATCAGACTGTTATTGACCGTGTTCTGGCCGCCGCTCAGGCGACCGCCAAGAAGGACGACATTTTTGTCGTTAAGACCGCTATCACCGACGACAAATTTTCTTACACTGCGTACGTCTATAACGGCTCTGCCTGGGTTGCGATGGACGGCAATTACAGCGCCGAGAACGTCTATTTCCCCAAAGACATGACCTTCACCTATGCGTTCGGCAAGTACGCCCCCACTGGTGGTAAGGTTTCTATCCCCGCAAGCGGCAAGAACATGACAGGCCTGTTCGCCGACGCCTTCTCTGAGGACCTGACGCCCAAGATCACTCAGCCTTCTGTTTCTGTCGCGTCCAGCGAGGTCAAGGCTTACGAGGTAGGCACCAAGGTGACTCCCAAGTTCACCGCTACCTTTAACCCCGGTAAGTATGAATACGATCCCAGCACTGGCGTTACCGTGGAGTCTTGGGCTGTTACTGATACCAACGGCGGATCTGTCGCCGCCGCGACTGGTTCCTTCTCTGAGTTCACCGTGGAGGAGAGCACCAATTACAGCATTACTGCCAAGGCCAACCACACTGCTGGTACGGTCCCCCACACCGCTCTGGAGGCTGAGTACGCCGCTGGTCAGATCAAAGCCGGTTCCAAGCAGGCTACGAAGGGGACCATCACCGGTTACCGCAACGGCTTCTACGGCTCTCTGAACAGCAAGGATGGCGCGATTGATTCCGCCCTGGTCCGCTCTCTTTCCGGTAAGAGCAACGCCGCTCCCAAGAAGGGCAACACCTGGAACGTAACTGTCCCTGTGAACGCCCTGCGGGTGGTCTTTGCCTATCCCGCCTCTCTGGGCAATGTCGCCTCTGTAAAAGACGTCAATGGCATGAACGCCGAGATCGCCAGCGCCTTTAAGCTCTCTAAGGTGACGGTCGAGGGCGCGAATGGCTATGCCGGGATCGAGTACAACGTGTATGTGACCGATATGGCTGAGCCGAACAACAAGCAGAATACCTTTAAGGTCACGATCTAATGGAGGTGCGATAACATGGCTGAATTTGGAAAACTGAATTTCTCTGTTGCCTTTGCTCCTGCGACTGCCTTCCCTCTGGACAGCCGCAGTTACTTTGCAACCAAGGCTGCCGCTGAGGCCGCCGCTCAGACTGCTGATGAGGTCGGCAGCTCCAGCACCGTATATTACTATGGTATGACTCTGGTGGTGGTGGAAAACCAGACCGCCACCCTGTATACCATCCAGCCCGACAAGTCTTTGAAAGAGGTCGGCTCTGTTCCCGTTGGCGACGACAAGACCATTGAGGTGATTGATGGCAAAGTCCGGATCAAGGGCGCCACTGACGCTACTGCCGGTCAGCAGCTCCGCATCGGCACAGAGGGCGCTGTGGAGTGGTTCACCCCTGATACCTCTACTGTCGAAGGCTTGAGTGCCACTGTTGCAGGTCACACCCAGGACATCAAGAACCTGCAAAGCAATAAGGCCGACAAGGCTACTACCCTGAAGGGTTACGGCATTACCGACGCCATGACCAGCACGGAGGTCACGGAGGCGATCAAGCAGGCTGTGTCCGCCTCCGGCCACGCTCACTTTGAGGTGGCTGAGTCCGCCCCCTCCCCTGAGACTGCCAAGGACAACGTACTGTACCTGGTCATGAATCCCAATACCCAGCACTATGACATCTATGCCAAGGTCGATGACGCTGTTGTTCTGCTGGATGATACCACGGTGGATCTGAGCGCCTATTCTACCACCGAGCAGATGAATCAGGCCATTCAGACTGCCGCTGACAAAAAGGTGGACAAGGTTGAAGGCCAGCGTCTGATGACTGACGCCGAGGGCACCAAGCTGGCTGGCATCGAGGACGGTGCGCAGGCCAACAAGATCGAGTCTGTTTCTGATGAGTTTACCATTTCTCCCGAGAAGCAGCTGAGCGTGAAGGCGATCGCTCAGGACAAGGTGACCGGACTGCCTGATGCTCTGAAGGGCAAGGTAAATGTCGAGCCCGGTAAGTGTCTGAGTTCCAATGATTATACGCAGACTGAGAAGGAAAAGCTTGCTGGTATTACCTCCGGCGCTCAGGTGAACGTGCTGGAGTCTGTGTCTGTGAACGGTCAGACCCTTGACATCGAGGGTAAGGGTGTTGACATTCCTCTGGCTACCGCCGCCGCTGCTGGTGTTGTCGTCAGCTCCGACAAGGAGAATTTTGTCAAAGTCCTGGAGGATGGCACGATGGAGATGAACAGCGTCAA
>OGUJ01001607.1_pt1 | contig 13080 bp, 9 predicted proteins | sample 1573661 | NCBI WGS metagenome assembly OGUJ01 (sample SAMEA2581933, study PRJEB24529) | metagenome | biome: Human gut stool | place: China | collected 2011
CTCGTAGCAATAAATAACATGCCACAGATTCCCATAGCAGCAAAAAGTGCCTGCTTTTTCACCCAGTATGTCGTATCATTATACAGGAGGCTTGCCTTATAGGAACTGGTGGAATATAAAATTACAAGACCAAATCCTACCAGGAAAAGCACCAGAAATAATATGGAATAATCCATGGCCTGTGGCCGTCTTTTTGGTTTCTTCCAGGATTTCTTCTGCACAGCATTCACCCCTTAAACTTTCGGACGATTTCTTTAAATACCTTGCCTCGAACTTCATAATTTTTGAACATGCCCCAGCTTGCACACGCCGGAGACAAAAGAACTGCATCTCCGGGTTCTGCCTGTTCTACACAGATATTGACCGCCTCTTCAAACGTATCTGCAAGAATCGTATCTGTAAATCCCAGCCTTTTTGCCGTCTCATTGATCTTCTCTTTTGTCGCTCCGAGAAGCACCAGTTTTTTTACCTTACCGTCAAAAGACTGAATCCACTCATCATAAGAAGAATCCTTGTCATATCCTCCGCCGATCAAAAATGTAGGCCTGTTCATTGCCTGGATTCCTTTGATCGCGGCATCCGGATTTGTGCCTTTGGAGTCGTTGTAATATGCAACCCCGTTCTTTTCTGCCACAAACTCGATCCGATGTTCCACTGCCGTAAATTCCCGAATGGTCTTACGGATGATCTCCATCGGAACGTGATACGCTGCCGCCATAGCCACAGCTGCCATTACATTTTCATAATTATGCATTCCAAGCAGTTTTAATTCATCCACATGACAGACTTTCTCCGGATTTTCTCTGCAATAGATGATATTGCCATCTTCCAGATAAATTCCTTTTTCCAGTCTGCGGCGGCTGGAAAAATAAATCACCTGCGCTTTGACTCTTTCTCCGAATTTTCTGGTCACATCATCCTCATAATTCAAAACACAGACATCTTCTTCTGTCTGGTTTTTTGCAATCTGCTCTTTGGCTTCGATATAAGCTTCCATCGTGTGATGGCGGTTCAGATGATCCGGCGTGATATTCAAGATCGCACTGACTTTGGGACAGAATGTGTGAATCGTCTCAAGCTGAAAACTGCTCATCTCTGCCACAATAACAGAATCATCCTTTGTCTCCCGCACAACGCTCGTGTAAGGATTGCCGATATTGCCTACAACAAATGTGCTTTCCCGGAAATTTTTCATGATTGCACCAAGCAGTGCTGTCGTGGTCGTCTTTCCATTTGTTCCGGTGATCGCCAGCACATCCCCTTTACCAAGGACATATGCCAGTTCAATTTCCCCCCAGATCGGAATCCCTGCATCCCGCATCTGATTCACCGATGGTAAATCTGTCGGAACACCCGGACTCATCACAACCAGAGAAAGCTCTGAAAGAAGCGCCTCGGGAAATGCTCCGAGAACAACGCTTACGCTCCCCTTTGCCTGTCCTTCGATCTGTTCTTTGATTCCTGCCGCATCCAACCTGTCATTCCCATCATACAATACGACTTCTGCACCTTCCTGCAGCAGCAGAGCCGCAGCAGAAACACCACTGATACCGGAACCAAACACCAGTACTTTTTTGTCTTTAAACTTCATGTCTATACCCCCATTAATGCGATCAGACAGAGCAGTGCAGTCACAATTGAAAATACTGCCACAACTCTTGTCTCTGACCAGCCGCACAATTCAAAATGATGATGGATCGGTGCCATTTTAAAGAAACGCTTTCCACCGGTCTTCTTAAAATATGTAACCTGGATCATCACCGATGCCACTTCCACCAGATAGATCAGCCCTACAATAATGATAAACAACGGCATCTGCATCATATACGCCGTTCCTGCCACGAAACCGCCCAGTGCAAGAGAACCGGTGTCTCCCATAAACACACTCGCAGGATATACATTAAACAATAAAAATCCAAGGAGCGCACCTACAACCGCACAGGTGATCGGCTCTACTCCGCTCTTTGTTCCAATAGCAACCACCGTAAAGAACGTAGCTACCAGAACCGTCACGCTGGATGCCAGTCCGTCCAGTCCGTCTGTAAAATTCGTTCCGTTTACAGTACCGATCACTGCAATAAATAAAAGCGGAACTGCCAGCCAGCCGATATCCCAGTATTTTCCACCGGAAAACGGAATCAGCATAGACATCGGAATGTCTGCCACTTTAAACACGTAATATGCAAAAATTGCTGTCACCACCAGCTGGAGTGCCATCTTCTGTTTCGGATACAGACCGTCTGAACGTTTCATCACAACCTTCAGATAATCATCCAGAAATCCAATCAGACCAAAACCAAGCGTCAGAAACAGGATCGGAATCACTTTCGGATAATCTTTTACATAAAACAGGGACGTGATAACGACACTGGCCAGAATGATAATTCCTCCCATGGTCGGCGTTCCTGCCTTCTTCAAATGAGACTGTACTCCCTCTTCCCGTTCTGTCTGTCCCATTTTCAGTTTTCTAAGGAATGGTATTACGATCGGTCCGAGCACCAGGCTCAAAGCAAACGATACCAATACCGGTATTACTACATGATAACTCATACTTCCACCTCTTCATCTCTTTTGTTTCAATATCTCAATTAGTATACCGCATTACCTACTGTTTTTCAATCCCGAGATATGGAAGGACATTGTCAAAAATACTGCGAAGGACCGGTGCGGCGATCGTTCCTCCATAATAAATCCCCTGCGGATTATGGATCACCACCATTCCCAGTACCTGCGGATCCTCTGCCGGTGCAAATCCGATAAAGGAAGAAATGTACTTATTCGCACTTCGCGGCAGTGTCTGAGAGGTGGCTGTCTTTCCGCCGATGGAATATCCTTCGATATATGCATTTTTCCCGGACCCATTGGCAACAACTCCCTCCAAAAGTGTCTGCATCGTTTTCGATGTTTTCTCTGATACCACACCTGATCTTTCTTCATAGGACAATGTTTCCAGCACATTTCCTTCCCTGTCAAGAACGGCTTTTCCGAAATGCGGGGTAACTCTTCGCCCTCCATTGATAATGGAACTGACTGTCACTGCCATCTGAACCGGCGTAACTTGAAATGACTGTCCAAAACTGATGGTGGCAAGCTCCACCAGACCGATATTTTCCACCTGATGCATAATGGTTCCCGCCTCTCCCGGCAGATCGATTCCCGTCAGATCCAGAAGTCCGAATTGCTGAAAATAGTCATAAAACCGCTCTGCTCCGAGACGCAGACCAATATCGATAAACACCGGGTTGCAGGAATTCTGAATTCCCTGAACAAAGGTTTCACTGCCATGTCCGCCCACTTTGTGACACCGGATTCTTCTGTCTTCTACCATGCGGTATCCCGGACAGGAAAAGGTATCCTCAGGTGTCACGACTCCCTCTTCCAGGCAGGCTGCAGACGTAATGATCTTAAATGTGGATCCCGGCTCATACGTATCGTTGATACAGCGGTTCCTCCACATTTTGTTCCGCGCATCCTGAAGCTCTGCCCCTGTGAGTCCGCTGCTTTCCCCGCTCAATGAAAACGGGTCGTTCAGGTCAAATTCCGGCGCATTCACCATCGCGTAGATCTCTCCGTTCTGAGGATTCATGATGATGATGGAGACCGCCTTTGCACCTTTTTTCTCCATGACCTGGTATGCAGCCTGCTCCGCGTACTTCTGGATATTCACATCCAGACTCACGGTCAGGGTATTTCCGGGGATCGGTTCCACCCGCTCCTCCGCGGCATTTTGAAGTTCTGTCCCTTTCGCGTCTGAGAGTGTCAGGATCAGACCGTCCTGTCCCTTCAGATATTTCTCGTACATGACTTCCAGACCGATGATCCCCTGATTGTCCGCTCCGGTGAATCCCAGGACCTTTGATGCGAGACTTCCGTAAGGATAATAGCGCCTGTAGTCCTCATCGACTTTTACGCCGGAAAGTCCGAGATTCATGATCTCGTCCCCCACCGACTTTTCCACATTCGTCCGGATGATCTCCCTGGAAGACCACTTTTCCACTTTTTTCCGGACTTCCTCCTCGGAAAGATCCAGGATCCGCGCAAGCTCCCGGATCACTTTCTCCGGCTCCTTCACCTGATTGTGGATCACGGACACCGTGCAGACCGTCCGGTTCGCCGCGATCACGGTCCCGTTCCGGTCCACGATCTCACCCCTGGAGGCCTTGATGGTCCGCTCCCGCTCATGGAGCGCATCCGCCATTTTGCTGTAATGATCCGATCTTGCGATCATCAGGAACCCCAGCTGTCCGCATAAGCCTGTCATCAGGAGCGCCGAGATCACAAAAACGACCAGGATTTTTTTCCTGTGATATGTCAGAAATTCCGCCATCTCCAAAACTTTCAATAAAAAGTCTTGGTAACTAATATACGGGACTTCCCGTTTTATCATGCGCAAAAATCCATGTTCTCAGCTTCCGGTCTGCATTTTCCTCTTTCCCGTTCGATCCGCTACATCGCAAGGAATCCGGCCAGAGCCCGTTTCGCCCCGGTAAGTCTCTCCTCAAACTGCGGATAAAAATCCTCTTCTTTTTTATAAGGAGACAGGTAAAACTGCCGGATCAGATACAGGCTGATCGTCTTCGCAGCCTGTCCGGACGTATCTTTCCCGATCACGCGCTCCAGATCCTTTAAAAAATAATGCCAGGTACAGACAAAAGCGTCATAGCGCTTTGGCTCCGGCATATCGATCCATTTCCTGACTTTTACTTTGGCGCGGGTCTCCTTCGCGCACTCGTAGACCTGTAAAAAATAGTGGAATCCGCCGTCCTCATAGATCCTTCCGAGAGGAAACAGTCGGCAGATCCCCGGACGGTACGCATGGATCGTGCATCGTCCATTTGCGTCCAGAAAAGAACAGGTCTCTTCCTCACCGCTCATTTTAAGGTTCGGGAGAATGATCCCGTCCACCACATTTAACTCCAGCGGTCCCGCCAAAAGCGCCTCAAACGTTTTTCCGGTCCCGGCTGTCATGCGGTACGCGTCAAAAGGATCGAGAACCACGGAGGTTCCCATCCCGGTACAGCAGGCATGGCAGCCCTCACACCCTGCGCAGTCCGCCTTCACCATATCATCCAGGCCATAGAGTTTTCCGTCGGAAACCTCTGCCATATCCATCTCTCTGTTCATCGTCTTCTCCCCACGTGGCAAAACACGCTCCGCGCATTTCCCCATTATTGTGACAGCAGCCAGAGCCCTGCGCATTGCGCGGACTCCGGCTTATCGTTTGCGTAATTTCATGCAGCAGGCATAAGCTGACCGGTCTTCACCGGAATTACTGTGCAGCCTGCGTCGTCTCCATCGTCTCTTCCGCTCCGTCCTGCACAGTCTCCGTCTCCTGAACGGCTTCCATGCTCTGGGCTTCCGCTGTGCCCGCATCTGAACCATCGGAAGTGTCCGCCGGCATATCATCCGGCAGCCCGAGACCGTCATCAAACGGGACCACTTCATCCTGCGGTGTTGTCTCCTGCGGGATCACATTTCCGTCAGCGTCCGTCGGCGCTTCTGTCTCCGCCTCAGTCTCTCCTGTTCCGGGCTCCAGTCCGCCTTCATTGTTGTTCGTGATCCCCTCACTCTGGTCCGTGAGACTTGCGTCCTCCGCCGCGGTATCCGTATCCGGGAACACATTCAGGTAAGGAAGAGCCTCCGTCATGATCTTCTGGAAAATCTCTGTAGCGAATGTACTGTGCGCCTGCTCTTTTCCCGGAAGGTTCGGGGTATCGATGACCACATATACAAGAAGCTGCGGATCATCCGCCGGTGCAAAACCGACAAACCACGAATGTATATTGTCACTGCTGTCATACTGTGCCGAACCTGTTTTACCAGCAGCATTATAAGACGACCATCTCATTGAACTTCCTGTTCCAGAGTCTATAACCTCTTCCATGCATTCTGTCAGATATTCTGCCTCTTCTGCCGACATAAGCTGTTCTATAACTGAAGGTTTATACTGCTTGACTATTCTGCCATATGCATCTTCAATATAATCCACAACATATGGTGTCATCATTTTACCACCATTGGCAACTGTTGAAGCTATCATAAGATTATGCAGAGGACTTATCATTGTCTTTCCCTGTCCAATCGCAGTTTCCTGTGACTCGCTTATTCCTGACTCTTTATTAAGCACAAAAGAGCTCTTATTGTATTCAAATGCAACAGGTATATTTCTGTTAAAAAGGAATGTGTTACACAATTCCCTGAATGATGCATTGTCAAGACCTGCTCCTATATGTGAAAAAGCAGAATTACATGAATTAGCAAATGCTTTTACAAGTGTTTCTGTCTTATGTACGTTGCCATCTGCGCAAGGAATAGTTGTTCCACCTTCTTCATAATCACTTCCACTGCAGGTATATGAAAAATCATCATATGTATTCTTATTCTCTCTCATATACTCAAGGGTAGTCATTATCTTAAACGTCGAACCAGGTGCATACAGCCCCTGTGTTGCCCTGTTAAGTAAAACAGAATCCTTACTGTCATAGCTTATCCATTCATCATAGTCCTCATATACAAGATTCGGATCAAAATCCGGTTTTGAAACCATGGCAAGTATCTTTCCTGTTGAAGGCTCCATGACTATAATAGCTCCTTTATTGCTGCCAAGAGCCCTATATGCTGCTTTCTGTAATGTTGTATCAAGTGTTGTATACACATTATGTCCCTTTGCCTTCTCACCAGTAAGATCTGTCGATATCTGATCAAATATATTGTCTGTTTCCGATAACAAATAATAGTTTTCTGCCAGCTCAACTCCCATCTTTGTCTTTGAATTGTATCCTATAACATGTGAAAAGAGCTTTTTTTGTGGATATATGCGAGTTTCAACACCGTTTTCATCAGTATCAGTAGTTGCAAGAAGTGTTCCATCTGCAGAATATATATCACCTCTCACGACTTTTTCTGCCTGATTGTCAACTCTTTTATTATATGGATTATTTATGACATTTTTTGCATCTTTTATATTAAACATACACAAATATATAATCATAATCGCAAAAAGACCAACAAAGATAAAAGATATTATGTTAGTTTCCCTGTTCCTTAAACCCTTTTTGCTGCCTTCCACTATATCTGCCGGTGTACGTCTTTTTTTACTATTTTTGGGTTTTGTTTTTAACATTTTTTGCTTTTCTGTCATTTTCATACTCACCTTCATCATGTCTCATGTTATACATACCATTAATAAGTGAAAACATCACAAGCGAACTTATGATTGAGCTTCCTCCATAGCTTACAAATGGTAAAGTAACACCTGTCATAGGTATGAGCTTAATAGCTCCTCCAACTGTCAGAAACACCTGAAAACCATATGTAACTCCCAGTCCAACTGCTACAAGCCTGTAAAACAGTGTCTTGCATCTTGATGCAATATTCATCATAAGAATAAGATTATTAAGACACACTAACAGCATGGCAATCGAAAAAATCAAACCAAACTCTTCTGTAACAGCCGCAAACATAAAGTCCTTCTCAGCAACAGGTATTTTTTCCGGCATTCCCTGACAGAAGCCATAGCCAAACCATGAGCCCATGCCTATGGAAAACAAAGACTGGCATATCTGGAATCCGCTTCCATCAATATTGCTCCACGGATCATTCCATACTATAAATCTTTTTCTCACATGAGAAAATAACTTATATGCAAGTACTCCTGCTACGCCTCCTGCTGCAAGTCCAGCACCAGTATACAGCACATTTTTAGTTGCAATATACATCATCGAAAGATATACAACAAAGAATATAAGCGCTGCACCAAGATCTGTTGAAAGCACAAGTATTATGACATGTAATGCTGCAAATACAGTAACTATAGCTGTCTGTCTGAAAGTTGTTGCCTTATTAAACATAGATGCAACAAACATAACATATAATATCTTAACGAACTCAGCCGGCTGTACAGATACAGGTCCAAGTGTAAGAACAAGATTAGCTCCATATATTTTATTTCCTAAAAGAACCGCCGTAAGAAGTGCAAGTCCGGCTCCGCAGTATATCCATCCCATCTTTCTAAAGCTTTTAACTGTCTTTAAGAGCCACGGAACTGCAATAGTTAATATTGTTCCTGCAACTGCTATTGCAAACTGTTTAACACATTTTGCATAATCAAGTCTTGCTATCATTACAAAGCCCACTGCCATGAGCATACACATATTATTGACAAGCAGACGTGATGCTTTAGGATAAAAAATCATATATATCATTATAACTACCATGAAATATACAAGCTGGGCAAAATACATGAATATATATTTCATATCATCATAAACAATATACATAATAAGAAAACCAATAAAATGCACAACTACCATTATAATATTCTGTGTAATATATATTGTTCCTCTTTTTTCCTCATTTCTTATAACCGCACCCCTGTAAGCTGCCAGCGCATAAAATGCCATAAGAAATGCCAGTACATACTTAGATAATTCCAAACAAACTGACTGCATATTAATTAACTCCTCTATAGAAATGACCTTTATAGTCTATATCAGACTTATTATTAAGAATATTACGTATCTGTTCTTTGCTTTCATCATCAAACTCATATCTGTACGAGCTTACAGACATATCATCAAGTACATCTTCTTTTGACAAATCAAATGCACCCGCTCTGGTTACAGTATAACAGAAACTGCATACGCTTTTAACAATATACTCCCTGTCTGTATTCTGCTTTAACAAGGTTTCTTTATTTTTTTTATCACATTTTCCATATGTTTTTCTTACACATTGCTTAGAAACCATCAACGGTGCCCTGCCATATACTATAAGCTCACTGCCTTTTCCACATACACTTTTTAACTCCGATGCATTAAGCTCATATGGCAATGTGTATTCTTTCATATTAAGGTCTGCATTTTCCAAAATGTCTTTTAATTCATTTTTTGCATATGTATTAAAAATATAAAGACCAGCATCTGTTATTATATCATAACAATTTCTGTTATTTTTTAAAGATAGTTTTTTTCTTTCAGCAAGTAAACCTGCCTCTTCAAGATTTCTTACAAGATATCCTTTAACCTTACCTTCAAAATGAGTATCCACATAATCAAACAGACTGCATAAAAGTTCATGATTATCCTGCGTTAATATATACGGAAGTCCAATATAAAGCTCTATATCAGAAGCTGCTGCTGCTTTTCCTAACGCTTTGGAAAACTCATCTTCATCACGATAAAATATATCAAAGTCAATATATACTCTCTTTACATTTTCCGTCATAAGAACTGTATCAAGATGCTGCACATTATATAAATATACACTTTTAAAACATTCTTTTTCTTTATGCTGCACCCCATCCTGTTTATATGAATCATTTATTTCTTCTGTAGCAGTTATTTTACAGCTTCTTTGATGCACTTCTATAAGCTTTTTATCAAGCTGCAAAAGAGCCTCCCTGCGAAGCTTTTTTATCTCACTGACTGGCATAAATATATCACTATCTATAACAACTTCTACCTGTCCAGCTATATAACCGGTCTGTCCCATCATTAAAAGCTTGTTCTTAATGTTTTCTTTAGTTGCTGCCTGTTTTGATGCCTGCTGTACTTCTTCACCATAAACAGTCACATAAACATCCTTACTGCTTATTGTAAGTTCCGCTTTTTCTCCCTTTAAAGCCTTAAAATAAATATCGACAGAAATACATGTATTGCAATCAACATAGCTTTTTTTAACCAGCTCAGTCAGATATGCATTTTTCATTCTGTTAAGCACTTTTCCAATGGCAAGATCATACTTTTTAGGAAGATTAACCACCATAGTCTGACCTTTTTTTATATCACTTCCACTTTCAAAGCTATGTTCCTTATCGATTTCAAAAACGTCCTGACGGTTAATATCTGTCAGTGCCTTAAATGTAATCTTTCCTTTTACGTTAGACACAACCTGAAGTGCTTTTACACCCCAGTGGTTTGGTCTGGTAAGTGCCATCATATCTCTTCCCTTGCCGGTGTCATAAAAACCAGTAGTAAACGCTCCTCTGTTATATATATCACAAAGCTGCTCTATATCCTTATCAGAAACTTTATATCCTTTTCTGCCATTAGCGATATATTTATCTACATACTTTCTATATATGGAAGTCACATAAGCTGCATAAGTTACATTCTTCATTCTGCCTTCTATTTTAAGTGAATACACTCCTGCATCTATAACATCAGGAAGTATCTTCAGCGCACACATATCTTTCGGACTTAGTGCATATTTTTCATCCTGATTATTTATTATGTTCTGCCCGTCATACACTTTATATGGCAAACGGCATGGCTGGGCACAACGCCCCCTGTTTCCACTACGTCCACCATTAAAGCTGCTCATAAGACACTGTCCTGAATAGCAGTAACACATAGCACCATGGACAAAGCTTTCAATCTCCATATCAGGATATGCTTCATGAAGTTTTTTTATTTCTCCCAATGTCATCTCTCTTGATGTTACGACCCTTACTGCACCAGCTTTATATAAAAGGCCAGCACCCTCTACACCTGTCTGTGTCATCTGTGTACTGGCATGTATATCCATATCAGGAAAATTCTGCCTTATAAGCCTCATAACTCCAAGATCCTGAACTATGACAGCATCAAGCCCCCTTTCATAAAACGGGGCAATATAATCAATCAATTGTCCTTCTATTTCATTCTGCTTAAGAAGTGTATTGACAGTAAGATATATATGTCTGTCCAACTTATGCGCATAATCAAGTGCCTCAAACATTTCCTCCTGGTTAAGATTTCCTGCATATGCCCTTGCCCCAAACATATCGCCACCAAGATATACAGCATCCGCACCTGCATTAATAACAGCCTTGCATATATCTAACGATCCTGCTGGCGCTAATACCTCTACTACTTTACCAGCATTATTGTATCCGCCTTTATTATCCATATATGTATAATATCCGGTCATCTTTCTTCCTCACTTCTTATACTCAAAATGTAAAATAGGACTGCAGGTATATATCCCCAGTCCCCTTTATGTATATATTACTTTCTTGAATCTTCAAGCTCAGTTTCAAGCTTAACTATATTATTCTGAAGCTTGCTTATTTTGTCTTTTAATTCTTCTATCTGCTTATCTGCTGCCTCAGCCTTTATCTGTTCAGCTATAAGCTCATGCTTCAGATTATATATTTCTTTATCTTTGTTTTCTATTTCCAACGAAAGATTATCTCCAAGCTTTTTGGCCTTAAAGTAATCATCCGCAATATTAAGATACATAAGATTAGAACGCACCTCTGCTGACTGTCTTCTAAATCCATCATCTTTAGTAAATTCAGCTAACTTGTTATTAATATATGAAGCTATTTTCTGAAGATATTCCTCACTTTCATAGCCTCCCAAAGTAAATACCTTACCGCCTATAATTACTTCCGTTGTATTCTTTGATGACATAGCATCCTCCTGACATAACATATATTAGTGATGCAAAGCTTTCTGCCCCATATGGTCATTATGATTTCTTCATGACACATCATATATTAAAGTATACAATAACTACTCTTTTAGTTCAATACCAAGATTTGCATAAGCCTTTCTCGTTGCCATTCTTCCTCTTGGTGTCCTGTTCAGATATCCATTCTGTATAAGATAGGGTTCATACACATCTTCAAGTGTACCAGAATCCTCTCCTATTGATGCAGAAAGTGTCTCTATTCCAACCGGTCCTCCTTCAAACTTATTAATAATAGTTGAAAGAATAAGCCTGTCATTTCTATCAAGACCCTCTTTATCAACATCAAGAAGATCAAGGGCATAGTCAGCCACTGCTTTTGTTATATTACCATCATACTTAACCTGCGCAAAATCTCTTACCCTTTTTAACAGCCTGTTGGCAAGTCTTGGGGTTCCTCTTGACCTTCTGGCAAGCTCATAAGCCCCTTCCTCATCTATGTTCACACCAAGAACCGCTGCAGATCTGACTATTATTTTCTTTAATTCATCATGTGTATAAAACTCAAGATGATTAACAACTCCAAACCTGTCCCTCAAAGGTGCCGACAGCAAGCCTGCTCTTGTTGTTGCTCCTACCAGCGTAAACCTTGGAAGCTCAAGTCTTATAGATCTTGCCGTCGCTCCTTTTCCTATCATTATATCTATCTCGTAATCCTCCATCGCCGGATATAAAACTTCCTCTACCTGCCTGTTAAGACGATGTATCTCATCGACAAACAATATGTCACCTTCTGCAAGATTGTTAAGAATCGCAGCCATTTCACCTGGTTTTTCTATAGCCGGACCAGATGTAACCTTTATATTAACTCCCATTTCATTAGCTATAATACCAGCAAGTGTCGTTTTTCCAAGTCCTGGAGGTCCATAGAAAAGTACATGGTCAAGTGAATCTCCTCTTTCCTTTGCTGCCTCTATATACACTTTAAGATTTCTTTTTACCTTTTCCTGTCCCACATAATCCTCAAGATGTAACGGACGAAGCGAGTTTTCGACCTTTGCATCTTCTGCAAGAATCTCTGTTGATATTATTCTTCTTTCCATATTCTTTTCTCACCTCTCATTATCCCTGACTTTAAGCTCACACATCAGTATACATATGACTCTACATTATAGCCAGACCCTTAAGTGCCTCTTTTAATATCTGCTCTGAATTCTTATTCTGGATATTTTCAACTTTTTTGACAGCCGCTATGGCATCCTTACTGCTATATCCTAAAGATACTAAAGCCTCCACCGCTTCGTTCATAACGATAACTGTGTTATCCTGTACTGTATTTTTTTTGTTATTATTGTTAACGGCCATTTCAAATGCATCCTCAAGCCTTAACTTATCTTTTAATTCTATAATAAGCTTCTGGGCTGTTTTAGCACCAACGCCAGGACAACTCTTTATCAGATTAACATCATCTGACAAAACAGCAAAACGTAAATCATCTGTACTTATTGCTGATAATATTCCAAGAGCGCCCTTAGGACCTATTCCGTTTACATTAAGAAGCAGTTTAAACACTTCAAGTTCATCCTTTGAAAGAAAACCAAAAATCTGCATTGCATCCTCTCGTACGTGAAGATATGTATATATTCTGACCATATCTAGATCGGAAGAGCGTCGTGTAGGGAAAGA